>Ga0210407_10001049_pt1 | contig 27341 bp, 26 predicted proteins | sample IncBWC27MmetaG_FD_150860 | JGI IMG/M metagenome (GOLD analysis project Ga0210407, IMG submission 150860) | Forest soil microbial communities from Barre Woods Harvard Forest LTER site, Petersham, Massachusetts, United States - Inc-BW-C-27-M | ecosystem: Environmental > Terrestrial > Soil >...
TGCCGATCGTTGAGCCAGAACTCGTTCGCCATCTTCAACGCTCCGTCGTTTCAGAGCTTGAATCACTACCGGCAAACAAATTCAATGCTTTGATTGAGTTTTGACCCTAACGCTGCGGATCGATCGGCGTCACCACCCCCTCGGCGGCCTCGATCACCTCGCCGGCGTCGAGACAGAGATCCTCGCGGTTGCGCATCGCCATGATCTGAACGCCGGTGCGCAGCTTGCCGTGGCTGCCGACGGGCACGGCGAGACCGGGCAGGCCGAGCAGCGGCGCGAGCAGGGCCGGACGCATCCCCTCCAGGATCTTCTTCTGGCCGCCTGGTTCGATGTCGGCGACCTGCCGGGGCGGCAGATCGGCCAGCGTCGGCAGGATGACCAGGGGCCATTGCTGGAAGAAGGTCATCCAGCGCAGCAGCAGGCCCTCGCGCTCGGTCAGCGCGGCGACGTAGGTCGGCAGATCGACCGCCTTGTGCAGCTCGAGCCAGCCCTTCATCGAGGCGATGCCGTCGGGATCGCCCATTTTCTGCATCTGCGGCCACAGCCCGCCGAACACGTCGGTGACGCAGATCATGTGCCAGAGCTCGACGCCGCGCTCCATGTCGGGCGGCAGCACCTCCTCGACGACATAGCCCGCCGCCTGCAGGTGCTTGCCCGCCTGCCGCACCGCGGCGGCTTGCGCGGGATGCGTCGGACCGCCCGGCACCTCGGGCACGATCGCCACCTTGATCGGCCGCGCCGGCGGTGGGCCCTGCATCGGCACGTCGTTCCAGCGCCAGTCGCGCCGATCGCCGCGCGCCATGACCTGCAGCGCGAGGCGCGCATCGCGCACCGTGCGTGTGTGCGGCCCTTGCACCGCCATCAGCACCGCGCCGATCGGCCGTCCGGCAGGCGCGCTGGGGTTGAGCGAGGGGATGCGGCCGAAGCCCGTACGCAAGCCGACCACGCCATTGCAGTAGGCCGGAATTCGCACCGAGCCGCCGATGTCGTTGCCGTGGGCGATGGCGCCGATTCCGACGGCGGTCGCCGCACCCGCGCCGCCGCTCGAGCCACCCGGCGTCACCGCGGGATCGCGCGGGTTGAGCGTCCGGCCATGCAGCGCGTTGTCGGTGAAAATGCGCATCGAAAAAGCCGGCGCATTGGTGCGGCCGACGATGATGGCGCCGGCATGCTTCAGATTGGCGACGACCGGGCTGTCCTCCTGGGCGATAAAGTCCTTCAATGGCACCACGCCGTTGTCGGTCGGCAGCCCGGCCTGGTCGACATTGACCTTGGTCGTGACCGGCACGCCATGCAGCGGCGGCAGCGCGTGACCGCGCGCGCGGGCGGCGTCGGCGGTCTCGGCCGCGGCGCGAGCCTCCTCCTCGAGCACGCGCACCACGGCGTTGATCGCCGGATTGACCTTGTGCAGGCGACCCAGCACCGCATCGACCGCTTCGCGCGCCGAGGCCCGGCCGGTGCGGATGAGACGCGCAAGGTCGGTCGCGTCGTATTGCCAGAGTTCCATGAATGCGTTCCTTCCGATGTCGACTAGTTCTGGACGAACGACACGACGTTGCCGCCCGGATCCTTCACATGCATGAGCGTGCCGCCCCAGGATTGCCGCTCGGGCGGACCGACGATCGTGCAGCCGCTTGCCGTCAGTCGGGCGTGCAGCGCCTCGATGTCGGACACGCCGAGTGAAACCCCGGCAAACCGCCCGGCCAGGCCCTCCGCCCGTGCTTCGGCGTCGGCCTGCTCGACGATCAGGAGCGGACCCGCGTCGAACACCAGTACGGTCGGCTCCAACGACACCGGCGGCAAGGCCAGCAGGTCGGCATAGAAGGCGCGGGCAGCCGCGACATCCTCGACGAACAGGCGGACGGCCGCGATTTTCACGAGCTCTTCTTCGATTCCATGCCGAAAAAGATCATGTTGCCGTCCAAGTCGGCAACGTCGAAGTCGCGCAGGCCATAGTCGTAGTCCTTCGGCGCCTTGAGGACCTTCGCGCCGCGCTTCACCAGGTCGGCATGGAGCGCGTCGACATCGTCGACGAAGATCGAGACGGCGCCGTGGCCGGGCGGGCGCGGCGCCTTGGTGGCGGCAACCAGGTGGAGCGTGACCTCGCCTGAGCACAGGCCGATATAAAAGGTCGGGTCGCCGTATTCGAAGGCGACGTCGAAACCGAGCTTGTCGCGATAGTAGGCCGCGCTTTCCGTGACGTTCGTGACGGTGAAGACCGTGGTGCTGGCGCGCATCATGACGCTCTCCCTGGATCGCCGCCGCACCTTAGCATGCTAGAATTCGGCCCGATGCAGGAGGAAACGCCATGAAGTGGTCCGACCGTCGTCTGCTCGATCTGTTCGGCATCGACCATCCGATCATCCAGGCGCCGATGGCGGGGGCGAGTTCCGCGCAGATGGCCATCGCGGTCTCGCAGGCGGGCGGCCTGGGTTCGATCGCCGCCGCCATGCTGACCGCCGAGACGCTGCGGACCGAACTGCAGATCGTGCAGCAGGGCACCGGGCGGTCGATCAACGTCAACTTCTTCGTCCACCAGCCGCCCGTCGCCGATGCCGCGCGCGAAGCCGGCTGGCGCCAGCGGCTGGAGCCTTACTATCGCGAGCTGGGCTTGCCGGCCGACGCCGGGGTGGGCGGACCGGTGCGCGCTCCTTTCGATGCGGAGCTCTGCGACGTGGTGCTGCAGTTCAAGCCAAAGGTCGCCAGCTTCCATTTCGGCATGCCCGATGCCGCGCTGGTGAAGCGCCTGAAAGCCGCGAAGATCGTTGTCGTCAGCTCGGCCACGACGGCCGCGGAGGCACGCTGGCTCGAGGCGCATGGCTGCGACGCGGTGATCGCCCAGGGCGCGGAAGCCGGCGGCCATCGCGGCATGTTCCTGACCGACGACGTGGCAAGCCAGGCCGGCACCATGGCGCTGGTACCCCAGGTGGTCGACGCGGTGAAAGTGCCGGTGATCGCCGCTGGCGGCATCGGCGACGGCCGGGGTGTCGCCGCGGCGCTGGCGCTGGGCGCCGCGGGCGCCCAGATCGGCACGGCGTTCCTGCTGACGCCGGAAGCCAAGACGGTGGCGCTTCACCGCGCCGCGCTCAAGGCGGCGCGCGACGACAGCACGACCCTCACCAATCTATTCACTGGACGGCCGGCGCGCGTCATCATCAATCGCTTCATCCGCGAAGTCGGCCCGCTCTGCGCCGACGCGCCGGCATTTCCGCTGGCGGCCGGCGCCGCCTTCCCGCTGCGCGCCGCCGCCGAGGCCAAAGGCTCGACCGATTTCATGCCGTTGTGGAGCGGGCAGGCGCCGTCGCTGGCGCGCGAGATGCCGTCCGGTGAGCTGATCGCCGCCCTGGTGAGCGAGACCGAAGCCGCTCTCCGGCGCGCCGGCTAGCCGACAGGGACGACCGCGAGGGGTTTCATTTTCCTTCGCCGCCGGTCCGTTCGGCGGGGACAACCATGACCTGCTTGAGCTCGCTGCCGGCGATCACCGACAGCGGCGTCTCGATGCCGATGCGGTCGCCGCCCAGCAGGCGCACCAGGTCGTCGGCGCCGGTCACTCGTTCGCCGCCGAGCGCCAGCACGATATTGCCCGTCTGCAGCCCGGCCTTGGCGGCCGGACCGTCGGCCTCGAGGCTGGCGATCGCCACGCCCTGCGCCTGTCCAAGCCCGAGCGCCAGGGCGAGGCGGCGCGGCAGCGGCACGGTCTGGCCGGCGACGCCGATGAAGGCGCGCCGCACCCGCCCGTGACGCACGATCTCGCTCACCACATGGCTTGCGGTATTGCTGGCGACGGCGAAGCAGATGCCCTGGGCGCCGGCGATCACCGCTGTGTTGATGCCGATGACCTCGCCGCGCGAGGAGACCAGCGGCCCGCCCGAATTGCCGGGATTGAGCGCGGCGTCGGTCTGGATCACGTCGTCGATCAGCCGGCCGGTGCTCGAGCGCAAGGAACGGCCGAGCGCCGAGACGACGCCCGCCGTCACCGTCGATTCGAAGCCCAGGGGATTGCCGATCGCCACCACGAGCTGACCGCGCCGCAGTCCCTTGGAGTTGCCGAGTCGCGCTGCCGGCAGCGAGACATCGTCGATGATGCGCAGCAGGGCGAGGTCGGTGTGCGGGTCGTCACCCAGCACGCGCGCCTTGACGGTGCGCGTATCAGCGAGCGCCAGCCGCACGGTGGCGGCGCCCTGGACGACGTGGCTGTTGGTCAGCACCAGGCCGTCGGGCGAGATCACGACGCCCGAGCCGGTGCCGCCGCGCTGGCGCTTCTCGCGGTCGGGCGGGGTCTCGACCCGCACGACGGCGGGACCGACGCGGTCGACGACATCGACCACGGCCTGCGAATAGGCGTCGAACAGCGGCTGCTCATTGGGGGTGGTTTCGGCCGGGAAACTGGCGTCGCCCGACAGATTCAGCTCGTCGGAGACGAGCGAAGGCTGGAAGTCGAACATGCCCCTATATGGGGATTGGGGTGCAAGACTTCACTATCTTGCCGGACCGCGGGCCTCCAGGCCCGCTTATGTCATTGTTTCGGCGAGGGAAGATGCGGGCCTGGAGGCCCGCGGTCCGGCAAGAACTAAAACAGCGAAAAATACTCGCGCTGCTCCCAGTCGCTGACGTCCAAGTCGAAGCGGTCGATCTCCGCCTGCTTCAGCCTGAGATAATAGTCGACGAAGAAGTCGCCAAAGCCCGCACGCAGCGCCTTGTCCTCGCCGAGTGCCGCCAGCGACTCGGCCAGGGAACGCGGCAGCGGCGCCGCCTTGGCGTCATAGGGCGTGTCGGCCGACGGGCCGGGATCGAGTTTGCGGTCGAGCCCGTCCAGCCCGCTCACGATCTGGCTCGCTATGTAGAGGTAGGGGTTGGCCGCCGGCTCGCCGATCCGGTTCTCGAGGTGGGTCGCCGGATCGCCGGGGCCGCCCAGCACGCGCACCATGACCCCGCGGTTGTCGCGTCCCCAGGTGGCGCGGTCGGGCGCGAGCGAGAAGGGGCGGTAGCGCTTGTAGCCGTTCAAGGTCGGCGTACTGAAGGCGGCCGCGCCCCTTGCATGGGCGAGCAGTCCCGCCATGTAATGCATGCCCGCCTCCGACAACGGTTCGCGTCCGTCCATGAAGATGTTGGCGTGACTCTTCCGGTCGGTCAGCGATTGGTGCAGGTGCCAGCCGCTCGACATGACGTTGGCCAGCTTGGGCCGGCACATGAAGGTGGCGTGATAGCCGTGACGCTGCGCCACCTGCTTGGTGGCGCTGCGGAACAGCACCATGGCGTCGGCCGGTGCGAGGCCGGTGCCGGTGCGGAAGGTGAACTCGACCTGGCTCGGCCCGAACTCGACCTCGATGGAGCGCAGCGGCAGGCCGAGATCGACCAGGTTGGTGCGCAGGATCTCGAGGATCGGGTCCATCTCGTCGTAACGCTGCTCGGTCAGGTACTGGTAGCCCTGGTTCAGCAGCGACACGTCGGGTGGTTCGCCGGGCTGGCCGGAGTCCGCAACGCCAAGCTTCGCCTTCTCCAGCTTGAAGAGATGGAACTCGACTTCGAGGCCGGCGACGAAATCGTAGCCGCGCTCGCCCAGCGTCTGCAGCGCGCTCCGGCAGATGTGCCGCGTGCAGAGCGGCATCGGGCGACCGTCGGTGAAATATATGTCGCACAGCATCCAGCCCGAATGCGGCGCCCACGGCAGCACGCGGAAGGTCGTGGGATCGGGCAGCATGAGGACGTCGGCCGCGCCCTCGAGCTCCTTCATGCCGAAGCCGCCGCCCGGCTGCCAGACCGGGAACACCGTGCGATGCGAGGTATCCTTGAGCAGCATCGTGGTGGTGAAGCCGACGCCGTTCTTGAGCGCGGCATCGATCTCGCCCACCGTCAGGGTCTTGCCGCGCAGCACGCCGTGCTGGTCGGCGAAGGCCAGCCGCACCACCGAGAGTTCGGCCGCCTTGATGCGGCGCTCCGCCTCGCGCGTCGCGACCTTGCGGTCCTCGGTCCACAGGTCCGCGCGTTCGACCAGGGTCATGCGCGCCTACGCGACCAGCGGCGGGATGGTCTTGGCCGCCCAGCTCGAGCCGCTGCGGCGGCGCGCATCGACGTCCTTCCAGTAGGACTGCCAGCCCTCGGTCGGGCCCATGCCGTCGATGGCGATCGGGCCGCGGAGCGCGCCGGCGCGTGCCGGGTCGAGCCACATCAGCGGTTTCTCGCCGTTGGCCACCTGGCCGATGGCCGACAGCAGCATGCGGCGGTAGGCGACGATCGCCTTGTCGGTGCTGCCGAGATGCTCGCGCGTGCGGTCCTGGATGCGGCCCTGGCTTTCGATCGCCCACTGGTCGTGGACATTGATGTCGAAGCCCATGCCGGTGAAGGTCTGGCTCGCCTGCTCGCCGACATTGTAGCCCCACGAATTGTGGCGGCCGAGGCGCGGGCGATAGTCGGGCAGCTGGTAGAGCCTGAGCCGCTGCTCACGCATCTGCGCATGATCGACCGGCGCGCCGAAGCTGGTGAAGATCGCGTACCAGTAGCACGACGTATCGTCGATCGGCACATGCCACTGGGTGATCGTCATCTCCGCGCTCATCGGGATCACGAAGGCGTAGGGGAAGACGAGGTTGGTGACGCGCACGTGGGTGTGCTTGTCGTCCAGCCGGCGCAAGGCGAACAGTCGAAGGCCGTAGTCGGTTCCCTCGACGTCGATCTGCGGCCTCGTGAACTCGCGCAGCAGACGCGTCATCGGGATGTCGGAGTCCGACGAGGCCGAGCGGAACTGCTTGCCGTAGGAAGCGCCCGCGTCCTCGTCCTCGTAGAAGCGATGCAGGTAGGAGGCGTGCGCCGGATCGATGCCGACTTCGAGCGCCTGCAGCCAGTTGCAGTCGATCAGGCCCTTGAAGGCGAAGGCGTGCGTGCCGGGGGCCAGGAAGCAGTCGAAGGCGGGGAAGGCGGGCGCTTCGCCCCCCTCTGCTTTGTTTGGGCCCAGGTAGGAGAAGATGATGCCGTTCTTCACCACGACCGGGTAGGAGCGCTGGCGCACCCGCTGGCAGAGCACACTGCCCTGAGGCTCGGCGGGCGTTTCAAGACATTTGCCGTCGACATCGAACAGCCAGCCATGGAACAGGCAGCGCAGGCCGCCATCCTCCAGCCGACCGTAGGCGAGATCGGCGCCGCGATGCGGGCAGTCGCGGTCGAGCAGGCCATGCCGGCCGCGCTCGTCGCGGAACAGCACGAAGTCCTGGCCGAGCACGCGCACCGCCTTGGCGGGACGCTCGGCCGGCAGCTCGTCGGCGAGCGCCACCGGATGCCAATAGTGCCGCATCAGCGCGCCGCATTTGGTGCCCGGCCCGATGCGGGTGATCAGCTCGTTCTGCTCGGGACTCATCATGGGAAAAGAGTGGCGCAAATCCCAACACCTGTCATCCCGGCGAGCAGGTGCCCATCGGCCCTTCCGGCGGAAACCCGTCGTCTCGACCGAAGGCCCCCTCGACTTCGCTCGGGGCAAGCTCCGTCCCGAGCGGAGAGACCTTGCCTCCACGATAAGCGGCTTATCGTTGAGCCAAGGTCTCTCCACTGCGCGCTTCGCGCTCCGGTCGAGACGACGGGTATTGCTTGTCCTACTGGGAAGCTTACTTCGCGCGCGCCGACAGACTATAGAAGTGGCCCATGAGCGATCTGAACGGCATGCCGGGCCCGACGTCCCGGCACTATTTTTCCCAACGACTGCGTCTGCACTATGTCGACTGGGGCAATCCCGACGCGCCGCCGCTGTTGCTGGTCCATGGCGGGCGCGACCATTGCCGCAACTGGGACTGGGTGGCGCAGGCGCTGCGCAAGGATTGGCACATCATCTGCCCCGACCTGCGCGGGCACGGCGACAGCCAGTGGTCGCCCGACGGCAACTACTCGATGGCCTCCTACATCTACGATCTCGACCAGCTCGTGCACCAGCAGGGCCTGGCGCCAGTGACGATCATCGCCCATTCGCTGGGCGGCAACATCTGCCTGCGTTATGCCGGCGTTTACCCGGAGAAGGTGCGCAAGCTGGTCGCCATCGAGGGGCTGGGCCCGTCGCCCAAGGCGATCGCCGAGCGCGGGCACAAGCCGATGGACGCGCGCATGCGCGAATGGATCGACGAGCAGCGCAAGCTTTCCGGCCGCCTGCCGCGCCGCTATCCCACCATCGAGGACGCCTTCAAGCGCATGCAGGAGGAGAACAAGCACCTCTCGGCCGCGCAGGCGCGGCATCTGACGCAGCAGGGCGTCAACCAGAACGAGGACGGCACCTATAGCTGGAAGTTCGACAACTACGTCCGCACGTGGCCGCCCTATGATATGAGCTACGACGACATCGAGCATCTGTGGACGCGCATCGCCTGTCCGACCCTGCTGGTCTACGGCAAGGAAAGCTGGGCTTCGAACCCGGAGAAGGACGGGCGCCTGAAACACTTCAAGACGGCCAAGGTGGTCGAGTTCGATCATGCCGGGCACTGGGTTCATCATGACCGGCTGGACGCCTTCGTCTCCGAGGCCGGGGAGTTCATCGAATGAAGGCAGCGATTTTCCGCGGCGGCGACATCGTCGTCGACACCTTGCCCGAGCCGGTGCCGGCGCGCGGCCAGGTCCTGGTCAAGACGCTGGCCTGCGGCATCTGCGGCTCGGACCTGCATGCCGCCAAGCACGCCCATCGCATGGTCGCGGTGACCCGGCGCATTCCCGGCCGGGTGCCGATGGACCTGTCGCGCGACGTCGTGTTCGGCCACGAATTCTGCTGCGAAGTGCTGGACTACGGGCCCGATACCGAACGCAAGGTGAAGCCCGGTACGCGCGTCTGCGCCATGCCGCTGATGATGGAGGCCGACGGGCCGAAGGGCATGGGCTACTCCAACACCTATGTCGGCGGCTACGCCGAGCAGATGCTGCTCGCAGCACCGCTCCTGCGGGAAGTGCCCAACGGCCTGTCGACCGATCATGCCGCGCTCACCGAGCCGCTGGCGGTGGGCGTGCACGCGGTCGAGAAGGGCGCGCTCGGGGGCGACGAGGCGCCCCTGGTGGTGGGCTGCGGGCCGGTCGGGCTCGCCGTCATCGCCGCCCTGCGGCTGAAGGGCCTACGTCCGATCGTCGCAGCCGACTTCTCGCCCAAGCGCCGCGAGCTTGCCGCGAAAATGGGCGCCGACATCGTCGTCGATCCGGCGAAGGAGCAGCCTTATACGAAGCTCGAGCCCGGCAAGCGGGCGGCGATCTTCGAATGCGTCGGCGTGCCGGGTGTCCTGCAGCAGATGTTCGAACAGGTGCCGCGCGATGCGCGGGTCGTGGTCGTCGGAGTCTGCATGGAGCCCGATACCATCGAGCCCATGTTCGGCATCGTGAAGGAACTCAGTCTGCAATTCGTGCTGGGTTACACGCCTGATGAATTCGCCCGGTCGCTTCGCTTGCTGGCCGAGGGCGAGGTCGATGCAGATGCACTGATCACCGGCAAGGTCGGGCTCGACGGCGTGAAGGGCGCCTTCGCCGAACTGGGCAGTCCCGAGCGGCACACCAAGATTTTGGTCGAACCATGGCGATGATCGGCTGCGCGCCCTGTTGACCGGCGGGCCGCCGATTTGATAGCGCTTGCGGCCGCTCAGGGAGGCAACCAATGAAGTTCTACAATTCGGGCGGTCCGAACCCGCGCATGGTTCGCATGTTCATGGCCGAGAAGGGCTTCGATGTCCCCAAGGTCGAGGTCGACCTGCGTGGCGGCGAGAACCGGCGCGAGCCTTACCTCAAGATCAATCCCGCCGGTCAATGTCCGGCGCTGGAGCTCGATGACGGCACCGTGCTGGCCGAGATCACGGCGATCTGCGAGTACGTCGACGAGAAGAAGAAAGACACGCCCTCGCTGATCGGCAACACGCCCGAGGAGCGCGCCAAGACCCGCATGTGGACGCGCCGCATCGACCTCAACATCGCCGAGCCGGCGGCCAACGGCTTCCGTTTCGCCGAGGGCCTGAAGATGTTCGAGAACCGCGTCCGCTGCATTCCCGGCGCGGCCGGCGAGCTCAAGGCAACGGCGCGCGACAAGCTCAAGTGGCTCGATGGGCTGATGGGCGCGAAGCCCTTCATCGCCGGCGACAAGCTCACCATGGCCGACATCCTGCTGTTCGCCTTCCTCGACTTCATGGCCAATGTCGGCCAGCCACTCGATCCCGGCTGCAAGAACCTCACCGCCTGGTTCGGTCGCATGAAAGCCCGGCCGAGCGCGGCCGCCTGACCTGGAGACACCGACGATGCACCGTCTGACTATCCTATTCGCCTTCGTCGCCTGGTTCGTCATGGCCGCGGCCGGCTTCGCCGCCGATGCGCCCAAGGGCCTGTTCCTCATCACCGACTATCCCGCGCAGACGGTACGGGCCGGCGAGATCACCACCATCCGGGTGAAGCTCACCAATGCGGGCCTGCCGCCCGAGCCGGTGGCGCTCTCGCTCTCCGATGTGCCGACCGGCTGGAAGGTCGACATTCTGGGCGGCGGCCAGGCTGTCGCCTCGGCCATGCCCGGCGTCAACCAGGACGTCAGCCTGCAGCTTCGCGTCGACGTGCCGAAGGATGCGAAGCCCGGCGCACACAAGGTGGTGCTGAGCGCCAAGGGTCCGCTCAGCCAGGCGCCCGATCTGGTGTTCACCCTGACCGTCGGCACCGAGACGCCGGCCAAGCTCAGCCTGAAGTCGCGCCTGCCGTCGCTGCGCGGCACGCCGCGCTCGGCCTTCGAATATACGGTCACGGTCGGCAACGACAGCGGCAAGGACCTCACCGTGGCGCTGTCGGCGCAGGCGCCGGCCAACTTCCAGACCACCTTCACTGAAGGCTTCGGCTCCAACGAGATCAGCTCGATCCCGATCGAGGCCGGCCAGACCAAGGACATCAAGGTCAAGGTGACGCCACCGCGCGACGTCAAGGCGGGCGACTACCCGGTGCTGGTCAAGGTCGCGTCCGAGGGCGCCACGGCCGAACTCAGGGTCACCTTGCAGATCAGCGGCCAGGGCAAGCTCGCGCTCTCAACCAAGGACGGCCGCCTGTCCGGCGAGGCCGAAGTCGGCAAGCCCGCCGCCTACACGCTGGTCGTGAGCAACGACGGCACGGCGCCGATCGAGGAAGTCGAGATGGCGGGCACCGTGCCGGCCAACTGGAAGGTCGAGTTCAATCCCAAGACCATCGCCAGCGTGGCGCCCAACGAAAAGAAGGAAGTGCAGGTCCTGGTGACCCCGGCCGACAAGGCGATCGCCGGCGACTATGTCGCCTCGTTCCGCGCCAGCGGCCGCGGCGAATCGGCGTCGTCCGACTTCCGCATCACCGTCACGACCTCGACCCTGTGGGGCATCGTCGGCATCGGCATCATCGCCATCGCCTTGCTTGTCCTGCTGGGCGCGGTCGCGCGCTTCGGCCGGCGGTAAGCTGCTCGCAATGCCTGACTCGACGAAGAGCGACAACGTCATCGAGGCGCGCGGGCTGCTGAAGCTCTACGGCACGCAGCGCGCCGTCGATGCCATCGACCTCGACGTCCGCCGCGGCGAGATCTTCGGCCTGCTCGGCCCCAACGGCGCCGGCAAGACCACGACCATCCTGATGATGCTGGGGCTGACCGAGATCAGCGGCGGCTCGGTCGAGGTGCTGGGCTTCGACCCGGTGCGCCAGCCGCTCGAGGTCAAGCGCCGGGTCGGCTACCTGCCGGACTCGGTGGGTTTCTACGATCACCTGACGGCGCGGGAGAATCTGACCTATACCGCGCGCCTGCTCGCCATCCCGCGATCGCAGATCGGCCGGCGCATCATGGAGGCGATGGAGAGCGTGCAGCTGGCCGACGTGGTCGACCGGCGCGTCGCCACCTACTCGCGCGGCATGCGCCAGCGCCTGGGCATCGCCGAGATCGTGATGAAAAAGGCCGAGATCGCCATCCTTGACGAGCCGACCTCGGGCCTCGACCCGCACGCCACCATCGAGCTCTTGGAAATGATCCGCGGCCTGAAACGGATGGGCGTGGCGGTGCTGCTGTCCTCGCACCTGCTCGACCGGGTGCAGAGCGTTTGCGACAGGGTGGCGCTCTTCAACAAGGGCCGCATCGCCCTGATGGGCACGGTGGTGGAGCTCGCCAACCAGGTGCTGGGCGCCGGTCATCCCATCCTGGTCGAAGCCTCGGGCGCCGACATCGCCGGCGCCCTGCGCGGCATCGAGGGCGTGCAGAAGGTCATGCCGGAAGGCCCTCAAGGCAGCGAGGGTGGCGCCTGGCGGGTCGTGGCCGACCGCGACGTGCGCGCGGCGGCGGCTCAGCGCATCGTCTCGGCCGGCGGCGCGTTGACACGGCTGGCCGATCTGCAGCCCAGCCTTGAGGAGGTCTACACGCGCTACTTCCAGGAGGCGCGGCATGCAGCGTAGCCCCGCGCGCCGCGAAGGCTCGCCCTTCACCGGCCTGGGGCCGGTGTTCATGAAGGAATTCGCCGATCACCTGAGCAGCGCGCGCATGATGGTGCTGATGCTGTTCGTGATCGCCTTCGGCGCCCTGACCGTCGCGCCGTCGCTCACCGAATTGCGCAATGTGACGGAGTCCGACCCCTTCCTCTTCCTGCGCATCTTCACCTCGGCCTCGAGCCGCGTGCCGTTTTCCTTCACCGCCGCGCTCGGCTTCACGATTCCGCTGCTGGCGATCGGCCTGGGCTTCGACTCGGTCAACGGCGAGTTCAATCGCCGGACGCTTTCGCGCGTCCTGTCGCAGCCGATCTACCGCGACGCGCTGCTGCTCGGGAAATTCCTGGGCGCGCTCGCCACGCTGGCCGTCGCGCTGGTGGCGCTGTGGCTGATCGTGCTGGGTGCGGGCCTCCTGCTGCTCGGCATTCCGCCGCGCGGCGTCGAAGTGGCGCGCGGCGTAGCCTTCCTCGGCGCCGCCATCGCCTATGGTGGCGTGTGGCTTGCCCTCTCGATGCTGTTCTCGGTGATCTTCCGCTCGACGGCGACGTCGGCCTTGTGCGCGCTGGGCGTCTGGCTGTTTTTCCTGATCGTGTGGCCGCTGATCGTGCCCACCATCGTGGTTGCGTTCGCCTCGCCCGACGTGCTGTCGGGTCGCGCCTCGATCGACGAGACGCTGGCTTTGATCCAGTTCCAGTCGTTTCTCGATCGGCTCTCGCCCAATACCCTGTTCGGCGAGGCGGTGATCGGCCTGCTCAATCCCGAGACCCGCACGCTCGGCCCCATCATCCAGAGCCAGATGTACGGCGCCATCATGGGCGCGCCGCTGCCCTTCGGACAAAGTCTGCTCTTGATCTGGCCGCAGATTACCGGCCTGATCGCCGGCATGATCGTGGTGTTTGCCGCGGCCTACGTCATCTTCCAGCGCGAGGAAGTCAGAGCCTGAAGGATTGGACGCTCCCGGCCACCCTCAACAACGCGCGCTGGTGCGATGCGGTGTGTCGCGCGCATGGCCGGCCGGGGACGTTCCTGCCGCACTTGTGGGTCAACGCCGAGCCGGTGCCGCGCTTCTATCCCAACGCGGTGACGCTCGCCCATGATGATGCGGCGATCGCCGAGCAGCGCGGTACGATCGACATCTTGTTGAAATCGAATCTCGCCGGCCGCTGGGCGGTCAAGGACAGCTTCAACGCGCTCGATCTGTCGCGGCAGGGATTTGACGTGCTGTTTGAAGCCTCGTGGATCCGCAACATCATGCCCGTCGACGGACCGTCGTCGGATATTGCCTGGCAGCAAGAGACGCAGGGCAAGACGCCGCTGCCGTTCGACGATGCGAACTTCGCGATGTTCACGGGCCGGCGCGGCTACGGCGTCGTCGCAGGCGGCATGCTGTATCGCGCCGACGGCGTCGTGGGGCTGTCCAACGTGGTGGCCGATGCAGCGGACGCCGTCGCCGTGTGGCGGTCACTGAGCTTGTTGGCCACGAAGATGTTCCCACGCCTGCCGCTGGTCGGTTACGAATCGGGCCGTGAGCTTCAGGCCGCGTCCGACGCCGGCTTCGAGACCGGCGATCCGCTGCGGGTCTGGGTCAAGGCGCGGGACTGAAGCCGCAGGCCGTCAACGCCTCGATCATGTGCGGCGGCGGCGGGGCGACCACGGTGATCGGCGGCTTGGTCTTGGACAGCGGCAGCACGATGCTGCGTGAGTGCAGATGCAGCAGCGTGCCGGGCTCGGCCCGTCCGTAGAGGCGGTCGGCGATCACCGGGCAGCCGGCCGCGGCGCAATGCACGCGGATCTGGTGGGTGCGGCCGGTCTCGGGCTTCAGTTCCAGCCATGTCATGTCCGGTCCGCGCCCCAGCACCTTGTAGCGCGTGACCGCCGTCTGGCCCTTGTCGGAGATCTTCACCGACCAGCCGCTCCGCGTGTTCACCTTGAGCAGCTTCTGGTCGAACACGCCTTCCGCGGCGGGCGGCGCGCCCTGCACGACCGCCCAGTAGGTCTTCTCGGTGTCGCGCGCCTGGAACAGGCGGCCGAGCTTGCTCAATGCCTTCGGATGTCGGCCCAGCACCAGCACGCCCGAGGTGTCGGCGTCGAGGCGATGGGCCAGCGCCGGCGGACGCGGCAGGCCGAAGCGCAGCGCATCGAAGCACTCCTCGAGGTTGGGCGCCCTGCTGGGCCCGGCATGGACGGCGAGGCCCGCCGGCTTGTCGATCACCAGGATCAGCCCGTCGCGATAGAGAACCCGCGCCTGGATCTCTTCGGCCGAAAGAGGCGGAGGCCTCATCGCCGGGGGCGCGCCACTCCAGTGGCGCGTCATGCTCTTCCGGACCGCGGGCCTCTGGCCCGCTCATGATCATGAGGCGAGCGGGACGCTCGCGGTCCAAAAGAGCATGAGAAGACGCGCCACTGGAGCGGCGCGCCCCCAGCACAGCGTCCTAAAGGTCGGGCCATCGCGACAGCCAGTCCTCGCTCGCCTCGTAGAGCGCCGCGGCGCGCAGCACCGAGGCCTCGTCGCGAAAGCGGCCGACGAACTGCAGGCCGATCGGCAGGCCCTCCGAATCGTAGCCGCAGCACAGCGTCAGGGCAGGGTGGCCGGTGATGTTGAAGGGCATGGTATAGGGGAACCAGTTGCGGCGCAGTTCGCCCACCTCCACGCCGTCGATCCGGATGGGCTCGAACAGATCCTGATCGATCGGCAGCGCCGTGCGCGACAGCGTCGGCGTCACCAGATAGTCGGCCGTCGCGAACCAGCGCTGCACCATGCGGAAGAGATCGGTGCGCTGGAACATGGCGCGCTGGTAGTCGGCGCCGGTCCACTCCGCCGCCATGGCGACCTGGCGCACCAGCGAAGGCGACAGCCGGTTGTCCTCGCGGCGGATCAGATCGTCGAAACGGGCCCGCCAGGTCGTGTGGTTGATCACCTTCCAGATCGGCTCCATGTCGGGCGGCTTCTCGTCGAGCTCGATCAGCTCGGCGCCGAGTTCGCGCAGCTTGCCGAGCGCGCTTTCGAACGTGGTCGCCACGTCCTTGGCCACCGCCGTGTTGCCGAGCGTCAGGCTGTAGAGGATGCGCTTGCCCGAAAGATCGCCCCGGGTCTTTGCCGCGGCGATATAGTCCTGCGGCGCGACGCCGATCGACCACGGATCGGAAGGATGGGGGCCGGCCATGGCCTGCAGCATCAGCGCGGTGTCCAGCACCGTGCGCGTCATCGGCGTGACGTAGGTGTAATTGCCGAAGGCATCGGCCACCTGGCTGTGCGGGATGACGCCGTTGCTCTGCTTCAGGCCGACCATGCCGTTGGCCGCCGCCGGTATGCGCGTCGAGCCGCCGCCGTCGGTGGCGATGCCGATCGGCCCGATGCCGGCCGCCACCGCGACGGCCGCCCCGCCGCTCGAGCCGCCCGACGTGCGCTCGGCGCTCCAGGCGTTGCGCGTGCGGCCGAACAAGGGCGCGTCGGTCAACGCCTTGTGGCCGAATTCGGGGGTCGTGGTCTTGCCGAACAGGATCGCGCCGGCGGACTTCAGGCGCGCGGCGCAAACGGCATCCTCCTTCGGCACGTTCTCGTCATAATGCAGCGAGCCGAAGGTCGTGCGCACGCCGGCGGTGTTCACGAGATCCTTGGCGGCGAAGGGGATGCCGTGCAGGAGTCCGAGCGCCTTGCCCTGCATCACCGCATGTTCGGCCTGCCTGGCCGCGGCGCGCGCCTGATCGGCGACGAGGGTGATGAAGCAATTCAGCACCGGCTGCAGCCGTTCCGCGCGCGCCAGGACCGCTTCCGTCAATTCGACGGGCGAGACCTGCTTTGTCGCGATCTTCTCGCGCAGGACAGAGGCCGGCAGGCGGCAGAGGTCGTCGGTCATTCCAGCAACCCGCGCGCCGCCAGATTGCGCATCAACGCCGCCACGCCGAAGGTCCAGGGCGGGATCTTGTCGCAATGGTTCACCCGGTTGGTGAGCGTGCCGAGCTTGGGCGAACGGATGGAAACGAGATCGCCCACCATGTGGGTGAAGCCCGCGCCGCCCGGCTTGCGCTGTTCGGTGGGGGCGAACAGGGTGCCGGTCATCAATACCATGCCGTCGGGATATTGATGCGTGCTGCCCATGGCGTGCGCCACCAGCTCGGTCGGATCGCGGCTGATCTTCGACAGGTCGCTCGCACCGCGCAGCCGGAACTGGTCGGGGCCCGTGACCTCGAGCTCGACCTTGGCGTGGCGCACGTCGTCGAGCGAGAAGGTCTGGTCGAACAGCCGGATGAAGGGGCCGATGGCGCAGGAGGCGTTGTTGTCCTTGGCCTGGCCGAGCAGCAGGGCGCTGCGTCCTTCGATGTCGCGCAGATTGACGTCGTTGCCCAGGGTCGCGCCGACGATCTGGGCGCGCGCATTCACGATCAGCGTCACTTCCGGCTCGGGATTGTTCCAGTCCGAGTCGGACCGGATGCCGATCTCCGCGCCGTAGCCCACCGCGGCCATGGGCGGCGCCTTGGTGAAGATCTCGGCATAGGGGCCGATCCCGACCTCGAGATAGGGCGACCAGGCGCCGCGCGCCATCAAGGTCTTCTTCAACGCCTCGGCTTCGGGCGACCCTGGCTTGATGGTGCTGACATCGGCGCCGATGATCTGGTTCAGCTCCTTGCGCACCTGCTCGGCGCGCGCCGGATCGCCCTTGGCATGCTCCTCGATCAGGCGTTCGAGCAGGCTCACCGCGAAGGTGACGCCGGCCGCCTTGATCGCCTGCAGGTCGATCGGCGCCAGCAGGTCGCCCACAAGGTCCTTCAGCGCCCCCAGGCGGTGGCCGGCGGTATGGCGGACGAGCGCCACGGGATCGGGCGCGTTGCAGAGGTCGGCCACCGTGGACGCCGCCGCGGTGATGTCGAAGACCCCGTCGGCCCGCACCGCCACGACGCTGGGGCCGGAGGGTTTTCCCTTCCGCCAGACCCGGCCGATCAAGGTTCCGCTGGTTCCGTCGTCAGGCAGGATGTCGCTGGTCGAAGCTGGCACTGGACGTCTCCGGCGCTTCGTTGCAGAAAAGGCGCGCCATTCCCCGGGAGAAATCAAATCATGGCTGCAGCGCGGATCAAAGGTGTTCTTTCGCCCGTCGTCACGCCCTTCAAGCGCGACCTCTCGCCCGATGTCGGCCGTTTCATCGCCCACTGCAAGTGGCTGCTCAGCCAGGATTGCGGGCTGGCGGTGTTCGGCACCAATTCCGAGGCCAATTCGATGTCGGCCGACGAGCGCATGGCGCTCCTCGACTCCATCGTCTCGGCTGGCGTGCCGACCGACCGCATGATGCCGGGCACCGGCGCCTGCTCGATCAACGAAGCCGCCAAGGTGAGCGCGCATGCCACCAAGCTCGGCGTGGCCGGCGTGCTGATGCTGCCGCCCTTCTATTACAAGGGCGTTCCGGAGGAGGGGCTGTTTCGTTTCTTCTCGGAGGTCGTGCAGCGGGTCGGTGACGCCCGCCTGCGCGTCTATCTCTATCACATCCCGCCGGTGTCGGCCGTGCCGATCACCCACAAGCTGGTCGAGCGGCTGATGAAGGCGTATCCCAAGCAGATCGCCGGCATGAAGGATTCGTCGGACGACTGGCCGCACACCAAGAGCATGATCGACGCCTTCGCCAAGGACGGCTTCGACGTCTTCTCGGGCAACGAGAAGCCCCTGATCGACAACATCAAGTCGGGCGGCGCGGGCTGCATCAGCGCCACGGCCAACATCAATCCCGGCAAGATCGCCGAGACCTATAAGAAGCACGCGACGCCAGAAGGCGAGAAGCTGCAGAGCTGGATCAACGACGTGCGTGGCGTCATGCAGGGCTACGTCATGATCCCGGCGCTCAAGTATTGCATCGCTCACTACGGCAGCGATTCGGCGTGGAAGCCGGTGCGGCCGCCGCTGGTCGAGACCGACGAGAAGGCCGGCAAGGACATGATCGCCAAGCTCGACAAGCTCGGTTTCACCATGCCTGGGCTGAAGCAGGCGATGGCGGTGGCGGCAGAATAGCCCTCAGTCGTCGGCTCGTCCCTGCAGCTTCAATTTGAACCCGAGCGCCATCTCGAAGTTCAGCTCGACGGTCTTGCCGTCGAACACATATGTCAGCCGCGCGGCGTCGTCGTTGCCGAGCGTCTGGACCTCCAGGGCGAGGCTCTTGCCGTCGTCGGACCAGGCGCCTCGCGCAGCACTCGGCCCGTAGCGCATGCGCCCGCCCACCCGGTAGTGGCCGTCGAAGCCGATCGGCCCGCCGAATCGTGCTACCGGCGCGCCGGCCGGGACGCCATCGGCCTCGTATTCGAAGGACGGCACGGGGTCATCGAGTCTCAGCGTGATGGACCTGAACCTGAGGTCGTTGCTGGCGAACCGCCAGGTCTTGCCGGAGACGGCCTTCGCCAGGGCCGACGAGCCGCCTTTCGGTGCCGGCTTATCGATCGCGACTTGCTTCACTCGCTCGGCAAGCTCCGCCGTCGCCGCTGGATCGGCCGCGACCGCTGCATCCGAGGTCACCGCGGCCGCGAGCTGGCTCACCAGTGTCCCGAAGCCGTAGCGCGGCGAGCTGGCCGTGCCGCTGGGAGTGGAGAAGCGCGAGGCGCCGGTCGCCACCGCCACGATGTCGAGTTTCGGCATCACGACGATGAGCTGGCGATGATAACCGACAGCGAGGTAGGCATCCTGCTTCGACATGACCCAGAACTGGCTGCCGTAGCGCAGGTCCCGTGCCCAGCTCTCGCGCATGTCGACGTTGGCCTGGCGCACGCCCTCGATCCACGCTGCCGGCAGGATCTGCCGGCCGTCCCACAAGCCGCCGCGCAGGTAGAGGTAGCCCAGCTTTGCCATGTCGCGCGGATGCAGGTAGAGGCCGGCGCCGCCTCCCGAGACGCCTTGCGGGTCACCCCGCCACAGCACGTCCTCGATGCCAAGCGGTCCGAACAGCGTCTCGCGCGCGTAGTCGAGCGCGCTCTTGCCTGTGACCTTGCTGAGGATGGCCGACAGCAGCTGGCTGTTGCCGCTGTCGTAGTAGAAGACCGTACCCGGCGTCTCGGCCATAGGCCGGTCGAGGACGAATTGCTGCCAGTCCGCGCTGCGCTCCATGGCGAGGAAGGATTCAGGCCAACCATCCAGCCCCTCCTGCCACGCCAGGCCCGACGTCATGTCGAGCAGATGACGGATGGTGATCGACTTCTTGCGTTCGTCGAGGTTGGCGATCGTGCGGTCGGCGAAGAAATCCACCACGCGCCGGTCGGTGTTGTCGAGCCGGCCGTCCCTGAGCGCAATGGCGATCAGGCTGCCGATGACCGACTTGGTGACCGAATTGACCCGGTGCTTCAGCCCGGCCTGGAAGGGCGCATAGGTCGCCTCCAGCACGATCCGGCCGTGGCGTGTGACCAGCAGGCTGTCCATGTCGTTGGAGCTGCCGAAATCGACCAGGCGGGCGAGCCGCTCGGAGCTCATGCCCTGCTCCTCGGGCGAGGAGGTCGTCCACTCCGTGGTGGGCCAAGGGTGAGTATTTTGCTGCGCCGCTACGGGAGCACATACGACCACCGCCGTTGCCAGCAGGATCGCAAGAAGCGCGCTAGAGAACCGATGCATCAATCGACATTAGCACTGGTCCGGGTTGGGTTGAAACGATGGGCCCGCTGCACGGGCGATTTGACTTCACGCGCTTTGTACCCACATGGGCGTCATGTCCAAACCCACATTGGCACTTGCCTCCGCGGGAGGCTTGGTCGCCTTCCTTGGCCTCGCCATATTGGGCTGGGGCGGTTTCGAGCCCTTCTTCGCCAATCCGGCGCGCATCGCGCTGGTGATCGCGACCGTGGCGATGGTCGTCGCTGCTCTGTTCAGTTCCGTCAACCTCAGCACCGGCGAGCGCGAGGATCGCTCCAACCGCTGGGTCATCGGCGTGCTGAGCCTAATCGGACTTCTGTCCGCCTGGCTGCCGGCCTACACCGACCGCAAGGAATTCTGGGTCCTCGATGGCGATATCGTTCGTTGGCTGGGCGTTGCCTTGTACGTCGTCGGCGGCGCCCTGCGGCTGTGGCCGATCTTCATTCTCGGCCGGCGCTTCAGCGGCCTGGTGGCCATCCAGCCCGGCCATGCGCTGGTCACCGATGGCCTCTACAGCCGCATTCGCAATCCCAGCTATCTCGGGCTGCTCATCCTGTCTCTGGGCTGGGCGCTGGCGTTTCGCTCGGGCGCGGGCGTGCTGCTGGCGGCCCTCAACATTCCGCCGCTGGTCGCGCGCATGAATTCGGAGGAGAGGCTGCTGCAGGCGCAGTTCGGCCGGGAATACGAGGCCTACCGCGCCCGTACGTGGCGGCTGCTCCCTGGACTCTACTGAGCCGGGCTTTCCGAAAGTTACATATTTGGGTCGTATGGCGCCCATTATTCGACGCTCTGCGAGCTTAATATATGCTACGATTTTACTTGACTATCACTTAAGTTCATATTAGCCTGCCGTCCTCATGCTGGAGGATCGATGATGGACGGAGCCGGACGGCCTTCGCTTTACAAGCCGGAATTCGCCGAGCAGGCCTACGGGCTGTGCCTGGCTGGCGCCACCAACCAGGAATTGGCCGATGGTTTCGACGTGGGACACAGCACGATCGACAACTGGCTGCGCAAACACCCCGAGTTCGCCCAGGCGGTAAGGAGCGGACGCAGCCTTGCCGACGGCAAAGTGGCGCACGGCCTCTACGCGCGGGCCATCGGCTACAGCTACGAGAGCACGCGGGTCCTGCTCCACCGCGGCGAGCCGCTGTTGGTGCGGCACACGGTGCATCGCCCGCCCGACGTCAGGGCCTGCATCTTCTGGCTGCGCAACCGCCGTCCGCAGCAATGGCGAACGGCATCAGGGCAGGCGCACGATGTCCGCCCCGCAGAGGGCGAGCTTCCGCACCAGGCGGTCGTAGCCCCGGTCGAGATGATCGAGGCCGCCGAGCCTCGTCTCGCCGCAAGCGCCCAGGCCCGCGATGACGAGAGCGGCGGCCGCGCGGACGTCGGTGCCGATCACGGCCGCCCCTTGGAGCCGGTCGACGCCGCGGACCAAGGCGGTCCGGCCACGGACAGCGATGCTGGCGCCCATCCTGACGAGTTCGTCGACGTGCCGGAAGCGCTGCTCGAAGATCGTCTCGCTGACGGCGCTGGCGCCGGCCGCCGTCGCCAGCAGCGCCATAACGGGCGCTTGCAGGTCGGTGGCGAAGCCGGGATAGGGGCCGGTCGTGATGTCGATGCCACTGAGCCCGGGCCGGGCCCGTCGGGCAACGACCCCGTCCGGCGTTTCGCTGAAATCGACACCCATGGCATTGAACGACGCGCCCGCGGCGCCGAGCAGGTCGACGCGTCCGTGGGGCAGGCAGAGTTCGCCGTCGGTGATGGCCGCGGCGCAGGCGAGCGTGCCGAACTCGATGCGATCCGGCAGGACAGCATGCACGGCGCCGGCGAGCCGCTGGGCGCCCTCGATGCTGAGCTCATGCGTGCCGAGGCCGGACACCTTGCCACCCATCGCGATCAGGCAGGCGGCCAGGTCGGCGATCTCGGGTTCGCGCGCGGCGTTGCGGATCGTCGTCGTACCGTCGGCCAGGACGGCGGCGAGCAGCAGGTTTTCGGTTGCGCCGACCGAGGGCAGCGGCAGCCGGATGTCGGCGCCGCGCAGGCCCGCCGGCGCCGTCGCCTGGACCACCCCGCCGTCGAGCTTCACCGTCGCGCCCATGGCTCGGAGGCCGGCGAGGTGAAAGTCGATGGCACGCCGGCCGATGGCATCGCCGCCGGGCAGCGGCAGGCGCGCCTCGCCGCAGCGCGCCAGCAGCGCGCCGAGCAGCAGCACCGAGGCGCGCATGCGCGCCACCAGATCGCCGTCGATGCCGCGGGGCTCTAGGCGATCGGCTGAGATCGTTACCGACAACCCCGCCGAGGTCGACGACCAGTGCATCTCGCAGCCCAGGCGCTGCAGCAATGACGACAGCACCGCGACGTCGAGATTGGCCGGCACGTTGTGCAAGGTCACGAGATGTGGCGTCAGGAGCGCCGACACCATCAGTGGCAGCACGGCGTTCTTCGCGCCGCTGATCGGGTATGTGCCGACCAGCGGCTGGCCGCCGCGGATGACGAGGGTGTCGCCGGTGTCGGGCCGCCACCACGGAGCTGCTGCGAGAAGGGAGGCGTTCATGGACGCAACGATAACGGAGGCTGCGTTGACAGCGCTACCGTCGCAGCGCTATAAAACACCCATGACCACGAACCTGCTCCAGAAGGGTTGGTACTTTACGCTGCTCACATAGGCGGCGCGAAAGGTCATGACCTGACAAAGCCGCCGCATCCCGGCGGCTTCTGTATTTCTGGAATAGGCCTCCGGGCCGCGGCGGAACCGCAAACGGAGGACGAGATGTCGATCATGGAAGTCGAGGAACAGAGGACGGTGCCGCCGCCGTCGATGCGCGTGCGTCTGGCAGGCCCGCGCGATTGCGACGCTTTGTGTGCGCTGCTCGACGACGCGGCGCACGCCCGCGACCAGGTGCTGGCGTGGCTGGAAAGCCCGGGCACGACGCTCCTGGTGGCGCAAAGCGAGGCCGGAGTCCTGGGCGTCGCCGTGCTGGTGACGCGGCTCGTGCCCGTGTCGGGCGGGCTCACGCACAAGGTGGTCGAGGTCGACAACCTCGTGGTGCGCGCCGACCGGCGCGGCCAGCGCATCGGGCGTCGCCTGCTGGCTGCCGTGGTCGAATGGGCACGCCAGCGCCGCGCCGTGCAGGTCGAGGCCGTGGTCGGCGAGGGCGACGGCAGGCGCTTCTACCAAAGCTTCGGATTCGCCATCGCAAACGATCGGCTGGTCCTCGCATCATGACCGCGAAGCCGGTCCATGTGCGCACGGCAACGCTCGGCGATTACGATGTGCTGGTCGCCTTGTTCGACGAACTCGACGAGTTCCATCGCCAGGGGCGGCCGGACTTCTTCCAGGCCTTCGACGGGCCGGCGCGCACGCGCCAGCAGATCGAGCAGTGGCTGGCCGGGCCGGGGGCGACCGTGCTGGTGGCGGAGCGCGGCGCGGATGTGATCGGGCTTGCCGTCCTGCTGACGCGCACGCCATCGCCCTTTGCCGGCGCCGTGCCGCGCAAGGTGATCGAGCTCGACAATCTCGTGGTGCGTGCCGATCAGCGGCGCTGGCGAGTCGGGCGGCGGCTGCTCGACGCCGCGGTCGAGTGGTCGCGCCGGCGGGGCGCCACGCATGTCGAGGTCGCAGTCCATGCCTTCAATCGCGACGCGCGGCGATTCTACGAGGCCTTCGGCTTCGCGGCCTCTATCGATCGGCTGGTCTTGGCGGCCTGAGGAACTATCCGCATCGCGCCATGTAAACGCCGTGCAACATCGCGCCGGCAGGTCGCGGCTTGCCCGGTCGCGGGCATTTCACTATGCCGATGCTGCCGCGGCGAGCAGCGCCGCAGGACAGCAGCGAGGATAGAACATGCCGACGAACAGCAAGCATCCTGAGACCGTCGTGTTGCATTCGGGCTACCGTAGCGATCCTGCGACCAACGCCGTGGCGGTGCCGATCTACCAGACCACCAGCTACCAGTTCCGCGACACCAAGCACGCCGCCAACCTGTTCGGCCTGGCCGAGCTCGGCAACATCTACACCCGCATCATGAATCCGACCAACGACGTGCTGGAGACGCGGGTCGCCGCGCTCGAAGGCGGCGTGGCGGCGCTGGCGCTGGGCTCGGGACAGGCGGCCTCGCTGTTCGCGGTCCAGAACATCTGTCACGCCGGCGACAATTTCGTCGCCTCGACGGATCTCTATGGCGGCACCTGGAACCTGTTCGCCAACACCATGAAGACGATGGGCATCGAATGCCGTTTCGTCGATCCGGCCGATCCCGAGAATTTCCGCCGCGCCACCGATGCCAGGACCCGTTGCTACTATGCCGAGACGCTGCCCAATCCGAAGCTGATCGTATTCCCGGTCGGCGAGGTGGCGCGCATCGGCCGCGAGCTCGGCGTGCCGCTGATCATGGACAACACGGCGGCGCCGGTGCTCTGCCGCCCGTTCGACCATGGTGCGGCGATCGTGCTGCATTCCACGACCAAGTACATTGGCGGCCACGGCAATTCGATCGGCGGCATCCTGGTCGATGGCGGCAACTTCGACTGGGAGAAGCACAAGGACCGCTTCCCCATGCTGAACACGCCCGACCCGAGCTACCACGGCGCGGTATGGACGCAGGCGGTCAAGCCGCTGGGGCCGATCGCCTATATCCTGAAGGCGCGGGTCACGCTGCTGCGCGACGTCGGCGCGCCGATGAGCCCGTTCAACGCCTTCATGTTCATCCAGGGCCTCGAGACGCTGCCGCTGCGCATGCGGGTCCATTGCGACAATGCCAACCTCGTGGCCAAGCATCTTTCCAAGCACGCCAAGATCACCAAGGTGATCCATCCCTCGCTGATGAACGGTGAGGCCAAGCGGCGTGCCGAGACCTATCTTTCGCGCGGCATGGGCGCGCTGCTGGGCTTCGAGCTCAAGGACGGTGCGGACGCCGGCCGCAAGTTCATCGACAACCTGAAAATGTTTTACCACGTCGCCAATATCGGCGACGCGCGCAGCCTCGCCATCCATCCCGCCTCGACCACGCACTCCCAGCTCACGCCGGAAGAGCAGGCCCAGACCGGCGTCACGCCCGGCTACGTGCGGTTGTCGATCGGCATCGAGCACATCGAGGACATCCTGGCCGACCTCGACCAGGCGCTGGCCGCGGTGTGAGCCGGCGCCTCTAGGCCGGCTCCTTCTCGCGCGCGTCCCACATCTTCCGGAAAGCGGGACGCGCCTGGCAGGCGGCGAGCCAGGCCTTCACCTTGGGATTGGCGTCGAACAGCTCGGGCGCGGCCTGGGCGTAGCGCACGATCTCGGCCACGTTGATGTCGGCCACCGTGAAGCGGCCACCGACCAGCCAGCCGGTCTTGGCCAGGGCGCGGTCGAGCACGGCGAACGGCGCCTTGAGCGCCTCGACGGCGGCATCGGCGATCTTGGCGTCCTTCGGTCCCCAGGCATTGCCGATGCGGTGGTAGAGTACGTTGAGCGAATGCGGCTCGACCTCGGTGACGGCCCACAGCGCCCACATGCCCATTTCTCCGTCCTCGGCGACGTCGACGGGCGCGAGCGGCCCGCCGTGCTTCTTGGCGAGGTAGAGGTTGATGGCGAGCGATTCGTGCAGCACCAGCCCGTCATCGTCGATCGACGGGATGTGGCCGTTGGGGTTCACTTTCAGGAACGCGGGCGACTTGGTGTGCAGCGTCGCGTCGGCGGCCTTGGCGTCGGGCAGGCGGTAGAGCTGCATCACCGGAACATGCTTGAAGGGCAGGCCGAGTTCGTGGGCCAGCCAGATGTTGCGCGAGGCGCGGGAGCGATAGACACCATAGATCGTGAGCATCGGCATTTCATAAGGCCTTGCCGTCTCCGACGGTAGCGTCGCCGCGCGATTGGAGGCACAATTCTCCTCATGCTGCTCCAAAGGTGGGTCGGACCATGAAAGCGCAACGCAAGCTCGAGCCCGTGAAGGACGCCAGCCATCTCTATGAGGTCGAACGCCGCGACCGCCATGCCGAGCGGCCGGGCTTCCGCATCAGCGAACTGCAACTGTCGCCGACGCAGACCGTGCCCTGGCACTTCCACACCAACATCAGCGACACGTTCTACGTGCTGGAAGGCAAGATGCGGCTCTTCCTGCAGAATCCCAAGCAGGAGGTGAGGCTGGGCGTGGGCGAGAGCTTTGTCGCAGCCGCCGGCCGGCCGCATCTGGTGACCAACGCCGGCGACAGCTCGCTCACCTTCCTCATTCTTCAGGGCGTGGGCGAGTACGACTACGTGCCGCTGGTCTAGCAGCTCGCGCTTCAGCACCTTGCCGGTGGCGTTGCGCGGCAGCGACTCGACGAACACCACCGATTGCGGGCATGCTAGTTTATGGTCTTGGTGAAGCCCTTCCAGTAGGGCTCGCGCAACTCGCGCTTCAGCACCTTGCCGGCGCCCGAGAGCGGCAGCGGGGCGTCGCGGAAGTCGACGCTGTGCGGACATTTGTAGCCGGCGATCTGGCCGCGGCAATGTTCGAGCACGTCCTCGGCGGTGAGCTTGGCGCCCGGCTTGGGCACGATGATGGCGTGCACCCGCTCGCCCCAGCGCTCGTCGGGCACGCCGATCACCGCCACTTCGGCCACGCCCTCCAGCAGCGAGATCGCGTTCTCGACCTCGGCCGAATAGACGTTCTCGCCGCCCGAGATGATCATGTCCTTGAGTCGATCGACGATGTAGACGAAGCCTTCCTCGTCCATGGTGGCGCCGTCGCCCGAGTAGTACCAGCCGTTCTCGAGCACCGCGGCAGTTTCCGCGGGCTTGTTCCAGTAGCCCTTCATGATGTTGGCGCCGCGGATCGCCAGCTCGCCCGGCGTGCCGTAGGCCACCTCCTTGCGGTTGGCATCGACCACCTTGACCTCGCAGCCGAGCGCCGACTGGCCGCACGACTTCAGCTTGCCGGCAAACGGGCCGTCGAGCGTGGTGTAGCGCGGGTCGAGCAGGGTCACGATCGGCGCCGCCTCCGTCATGCCGTAGGCATGCATCATCCGGACATGCGGCATCCCCTGCATGGCCTTGCGCAGCACGCCCTCGGGCATCGGCGAGGCGCCGTAAAGGATGAAGGAGAGGGTGGAAATGTCGAACTCGCCGAAGCGCGGGTGATTGACCAGCATGTTGATCATGGTCGGCACGAACTGCGCGTGCGTCACCCGCTCGGTCTGGATGGTCTGCAGCACCTCGACCGGTTCGAAGCGCGGCACGAAGGCATGACGGCCGCCCGACATGGTGACGCCGAAGGTCGAGGCGCCGTCGGCGAGATGGAACATCGGGCCGGAGTGGATGTAGATCGTCTCGGCATTGAAGCCGATGCCGGCCACGCCGTTCAGCGCGTTCACC
>Ga0210407_10001050_pt1 | contig 27313 bp, 24 predicted proteins | sample IncBWC27MmetaG_FD_150860 | JGI IMG/M metagenome (GOLD analysis project Ga0210407, IMG submission 150860) | Forest soil microbial communities from Barre Woods Harvard Forest LTER site, Petersham, Massachusetts, United States - Inc-BW-C-27-M | ecosystem: Environmental > Terrestrial > Soil >...
TTCGCCGCCGACGCCATCATGGAAGCCGCCGACGCCGAGATCGAACTCATCATCTGCATCACCGAAGGCATTCCGGTGCTGGACATGGTTCGCGCCTGGGAGTTTCTACAAACCCGTCGCGCTCGCCTAATCGGACCGAATTGCCCGGGGATTATTTCGCCCGGCAAATGCAAAATCGGAATCATGCCCGGCCACATTCATCGGGAAGGCCCGGTCGGAATCGTGTCGCGCTCCGGCACGCTGACGTATGAAGCTGTGTATCAGCTGACGACACGCGGCATCGGCCAATCCACCGCCATCGGAATCGGCGGGGATCCCATCGTCGGAACGAATTTTGTGGACGCGCTCGACTTGTTCAATCGCGATTCGCAGACCGAGGCCGTCGTGATGATCGGCGAAATCGGCGGCAACGCTGAAGAAATCGCCGCCGATTTTGTAAAATCGCGGATGAAGAAGCCGGTAGTCGGATTCATTGCCGGACAAACCGCCCCGCCCGGCCGCCGCATGGGCCATGCCGGCGCAATCATTTCCGGAGGCCACGGCACCGCGTCCGAAAAAATCAAAGCCATGGAAGCGGCCGGAATTCGCGTGTGCAAATCCCCGGCTGACATCGGCGAAACGGTCGCAGCAGCCATGGGAGTGAAAGCGGGCGCTTAACCGCAATTGCAGCCTAAAGCCTGGAGCCTAGAGCCTGAATTTATGAAAACTCTTGAACGCACTCTCACCATCGTGAAACCCGACGCCGTGCGCCGCAACGCTATCGGCGACATCATTGAACAATTCGAAAAGAACGGCTTCCGCATTCTGGCCATGAAGATGCTTGAAATTTCGCAGCATCAGGCGGAGCAGTTTTACGCCGTCCATGCCCACAAGTCGTTTTTCCGCTCGCTGACGGAATTCATGTCAAGCGGCCCCATCGTCGCGCTCGCTCTGGAGAAGGAAAATGCAATCGCCGATCTGCGCAAGCTGATGGGTGCGACCAACCCGGCCAATGCGGAAGAAGGCACGATCCGCAAGAAGTGGGCGTCGAGCATCGAGCACAACGCCATTCACGGTTCTGATGCCGACGACACCGCGCGCTTCGAGTTGAGCTTCTTCTTCGCTGGATACGAGTTGGCGCAGTAGCAGCTACTAGCTGCTAGGAGCATCCCCACAATGCCAGCTTGCGTCAGCTGCGGCCGCGAAATTCCTCCGGTGCCCACTGGGGAATTGAATATTTGCCCGGAATGCCGGGCGGCGATTCAGGCCCGCTCGCCATCGCGAAACCCGCTACCTTCGCGCCGCCGCTCGGTGGCGCTGGAAAACATGCCGGTGACCTCAGTTCTCATCGGGCTCAACGTGCTGGTGTTCGTGCTGATGGTGGTTTCCGGCGTCTCCTTCACGGCTCCGGAGAACCAGCAGCTCGTGAACTGGGGTGCGAACTGGGGTCCGTACACGCTGACCAGCCAGCCCTGGCGGCTTCTCACCTGCACGTATATTCATATCGGAATACTTCACATTGCGCTGAACATGTGGTGCCTGTGGAATCTGGGTGCGCTGGCGGAGAGAATTTTCGACCGCTTGACCTATGTGCTGGGTTACACCGCGTGCGGAATTGCGGGAAGCATCTTCGGCCTGTGGTGGCATCCTAACGTCCCGGAGGCGGGGGCGTCGGGAGCAATTTTCGGGATCGCCGGCATGCTGATCGCCGCCCTGTACCTCGGCAAACTGCCGGTGCATCCCAGCGCGCTCAAGGCGACACTGAGAAGCTTGCTGTCGTTCGCGGGATATAACCTTTTCTTTGGCGCCGTGGTGCCGGGTATTTCCAACGCCGCGCACATGGGAGGCCTGATTACCGGGCTGGGGCTGGGAGCGGTGCTTGCGCCGCGTCTCGCCGCGCCGCCCGACGAGAGAAATTCCTGGCGGCGATTGATCTTCATTGCGGCGGCGGTTCTACTGGCCGCGCTTTTTTATTTCGTCAAGCGGTCCCTCCTGCATGCTGAGCTGACCCCGCCGGGGCACTGATTCTTCTTATTCGTCATCCTTCCTCGGACCGTCGTCTTCCGCGTCTTTTTCCGTAGCCAGATCCACTGCCCGGGTGGGCACAGTGAAGGTGAACTTCGGCTCGCCCCTCGGCTCGAACGTGACTCGCGAGGGCGCGCGCTCCCAGACTGGGGCAGGGCACTCGGAATCTGGCGCGGAGGATGCGTCGCCGACCAACTTCTTCAGCAACGGCTTTCGACGGCCCAGTTGCACGATGATCGCGGATATTTTCTTGCCATCGTCAGAGACGCCGCAATACGCTGCGTAGTCGCGAAACCACGCGGCGGCGGAAGAGTACGGGTCGAACTCCGGCAGCGGGACCTGTTGCATCTTTCCGGTGACGCGGTTGACCAGCAGCCATCCGCCGCGCTCCCAGCGCCAGCGTTCCGGCGGGGTTTCTTGCGAAAGGGAATCATTCAGGCGGAACACACGCTGCACCACGAAGGTGCGGTCGGTCACGTCGTGCGGCGGACTGGTGACGAATTCTTTAGTCTGGCCATCGACCAGCAGCGGACGGATTTTTATTTCGATTGCCGTGTGTTCATCCTCTCCAACCATCCATTTGACCGTCGTCCACTTACCGAATGCGACGATGTGCTGCTTGGGCGCGGCCAGCCCGAATCCGCCGAACAACAGTAGAAAAACCAACAATGCGGGGACCGTTTTCATGCTTTCAAGATAAGCACTCGCGGCGCCAGGAGCGCAAGGGCAGTTGAACATTGCGATTGGTTGAATCCCAGAGTGGGAATTTTCGCGCCTTCAACTTGCGCCTGAAACGTTTTTTTCGCTTACAATAAAGCGCAAGAGCAGTTGCCGCATGGACTCTTCCAGAAAGCTTTCCACGATTCATGGCCGCGGCCATCAGGCCGCAGATCTCTCCCTGCGCAGTCGGCCGCCGCGGGTGTTGGTGGTGGACGACAATCTCAACACCATGACGCTGATGCGCGACTTGCTGTCAACGCGCGGATACGAAGTGATCGCCGTACCTGACGCGGCCCATGCAGAGGCAGAAATCTTCAGCCGCGTGCCCGACTTGGTGCTTTCCGACGTGGTCATGCCGGGCAAGTCGGGATACGAACTCTGCCGCGAATTGAAGGAGAACCCGACGACGCGCCTGATCCCGTTTGTGCTCATGACCGGACTCAGCGAGCGCGAAGACCGGGTGCGCGGAATCGAAGCCGGCGCCGATGATTTTTTGAGCAAGCCGATTTTTCCCGAAGAGCTTTTCGCCCGAGTTAAATCGCTGCTTAAGCTGAAGGAATTTACCGACGAGCTGGAGACCGCGGAAAGCGTTCTCTGTAGCCTGGGTCTGAGCGTAGAAAGCCGCGATCCTTATACGGAAGGCCACTGCGAGCGTCTGGCGGTAAACGCCAGCAATCTGGGCCGCCACGTGCATCTGGATGAAGAAGAGATCGTCGCCCTGCGCCGCGGCGGATATCTTCACGATCTGGGCAAGATCGCGGTGCCGGACGAGATCCTGAAAAAGGGCGCGAACCTCACGCCGGAAGAATGGGCGGTCATGAAGCGCCATCCCATCGACGGCGAGAATATTTGCCGGCCGCTGAAATCGCTGCGGCTGGTGCTGCCCATCATTCGTAGTCACCACGAGCACTTTGACGGCAGCGGATATCCCGACGGCCTTGCCGGCCGTGACATTCCCTTGTTGGCCCGGATTTTGCAGGTGGTGGACGTTTATGACGCGCTGTGCACCGCGCGTCCTTACAAACCGGCGCTGACCCACGAGTTGGCTGCAATCACCATGCGGCACGAAGCCGAGGCTGGACTATGGGACGAAGAGCTGGTGGCGGAATTTTTTTCCATGCTGGAACAGCAGCGCCAGGTCGCGTAGCTCCCCAGCCGTGAGGCCCGGCTTCGTCCCCGCTTCACAATCCTCTCGCTCCACCTTTTCCATTGTCTCCGTGATACCTTCTCCTAGACTGCCGCCTTACCTGACGGCTGATGGCTGATGGCTGATGGCTCGATACAGCTTCATTATTCCCGCCTACAACGAGGGCGCGCGCTTGGGGTCAACCCTCGATCGCGTTCTTCACTACGTCGCCGCCCAGCACTGGGACGCCGAGGTGGTGGTGGTGAACGACGGGTCGCGCGACCAGACGGCAGACTTGGTCCGCGCCTGCGCGCAAACGCATCCCGAGCTGCGGTTGATCGAAAACCCCGGCAATCGCGGCAAGGGGTACAGCGTACGCAACGGCATGCTGAACGCCCGAGGCGACGTGCTGTTGTTCAGCGACGCCGATCTTTCCTCTCCCATCGAGGAAGCTACGAAGCTTTTCGCCGCGATTGATTCCGGCGCCGACATTGCCATCGGCTCACGCTGGTTGCAACCCGAAACACAGACTCACCGGCAGTCGCTGCTACGCCAATTCTATGGACGGCTTTTTAATCTTGCCCTGCGTCTGCTGCTGGGCCTGAATTTCAAAGACACCCAGTGCGGATTCAAGGCGTTCACTCGCAGCGCAGCGCTGGCGATTTTTCCTTTTCAGAAAATCGAGCGTTGGGGATTTGACCCCGAGTTGTTGTATCTGGCGCGGCGCACGGGATTAAAGGTCAAGGAAGTTCCAGTGGCCTGGGCGCATGTCGAAGGGACGCGGCTGAGCCCGCTCCGCGACGGTATCCGCATGTTCGGGGAAGTGCTGAAAATCCGCTGGTACGCGCTTACCGGGAAATATTCAAAACCCAGCCGCCCTGGTCAAAATATTAGGGTGGGCTGAGACGCCTACGCCTTTTTCAAACACCAGCGTCATTTTATCTGCGCAATTTTCACACAGCCAGTAGAACTCAATGCGGCGGATGGGCTTTTTCATTTCGTCATCTTTGCCCATGCTGCGACGACGGTCGAATCCCACTTCAGTTTCCCAACGATATAGTTTTCCGAGATGGAAATAGCGGAAGGGCGCAGCGCATTCGGGGTTGGCGCACTTCGAAACCATAACGCCTCCCAACAGGGAATTCTCGAACTGATTTTACTCTTCTCCTATAGGATGCAAGTGTTTTTACTTACGATTTATGTAAATTTTCGTTGCAAATCGGGAACGGGCTAGAACCGGTTAATGAGGGACGCCACGTATCCGGCGCCAAAGCCGTTATCAATATTCACGACGCTCACGTTCGACGCGCAGGAATTCATCATCCCCAGCAGCGCTGCCAGGCCTTGAAACGCAGCTCCGTACCCGACGCTGGTGGGAACGGCAATCACCGGAGCGCCGACGAGCCCGCCCACTACGCTGGGGAGGGCACCTTCCATGCCGGCACAAACGATGACCACTCGCGCTCGGCCCAGAACTTTCCTTTGCGCCAGAAGGCGGTGAATTCCCGCCACTCCGACATCGTAGATTCGTTCAACTTCATTGCCCATCAGTTCTGCCGTGACCACCGCTTCTTCGGCCACTGGGATGTCGCTGGTCCCAGCCGAAACAACTGCGATGATCCCCTTGCCGTAGATTGCGTGATCGCGATGCAGCACGATGGCGCGAGCAACTTTTTCATACTTCGCGCCCCGGGCAATCTTTTTTACTGCTGCGAATTGTTCCTTCGTTGCGCGTGTGGCTAGGACGTTGTTTCCATGCTTGGCTATTTTCTTGAAGATTGCCGCCACTTGCGCCGGAGTTTTACGTTCCCCGAAAATTACCTCAGGTATCCCGACCCGTAGCGCGCGGTGATGATCAACTTTCGCAAAACCCAGGTCTTCAAAGGGAAGATGGCGAAGTTTCTGCACGGCGTCGTCAGGCGAAACTTGGCCGGCGCGGACTTGCGCGAAAAGTTTGCGAATGGATTCAGCGTTCACAGTTATTTCTCGATTGCTTGTGCAGCGCGATTTAACGACTCAGTCAGCGCACGCAGTTGCCTCTGCGTCGCCGCGAAATCCTTGTCATCGATGGAATCATTCACCCCCGGAATCACCGCCGCCGCATACCCAGCGCGTTTCCCAGGAGCATAAATCGCATGCCGAAACCACGGCCGCTCCGGCAATCCGTTTTCCAGCAAAAGCGCTCGATCGGCCCGAACCAGCAGAAGATTCAAAGCCGCGACCGCCCCGTCCGGATGCTTCTGGCGCACAGACAACTTTGCTCCCGCCGCCGCCAGTCGCCGCGCCGCCGCCAACGCGGGTTGAAAATCCGGAGACGAGCCGGGAAACACGCTCTTCGCCCGCTCCTCCGCCTTCTCGATATAGACCCCGATCTCTTTTCCGTACTCCTCGAAATCGTAAGGAAGCACATCGGTATCGGACATGCGCACCACTTCCAGGCCGAAGATTCGCGCCATCTGCTGCTCGCGGCGAAAATCAGGGTCGCCGAACTTCTTGAACCAGGCAAAATCGTCGAACGCCGAATGATAAACGCCGTAATCGCCGAACGAACCGACATCGGTCGAAGCCACACCCAGGTGTTGCAGAAAAACGGCGTAGTCCGACCCGCTGCCCAGGTCACTCACCGGAACATCGTTGCCGACCGGCGCCAGCGGCGGACGATAAGTGCTGGTGCTGGTCTCCCGCGAATCCACTTGCAGAGCCCCGGTGTGGTTCAGTTTCATCCATTGGTCATAAACCGTTCCGCCGCCCGCATCCGGAACGCTCTTGGTCACGTCGCGGACAAACTGCTTCAAGCTGGGCACCGCCGCCGCGCCAAACTTCGGCCCGGAGACGGCCATGTCGGTGTTGAAGTAGGCGACCGCTGTCTTTTCGATTTCCGCATGTTGCTCGCCCCACTCCGTAGAACCGATCAGGCCTTCCTCCTCAGCGTCCCAACTGCAAAACATCAACGTACGCTTCGGCCGCCAACCTGATTTCAGCAACGCGCCGACTCCATGCACCGCTTCGAGCATCGCAGCTGTGCCGCTGCCCGGATCAACTGCCCCATAAACCCACGCATCGCGATGATTCCCCGCAATCACCAGCGCCTCAGGCCAGGTATTCCCGCGCGCCGTGCCGACTACGTCCCAGATGGTGCGGAGCTGATAGTCCTGCTTCAAATGAAGCTTTACCCTTACTGGCCCGGGGCCAACGTGGTATGCAAACGGCAAGCCGCCCTTCCAATCGCCTGTCGCTTCCGGCCCGCCAAGATGTTCGAGAATGGGGCGCGCATCAGCGCTCGAAATCGGGGTGGTGGGAATCTGCGGCGCCGCCGGCGAGTGTTCGCGCTTTATCCGCTGCGACGCTGGCAAATCCGGGGTTGACGCCACTCCCGGCGTGGTTACGTCCCCCGGAAACTGCCAGATGTAGTTGATCGACCCGCGCTGCACGCCGGTATCGGGTCGCCAGGGTCCGGCCGGATACACAGCGCCGCGCTGACTTCCATCGTCGGCAGGATCGGAATAAAGAAGCACCCCCGCCGCGCCGTATTGTTCGGCCAGATGCGCCTTCACTCCGCGAAAGTTCTGCCCATAGCGCGCCAGCACGATTTTTCCGCGGACGTCAATTTTCAAGTCCGCGAGTCTTTGAAAATCCGCCGAGGTGCCGTAATTGGCGTAAACCACTTCCGCTTCGGCATCTCCCGACGGCGACATGCCACTGAATGGCATCACCACTCGCGGATCATCCTGATAAGGGTCGCCATCCACATGTTCGCGCGTAGGTCCGTGCATGTGAACATCCGGAGGCGCCGTGACGTCCACGGCGATCTCCGCCGGGTAGTTGATCAGTACTTTGTATTCGACGATCTCGGTTTGCAGCCCCGCCTCGCGGAACTTTTTGGCGACGTATTCGGCGTTGGCTTTATCTTCGGGAGTCCCTGCCATGTGCGGAGCCTGAGTGAGAATCCGCAAGTGCTCCTCGGCCAACTTGGGATCGGGCACAGCAAGGAAACGGGCCTCGATGGCGCGCTCCTCGCGAGGGTGAATGAATCCGGCGAGGTCGTTCACGGGCGACGAGGTGCCAGATTGCGAACCGGCGAGTTGCGGTCCAGAAGAAAGCAGGGCAAAGAGGAGGAAAACCGAGACTCGCACGGGCCGGGATCGCATAAATTGCCGTATTCAAAATATCAGAGTTGAGGGCGGCGCGAATTTCTCGCGCTTTTCCGAATCTGCTATAAACTCCTGTACAGATGACCAAACGCCGTTCCAAAGGCGCGTACATGATCTCGTCCGTCGCCGAGATGTATGAAATTCATCCGCAAACGTTGCGCCTCTACGAGCGTGAAGGGCTGCTGAAACCCTCGCGCACCGAAGGCAACACGCGCCTCTACACCGACGAAGATTTGCAGCGCCTGGAATTCATTCTGAACCTCGCGCGCGACCTCGGCGTAAACATGAGCGGAATTGCCATCATCCTGCAAATGCGCGAGCGCATGGAAGAGATGCAGTATCAGATTCAGGATTTCGTGAAGGCCATCCAGCAGGAAGTGCTATCGCGAGCCGGGGCGGCGGCTGATCCGTCGAAGGGCGCGATCGTGCCGATTCGGCGGGCGATTGTGCCCGCTTCACCGGTCGTTAAGAAACGATAAGCCTTGTCATCCTGAGCGGAGAAAGAACTTCGCGAAGCGAAGTTCTTACGGAGTCGAAGGATCCCTACCAGTTTCGCGCTACCACACTCTCAAAGGGAATTCTCACAATCACAGTTTGCGCGGTGAGAATTCCCCGGATCGGCACGGTGCAGCTTAGCCTCTAGGGGGCCTTCGACTGCGTTGCCGTTCGCTTCGCGAACGCCAACTTCGCTCAGGATGACAACTTGGAGGTTTATGATGGCGATGGCGTAATGCGAATCGCGGTCTTAGCTGAGTGCTGACTGCTGAATGCTGACTTTCCCCATGCTCCCCTTTAAGCTCATCTACAGCGACGACTATTACTTGCCGATTGGCCAGCATGTTTTCCCGGCGGAGAAGTACAAGCGCGTGCATGATCAGTTGATCGAGTCGGGTGTCGCCGATGCATCCGACTTCCTCACTCCGCAACTCGCCTCCGACCAAGACATACTGCTGGTCCACACTCCCGCGTACGTCGAAAAACTCAAGACTGGAACTCTTTCTGCCCGCGAAGAACTGGAACTTGAAATTCCGTACTCGCCCGAGCTGGTGAAAGCATTCTGGCTGGCCGCAGGAGGGTCGATCTTAGCCGCCGACTGCGCGCTGAAAGACAAAATCGCCGTCAACATCGGCGGAGGTTTTCACCATGCCTTCCCCGACCACGGTGAAGGCTTTTGCATGATTCACGATGTCGCGGTCGCCATCCGGCGCATGCAGCGCGATAACAAAATCCGCACTGCCATGACGGTTGACTGCGATGTGCATCAGGGCAACGGAACGGCGGCAATTTTTGCGGGAACTCGCACCGCGAGCCAGCCGCTTCCGTCGTCCGCTCCGGCAGTTCTCGGACGATCAATCCCGAGCGCCGCGATTCAATCCTCGCGCGTCCACATGCGCGGCGCGCACGCCGGAGACGTCTTCACCATCTCGCTGCATCAGGAGAACAATTACCCGCCGTACAAGCCGCCATCTTCGATTGACGTGGACCTGCCTGACGGCATCACCGACGACGATTACCTCGCCTGGCTCGACAATGCGCTCAGCTCCGGCCTGCGCCAGTTCACGCCCGATTTGATCTGCTACATCGCCGGCGCCGACCCCTATCGCGAAGACCAGCTCGGCGGCCTGGCCTTGACCATTGAAGGATTGAAACGCCGCGACGAATTGGTCTTCCGCGTGGCCATAGCGCAAGGCATCCCCGTGATGGTCACTTACGCCGGCGGCTACGCCCAGCGCGTGGAAGATACGGTGACGATTCACTGCAATACGGTGGTGGCGGCGAAGGAAGTGTTTGCCTTGCTATAATTCTGCACCATGCGGGTAGTCGATTTCATGGCGCTGATGGACCGGGAGGTTACACCTCAGGAAACCAAAGTTCATCTTGCAACGTGGAACGGGACAGACGACCCGCTAGATGTTTACCGAGCGGGAAATTTCGACGAATGGCAACGCTGGCAGTCTAGGAGGAACTTCGATCGCCGTTTTGTGGTGGCGCTGATCGCACTTCCTGGAGCTGGTCGATGGCTTTACGTTGGCGTTTACAACTCCGAGGGCAGCGAATGGCGTGATGATCGCGCGGCCCACTATTACCGGTTGCAAGAGCGTCAGTCTTGTTCGGAATTCAATGGGCGGCTCATAGTGCGATTCGACAGGCCCGGCAGACAGCCTTATCTCGACCTAGATAACTGGGCCGACCAGATCAGCGTCTCCGAGATACTGCAAGAACGCCTAAGTATCGGGGAATTCCCGGGTTTCAAAGCAGTTGACCTCGCCAAGGTCGAGCTGGAGATAATCGTCAAACACGAGCCTGAGTCCTGGAGGACGGCGTTATCGAGCGTTGCTGGCGTGTATCTCATTTCGGATACCACGTCAGGCAGGCTCTATGTCGGTAGTGCCTATGGAGAAGGTGGAATCTGGCAGAGATGGTGTACATACATGGCGGGAGGCCATGGCCATGGGGGCAATGTGGAGCTAAAGAAACTCTTTCAAGACGAGGGCGGTCCCGAGCGGACCAATGCCTTTAGATTTTCGATTCTTGAAATTGCGGATGTTCATGCGACCACTAACGACATTCTGGGCCGCGAGTCTCATTGGAAGAAGGTGCTTCTCACGCGCGACCACGGGTTGAACTCCAATTAGGACTACCTTTGGGATTCCAAGTCTCGAACACTGTTGAACCCACCCGCAGCCGGCTCGGTTTCTGGGAGAAAACTGAAACGAAGCGGCTGTTAGAATAACTCATCATCCCATGTTCGAAACCCTCCAGGAACGCCTTCAACGCACCTTCAAATCCCTGCGCGGGCAGGCGGTTCTCAACGAAGAGAACATGCAGGAGACACTGCGCGAGCTGCGCCTTGCCCTGCTCGAAGCCGACGTCAATTTCAAAGTCGTCAAGCAATTCATCGATCAGGTGCAGGCCAAGGCGGTCGGGCAGCAGGTGGCGACGGCGCTTTCGCCGGGCGAGCAGGTCATTAAGATTGTCCGCGATGAGCTGATTGAAATTCTGGGCAAGGACACGGCGCGCATGAAATTTGCCTCGCAACCGCCGACGGTCGTGCTCATGGCCGGCCTGCAAGGTTCCGGCAAGACGACGACTTCGGGCAAACTGGCGCACTGGTTCAAAGCCGGAGGCCATCGTCCGCTGCTGGTTTCGGTGGACGTCTATCGCCCCGCCGCGCGCGAGCAGCTTCGCGTTGTGGCCCAGGCGATCAAGGCGCAGATTTATCAGGGCGAAGTCGGCGAGGCCAACACCGCGACCGTCGAGAAGCTCGCCAAAGAAGCCCGGCGCGAGGCCATCAACTCCGGCTGCGACGTGCTCATCGTGGACACCGCCGGTCGCCTGCACATTGACGATCAACTCATGGACGAGATGCAGTCGCTCAAGCGGCTGCTGAATCCGTCGGAAATTTTGTTCGTCGCCGACGCCATGACCGGGCAGGACGCCGTTAAGTCGGCCGACGAGTTCCACAAGAAGCTGAATCTCACCGGCGTAGTGCTGACAAAAATGGACGGCGACGCCCGCGGCGGTGCGGCGCTTTCGATTCGGCAAGTTACCGGTCAGCCGATCAAGTTTATCGGCGTCGGCGAAAAGTACGACGCGCTGGAGCCATTCCATCCCGACCGCATCGTGTCGCGCATTCTCGGCATGGGCGACATTCTTTCGCTCATCGAGCGCGCCGAGCAAACGGTGGACAAGAAAAAGGCCCAGGACATGGCCGTCCGCGCACTTTCCGGCGACGGCTTTTCGCTGGAAGATTTCCGCGACCAGTTGCAGCAGGTAAAAAAAATGGGCTCGCTACAAAACCTGATGGGCATGCTGCCCAGCGTCGGCCCGTTCGCCGGACTGCAGAAGCACGCCGACAAAGTGGACGAGAAGCAGATCAACCGCGTCGAAGCCATCATCAACTCGATGACCGCGCAGGAGCGCCATCATCACGACGTAATCAACGGCAGCCGCCGCAAGCGCATCGCCCGAGGATCGGGAACCACGGTGCAGGAAGTCAACAGCCTGCTCCGCCAATATGCGCAAATGCGCAAAATGTTCAAGCAAATGGGCAAGGGCAACTTCATGCGCCGCATGGCGGGAATGAAGATGCCGGGGTAGCTGAAAGCTGCTCTCATGAAATGGCGCTCCCTCGAAGAATCGACTCCACAGTCTGAGGCACGTCCTCTGCGCGAAATCTACGCCGAGCGCAAGGCCCTGATCGCGAAATACGTCCCCGCGGAAATCCAAGCGATTCACGCCCGCGCCGTCGAAGAGCTCAGGCAATCCGGGTTCGCCGACCGCGCTCTTCAGCCCAGCAGCAAAGCGCCGAGCTTCGTTCTCCCCGACCGAAACGGAAAGCTAGTCCGCTCGTCTGACCTTCCCGCCAGCGGCCCACTCGTGATCTGCTTCATCCGCGGACGCTGGTGTCCGTTCTGTGTCGGGCAAATGGAAGCGATGAACGCGATCTACCCGCAGATCAAAGAAGTTGGCGCGTCGCTGATCGCGATTTCTCCGCAGACGGTGCACCAGACGGATCTCATGGTCGACCAGCACAAGCTCCGCTTTCCGCTTCTGAGCGATGCTGGAAGCAAAGTTGCGCGTGCTTTCAGACTGGCGTATCGCGTGCCGGAATATCAGCAGGAGATCTATCGCCGCGTATTCGTCAACCTGCCGTTCGTGAACGGGGACGACGGGTGGGAGTTGCCGGTCCCGGCCACTTACATTCTTGACCGCGACGGCACGGTGCTCTACGCCGCGGCGAATCCTGATTACACCGACCGCCCGGAACCCAGCGAAATCCTATCCTTTCTTTCCAAACTCTCTTGATCTCAGCGATTTACCGATGTTCACTCGTCACACTCGAGAGGTTCACTTGTCCTAAACAGGAACCGAATTGGGCCGATAGACTTCCCAAATGGGGAGCACAGTTCCGAGATTGAAACCGGTGGCGCAGCCTGAGAGGTTGCTGGGACAGTTTCAATTTCGGGCAGAGGCAGGGAAGAGCATCCCGAGCCTGCTGACGAGTAGCTCTCAGGAACTGCGATGAGCACCGCATTGCTAAAGTTCCAGCCGTCGAGCGGGACGCCGAAGGAGGTCCCGCTCGACCCGGGGATTCTCGCGGAAGCGGTTGACGCGTCCCCGGAACCGATGGCGGTGACCGAAAACGGGAAGCTAATCTACGTCAACCGCAGTTTTGCACAGCTTTCGGCCCAGGCCGGAGAGGCCGAAACTGACGACACCCCGGGTCCGATTGCAGTTTTGCCCGACCCGGGATGGCGAACCACGGGATTCACTGCCGCCGGGCGCAGTTTTTCGATAACCACACTCGATCGCGAGCCGCCGCAAGTCTCACCAGATGCAGCCCACCTGGAGATGGTCGGGCGCCTGGTCGGTGGCGTCGCCCATGACTTCAACAATCTGTTGACTGGCATTCTCTTGTATTGCGACCTACTGAAAACCAAGTTGGCGGCCTCAAATCCGCTGGCGCTGAAGATCGAAGAAATTCGCTTTGCCGCCGAGCAGGGTGCGGGGCTGATCCGCCAGCTGATGACGGTGGGGCGCGAAGAGAAAGGTTCCCCGCGCTGGGTGAGTTTTAATCACGCTTTGAACGAGATTGTCCCCCTGCTGCGGCATCTGGTTGGGGAACACATCGCGATCACGATGGACCTCGTCGCAGGCGCGCCTCGTGTCGGACTCAGCCTGGCCGAAGCCCAGCAACTCATCCTGAACCTGGTTCTGAACGCCCGCGATGCCATGCCCAGCGGCGGGAAAGTTTGCCTGGAGACTCGCCTCAGCAGACTCGAAGCACTGAATGACGCACTGGAGTTTTCGGTCACCGACTCAGGCGCTGGTATGGATGCGGAAACCGTGGCGCGAATCTTCGAACCGTTTTACACCACCCGGGAGAAGGGCCGCGGCACCGGAATGGGTCTGGTCACGGTGAAAAGAATTGTGCAAGAAGTGGGCGGAATGATCGCTGTGGATACGACTCCGGGCAAAGGCACGTGCATGACCGTCCGCCTGCCGCGCATTGAACTGACAAAGACTGAACTGACAAAAACCGAAGAGAATGACCACGTGCCTCATCTCCAGCCAGAGAAAGTCCCGGGCCAGCCCCGGCAATCCAATCACCGAGGTGCCGGTCTATGACAGCAATGGCTTCCAGCAGTTTTGGCCTTTCTAATCCATTGAGGACCGAACGTCCCGGCCTTCTCAACCTGCTGATCGTGGACGACGAACGGTCGGTGCGAGATGCCTGCCGTGAAATCGCCACCTCTATCGGATACCACACCAGCACCGCTGAATCCGCGGAGCAGGCGCTGCGCCTGACCGATTCCCAGACGGTTGATGTCGTCTTTCTCGATTTGAAATTGCCCGGCACCGGCGGACTGGAAGCCATGCGCCAGATCAAGGCGCGCCGTCCGGAGATTGAGGTCATCGTGGTTACCGGCCACGGCACTGTCGAGTCTGCGGTCCAGGCAATGAAGTCGGGCGCGTACGACTATGTGACCAAGCCCTTCAGTATGGAAGAATTGAAGCTGCTGCTGGGCCGCGTCTCCACCCACCTGAGACTCAAGACCGAGAATCGGGTACTGCGCGAAAAGATCAAATCCAAGCAGGGCTTCGGCAGCATTATCGGCCGCGCGCCGGAAATGGACCGGCTGTATCGCATCATTGCCAAGGCTGCGCACAGCGTTCATCCTGTGCTGATTTTGGGCGAGAGCGGCACTGGGAAAGAGATGGTGGCGCGCGCCATTCATCATTCCGGGCCGTTTCGCGACAAGCCTTTCATCCCGGTGGACTGCGGATCGCTGGTCCCGACGCTGATCGAGAGCGAGCTCTTCGGATACGTAAAAGGCGCATTTACTGGTGCCGTGCAAGCAAAAGAAGGCCTGCTGGCAATCGCCCAAGGAGGCACGGTTTTCCTCGACGAAGTCGGCGAGCTTCCCGTGGATTTGCAGGCAAAAATGCTACGCGCGCTTCAGGAAAAGGAAATCCGGCCGGTGGGCAGCACCAAGCAAGTGCCTATTAACGTTCGCATTCTGGCCGCCACCAATCGCGATCTGGACCTTGCGGTCTCCGATGGTTCGTTCCGGCGCGACCTATACTTCCGTTTGAATGTGCTGAGCCTGCGCATTCCTCCGCTACGCGAGCGCCGTCAAGACATCCCGCTTCTTGCCACAAATTTTCTGGAGCGCGCTTCGCAAGCCTCCGGGCGCGTGCGCGAACTGAGTGACGACGCCATGAAAGTGCTCTTGGCATATGACTGGCCGGGGAACGTCCGCGAGTTGGAAAACTGCCTGGAACGTTGCTGCGCCATGAGCTCAGGTACGGTCATCAATGCGGTAGATTTGCCGAGTTCCATCACTGGCGTGGTCCCCCGACTCGCCACGGCGATGCCCGAGAGCCGAATCCTTCCCATGGTTGAACTGGAGAAGCAGACCATCCTCAACGCCATCGCGCAACTGGACGGAGACAAACTGATGGCCGCAAAGTTGCTCGGGATTGGCAAGACAACTCTGTACCGCAAATTGAAGGAGTATGGCGCCGAGTTCTAGCCAGATCGGGAGAGATTTTCCGGATTGGGCCTGCGACGTCGTGGGTCGTGGCGGGGTCGACAACTTCGGGCCTTTATTCCTCAACACTTTTCAACCCTGCGGCTTTTGGCCCTGCGTTTGCGGTATGCACAGGAATGATTCTTCTAATCTGGTCTTCTGAGCGCGCGCCCGACTGCGCCAGGGCGATTGAGGACACGTTTCAGCAGCGGGTCCATGCGGCGGCGACGCTCCACGATGGTTGCGAACGCTTGCGGCTGGAAGAGTATACCGCCGTGGTGGTGGATCAGGGGGTCACTGAAGTAGAGCCTGCACAAGCAGATTATCTGTTTCATCATCTGGGAACGGCGGTCCCGGTTTTCGTGAACTTCAGCATCAGCGGCATGGAAAGAATCCTGCGCGAACTGCGCGCCGCCTTCAACCGCCACGGCCGCGAAACTTTGGTGGCACGCCACACCGCGAGGTTAGGCCTGCGCAACGAACTAAAGGACGATGTAACCGCACTTCTGCTCTGCTGCGGAATTGCGCTAGACGACCCATCTCTCAGCGAAGCCGCAATCGCGCGCATGAAAAAAGTCGAAGAGGTCGCCAACCAGATTAAAACCAAACTGGCGCTATCGGAGGCGGAGGAGGTCTTGGCGACAGTCAGGGTATAAGCACTCAGCATTCAGCACTCAGCATTCAGCCAAATCCTGTTGCGTACCAGATGCAAATGGATTTCTCGCGACCTCGGTGGTGAGATTTTGGTTTCCTTTTGACCTCAACACTCAGCCGCACTGGCTGAATGCTGAGTGCTGTTTCATCCCGCCAGATCTTCGGCCGGAAAAGGCTCCGGCTCCTGCAACATAAACGCCAGCACCTCTTGCGGAATGGGCGCATTCCACACCGGCGCAAACGATTGCCGGTGCAGCGGAGACGGCCCGTGCTCGCGCAGCGCCGCTAGATGATGCGGTGTGCTGTAGCCTTTATTGGACGCAAGTCCGTAAACCGGAAAGACCGGGTCCCATTCGCAGATCATGCGGTCCCGCTCGACTTTGGCCAGAATCGAAGCCGCCGCGATCGACGCCGACAGCGCATCGCCGTGAATGATCCCGCGCTGCGGCAAGTCGCAATGGAGGCGCATCGCGTCCACCAGCAAATGATCAGGCGCGGGATTCAGAAGCGAAACTGCGTCCTGCATGGCAACACGCGACGCTTGGTAGATATTGATTTGGTCAATGCGCGCGGCATCGACAGCCGCCACAGCCCAAACCACCGCATGTTCGCGAATGCGCTCTGCAAGGATTTCGCGGCGTTCCGCGGGCAGAAGTTTTGAATCCCTTAGGCCGCGAATGCGATAACTGGAGTCGAGGACGACCGCTGCCGCCACTACCGGGCCGAACAGCGATCCCCGGCCTACTTCGTCCACGCCAGCCACCAGCTTCGCGCCCGAAGCCCACGCCAGCTTTTCGTATTTCAGCGTGCAGCGCAGCCGCTTGAGCAGCCGCAGTTTGGCCGCGGAGGGAGAGATCTGCTTTTCAGGAACGGATTCAGCTCGAGTGGGCACGTCTGGCTACAGATGTTCGCTCAGGCTGCGCTGTGGAAGCAAGAGAATATCAGATGGTCTTGCTTCAGTTCTCGAAGTCTCGGCTTCCGGCCATCACCATCGCCTCCTGATGATGACTGGTTCGTGTCAGGATACGGCTTCAGCCGTATCGGAAAAGACGGCAGGCGATCGCGGCTTTCAGCCGCTGCGCGCGGCGCCTGGAAGGCGCGAGTCGGTGGCCTCTGACGGCACGCCTGAAGGCGTGCCCTGACACAATCTTTTCCCGCTGCGGTTCGCGATTGCCGGGACCTACCCCAGGAACCCCAAATCCGTAGTCGAGAAATTCGCCAAGTTCGGGAAGACGGCGCTGATGTCCGAACTGCTCAGGCCGAACCACTTGGCCAGAGTCGCGCCGTATTGGTCGACAGCGGTGGAGGGAATCCAGCGGCCGGCGCTGGAGGCGTCGTCGGGGCCGTTGAGGATGAGTTGCGGGAATGTGCCGTAAAGCTGGCCGCCAACTACCGCGCCGCCCATAATCATGTGGTGCGATCCCCAGGCATGATCGCTTCCCAGGTTGGACGCGGGTTGCAGCGTCCGGCTGAAATCGGACAGGGTAAAGGTCGTCACGTTGTTGGCCACGCCCAACTGCTGTGTCGCGAGGAAGAAAGCATTCATGGCCGGACTGAGTTGCGAGAGCAAGGCCTGCTGGATCGTAATTTCGCTGCTGTGAGTATCGAATCCGCCCAGCGAGCAGAAAAAGATCTGACGATTGATGCCCAGCTTGCTCTGCACGGAAATGATCTGCGCGATTTGCTGGAGTTGCTGCCCCAGCGAGGTGTTCGGGAAGCCGGAAGGACTCGAAGCGCCGGAAAGCGCCGCCGCCAGCACCTGGCTCTGCGCCAACGCGGTGACCGTCGTGTTGCTGGCTGGCTGGACCAGAGCCACGCCGGTGTCGAAGGTGAGGATTTGCTGAAACGCTGCATACCGCGCCACCCCCTGCGGCGAAGTGTCGCCCAAATCAAACAGCCCCGGGGGCGCGCCCGGCGACATGGTGAACGGCTGGGCCTGATTTCCGGTACAAAAAATGGTCTGGCCGGCAACAGAAATAATGGGCGGAAATGCCGGGTTGCTGCACGATCCGCTGGCAATCAGAAGGTCCGCCATCCTTCCTGCCCAACCCGTGGAAGGAACTCCGCTGAGCTGCGCCGTCTGCCACTGGTTCTGCTGATCGGAATGCGAAAAGAGGTTGTCGGGTACGGGAACCTGACCGTTGAAATACTGCTGCTGGGTCATTGGCGCCACCAGGGTCCCCACATTGGCCAGGATCGCCAGATGATTCGCGTTGAACAAGCTCTGGACTTCGACCAGCGCAGGATGTAATCCGTAGTTCCCGGGGTTCAATGTCAGAAGAGAATTCTGCGGCAGGGCCAGGCCTCCCGAGGACTGACTGCCGCGAGCCGAAGCATAATTCTGATAACCAGACGAAGACATCGGGACAATCACATTGTTAGCGTCATTCCCGCCAAACAGAAATACGCAGACCAGAGCTTTGTAGTCGGTGCAGGTTTGGGCGGCATAGGCGGTCATGGTGCCCATGCGCCCGAGCGCGCCCATCATGCCCAGCGATGCCAGCGAGCAGCAGCTCTTGCGGAGAAAGTCCCGGCGGGATTGCGACATCGTCAGTTTCTCCTCATCATCTTTGTCTTTATCATCTCTATCTTTATCTTTGCACTTGGTATTGCGACGACGACATGATCAAGTACGCCGCGGTCTGCGCCCGCATTAGCGGATTGCTGCTGGGAACCGCGATGACCGCACTCAGAATTGCGCTTTGCATGGGAGCGCTCATAGTCCCGTGAAGCAGTTGCTGGTTCAGCGCCTCGATCATAGTCGGCGGATCGTTGCCCATGGCTGCGATCGCGGTCAGGTCAATTGTCGTGCCGGAAGAGATGCTGAAAAAAATCATCGCCTCAATCAGATTGGCACGGTTTAGCGTGCTGGCGGTGTTGAAGAGTGCGAATTCCGGTCCGAACAAAGGCGGTTGGGTCAGCGGGATGGCCGCCAGCGGCGGGTAAAAGTTGAAGACGCTGGCTGCGTAGAACACCTGCTGGCCAATCGACCCCGCAGAGAAGAAGATGTTTTGCCCGTCGGTCGTGCCATTCAGTTGCCGCAGCACATTTGTCATCAGCAGGGTCGGTTCGCGCAGGTGACCGTCCAGCGGATTCTCCGTGGTGGAACTATCGCCGCGGCGCGCCTCCGGGTCTAGCAGCACCGCCGCCAGCAGCGCCTGCATGTCTCCGCGCTGGCCGGTGCCGAATGGCACTCCGTTGGAAGTAAAGCTCCCAGCAGCAAAGGCGTTGGCAACCCGCGTCACATACCCAGGGCTGGGATTGCTGGTGACCATGTTCCGGATAAACCGCTGGGCCACGAACGGCGGCAGGTTGGGATGATTGAATACGATGTCCAGCGCCTGGTTCAAATCCTGGAGCGAAGTTTGATTGGCGGGAAGCGGCGTGCCAAGGATGTTCTTGGTCGCAACGTCGTGGTTATTGTCGCAAGGCACCATGGGGCTTCCGGCCTGCGAGTTGAAATAATCGCCATAGGGATTCACGTTGCAGTTCAGGTTGGGGTCGCTGAATGTCCAGCCGGTAAACACGCGTGCCATGTCTTGAATGTCAGCCTGAGTGTAGGTGGGAACGAAGTTTCCATTCTGCAATACCGGCGTTCCATCGGGGTTTAACAGGTTAGGGCCTATGGTGAAGAGTTGTTGAAATTCGCGGGCATAATTTTCGTTGGCATGGGTGCCTGCAACTGGGTCCGGCTTGGCGTTGTTCACCATATCCAGATAAAGACCCATGGCGGGATTGAGCGTGACGTCCTGCATGATCTGGCGGTAATTGGTGAAGGAGTCGGCTTGCAGCGTCTGCACATACGGGGTGAAGAATCTCGGCTGTCCGACCTTGTTGCCGGAGACCACCCAGATCTGGTTCAAGGCAAATACCACGCGCTCCCGTAACTGATCAGAATTCGCCTGGGAATTGACGGCGTTCTGGAAAAACGCCGCTTCCTCATTGAAGAGAACGTTCGCAGTCGGGTCCGGAACCGGATAGGGCGAGGCCTGTGCCTGGAATTGGGCGTTGAGAAACGACTCCATCCCCCCGGATTCCACGGCGACGAGTTGCGATGGGGTAGGCCCGAATGTGCTCTGCTCGAGGAATCTGACCGCAGCCCGCTGAGTCACTGCGCCGACCGCGAGTGCTGCCACCGCCGAAGGCGCCCCATCCGGCGCAGGGTTAGTGACCGTCACATTGATAACGCCCGCCGCCGGTGCGGTGCCGGTAACCGTCAGGTGAGAAGAATCCACAAATGTGGTGGCTGCCGGCGTCGGGCCAAACAGCACCTGCGCGCCATTCAAGAATTTGTTTCCCGTGATCGTAAGGTTGAAAGCGGTGTTGGGAGTCAAAGTCGCGGGAGTGAGCAAGAAAACCTGCGCGATTGGGTTAAAAAGAGTTGTGGCAGCGGATTGGCTCTTCGTAGGATCGGCCACGCTGGTCGCGGTGACTTGGACGACATTGGACGCGGGGGCAGGTGTCGGCGCGGTGTAGAAACCGGTGCTGTCAATGATTCCAACCGAAGCGTTTCCGCCCGGGATCGCATTCACCGACCAAGTTACAGCAGGATTCGATGCGTTTGCAGCAAAGCCGAAGAATTGTTGCGTGTCTCCTCCGCGGAGAGTCACGGACGCAGGACCAATGGTCACACTGACGACCGGGGGGGGCGGCGGTGTACTGCTCCCGCCACCGCACCCGTTAATCAACAACATCGATGCAGCAAGAACGGCTAACGCCCAAAACCTCACGCGTTGCCCCCAATCGCAACTGATGAGTACGAACGCCGATGGCACAGCATCCGACCCCAGATGAACGCAAATGCAGCGCTGCCCCGGCTGTGGAAGTAGCCTGCGGAGAGGAATTGTACTCGGGATACGGCGGCTTGGAAAGGCCTTTTGGAGGCCGGTTCGGCGTTGCGATCACGCTACGTGGTCGCAGCGGACGGATGCTCGCGGTCAACATCTTTCAGGCGGGCAGCCTTGCCACGCAATCCGCGGAGATAATAGAGCTTCGCGCGCCGCACTTTCGATGAACGCACCAGTTCCACTTTGTCGAGGACGCGCGAGCTTTCCGGGAAAATACGTTCCACGCCCTGGCCGAAGCTCATCTTGCGCACCGTGAAGCTGGCCTGCGGTCCGCGATTGCGCGAAATGACCACGCCTTCGAACGCCTGCAGACGCTCCTTGTCGCCTTCTTTAATCTTGACCTGCACCCGAATGGTATCGCCGGCGCCAAATTTCGGAAGGTCGGTGCGCTGCGTCTTGGCAAGAAGTTTTTCGATAATTAAGTTGGTCATGATCTTGATCCTCTCGGGTTCATTCACCTACTAAATTGTCATTCCGAAGGGCAAAGCCCTGAGGAACCTGCTTTTTTCGCGGCAGATTAACTCTTTTCGCCGGAAATCTCCGCCAGCAATTCTTTGTCGTCGTCGCTGAGTTCCGCCTGATCCAAAAGATCCGGCCGGTTCCGCAGCGTTTTCTCCAGCGCCGACTTTCTCCGCCAGCGCCTGATATCTTCGTGATTACCGGAAACCAGCACATCCGGAACTTTCATCCCGCGAAATTCCGCCGGCCGCGTGTAGTGCGGATAATCCAGCAATCCGCCGGAAGCGCACGTCGAATCAGCTCGTGTGGGTCGGACACTCTTGTCCGACCAGCCAGCGCCACCACTCTCGGGCCCGAACGATTCCTGCCGCGAAGAAGCTTCGTTGCCGAGCGCTCCTGGAATCAGTCGCGTGACCGTATCCACGATCACCGCCGCGCCCAGCTCGCCGCCGCTCAGAACATAATCCCCGATCGAGATTTCGCGATCCGCGAGATGCGTTCCCACGCGCTCGTCCACGCCTTCGTAGCGTCCGCAGATCAGGACCAATCTCTGTAGCGACGCCAACTCAGACGCCAGGCCCTGATCAAACCGTCTGCCCTGCGCCGAAAGCAGTACTACCGACTGCTTTGCGGCTGCGCGTTCTTCGCGCGGCGCCAGTTGCAGCGCCTCCACACTTTCAAAGAGCGGTTCCGGCTTAAGGACCATCCCCTCGCCGCCGCCAAATGGGCGGTCGTCCACAGTGTGATGGCGATCACGGGTAAACGCCCGCAGATCGCGTATCTCAATCTTCACCAGCCCCGCTTCGCGCGCCCGCCGAATGATTCCAAAATCCAGCGGCCCACGAAAAAAATCCGGGAAAATCGTGACAATGTCTATCTGCAAACCAAAACCTGTGGTTAACGCTTCTGCTTTTGTTCTTGCTTCTCTTCGTCCGTCAGCGGCGCGTTCACTTCCAGCAGCCCTTCTGGCAGAGCCATCTCGATCCGTTTATGTTCCAGATCGACTCGCTCCAGAAATTCCTGCGCGTAAGGAATCTCGTACTCCGTCTTGCCCGCAACTACCAGCAGCGGAGCTTCTCCCGCTCCAAACCGGACGTCTCTTATCGTTCCAATCTCCCTAGGTCCGTCGAAAACCACGCACCCGATCAAATCGCTGACATACGCCGCGCCCGCTTCCAGTGCCGCACGCTCGCCGAGCGGCACCTGCAACTCGCTTCCGACCAGCGGCTCGGCGTCCGAAATCGAATCCACGCCGGCAAATTTCAGGACAATATACGTCTTATGCGGCCAGGCGTCGTCGATCTTTAATTCGCGCCGGAGGTCTTTTGTCGACTCCGAAGCACGCCCCAGCGAAAAAACCCGCATCCCCGCTTGCAGCCGCCCTGGAACATCGCTGTGCACTTCCACGGCAACTTCGCCGCGCCGCCCTTGCGTTTTCGCCACCCGCGCAAGCGTAATAAACTCGTTGTCTGGACGAAGCAGGCCTATTCCAGAATCTCCAACTCGTAATGCTGGTCAAGCTTGGTCCCAGCCGCGTGCAGCAGATTGCGCATCGCCCGCGCCACTTTGCCCGACTTCCCAATCACCCGCCCCATATCGTCTTCCGCGACTTCGAGCTCGATCACAATCTCCGAGTCCTCAGGCACTTCCTCAACGCGCACCTGGTCCGGCGCGCTCACCAGCGCCTTGGCCACATGCTCAATCAACGCCTTCGGATTAGCCGTCAGTTCAGTCATGGTTGGAGTTTAATATGCCCACGTGGGGACGGGATCCCTCGTCCGTCCGGGTCGAGCAAGGCTCGACAGTTTTTCTTCGGGAGCAGGCGCCTTACGACGCGACCGGCGCCGAAACCGAAGCCGTCGGCAGCGCCAAAATCTTGCTCATGCGGCTCGACATCTGGGCTCCCTTGGAGCGCCAGTAGTCAATGCGTTCGCGCTTAAGCTCCACGCTGGCCGGATTGGTGCGAGGATTGTACGTCCCCACAATCTCCACCGGACGCCCGTTCCGCGCCCGTTCCTTCTCAATCACCACTACCCGATAATGAGGCTGTTTGCGCGCACCCGTGCGCGCCAGTCGTATCATCAACACTTGATCTTGTTTCCTTTCTAAACCCTTCTGGCGGGATTACGACAAGTAATTATTATGCAGGAGCTTAGGAGGATTGGCAAGCGGGCTTCTCCAACCAAACTTTAATTTGACATCCCGTTCCCCTCGCTGCTAAAGTCCTCCGCAATCGCACCCAGGTTCTCTCCACGAGGGGGGCTTTGTGATTCCATAAAGAGAACCTCCGCGCGACTCTCCTCTTTCCCCAGGGGCTTGAGTACCCGTCCGTACACAGTCAAGCTGTCAAAACTATTTTATTTGGAGAATCGAATGCCTCGTCCCACAGTCGTCTTCGTGCTGTTTTTTGTAGCCGCAATTACAACTACCAGCCATGCCCAGGCTGCTGGCACGGGATTTCCTCTCTTCAACAGTTTTGCGCAGCACGAGACTGACACTGTCAACGAAGGCAACTTGAACGTAATCCTCCAGATTCCGATCTTCTCAAAAGCCGGTCGTGGGCTCCCACTCAATTATGTGCTCAGCTACAACACGGTGAATTGGTACCCGGCCCTAAGCCCAATCAACAACGTTTACTACTGGACATGGCCGGGGACCGGCTGGTCTCTAGTATCGCCTAATATCTCATCATCTCAGCCAATTGCCGGACACATCACATTCACTCGGGTGTTCTACTCACACGCTTGCAATGGAAGCGGGCTGTGGCAAAGGACCAACTACGTTTACGACGATCCGTCTGGGGGAAGCCACTCCTTTAGCACCCTCGTGGCAACGGAAGCCGACTGCAACGGGGTGTCGCACGGGTCTAGCACCCAGTCTACAAGTGACGGCTCCGGCTATACTCTAACGATAGACAATAACCTTGCCGCAATCATCACCACTGCGGACGGTAAATTGATCCACCCGGACGGTTCTAACCCGAATGTAGCGCTCGCCGGGCTAATTACCGACACCAACGGAAACCAAGTAAACAATGTTGGCAACCCATTCAACTCCTCTCTGCAGGATACGTTGGGCGTGACAGCATTGCAGCAGAACTGTGCTGGACTTCAATGCACTCTCAAGTATCCAAGCCCTACTAATCCATCCAACTTTGTCGGCGCAACGCTTAACTTCACTCAAATGAGTGTTCAAAGCAATTTCGGTTGTGCCGGTGTAATCGATTCAGGAAACGGGACTCAATATCTGCTCACCAGCATTACACTACCCGACAATTCTCTCTACGTCTTCACCTACGAACCCACCCCGGGGTACCCCGCCGGGAACACAACCGGCCGAATCTCATCGGTGACACTCCCGAGTGGCGCACAGACAACCTACCAGTACACCGGGCCGAATCAAGGGATCGTCTGCGCCGATGGCTCAGTATCTGGTCTCACCCGCACAACCCCAGATGGAGCCTGGACTTACACCCGGAGCGTCACTGTTCAACCGCCTTACAATTTCACGATCACCTCCTCCATCACCACATTGATAGACCCCATGGGGAATAAGCAAGTAATCAATTTCGGAAAAGGGGACGCTTACGAGAAACTACGCCAAATCTACAGCGGCACTTCGACATTATTAAAAACCGTCGAGACCTGCTATAACGGCGCTTCATTCCCTTGTACCGGCGCACCGGACCCGAACCTCACTCAGGCCCCGACGCAGAAAACCGCGCGCGAGGAACTTCCGAACGCTTCCGGTAAGGTTTCGGAAGTTGACACTTACTATACGAATCCGGCCACGAATGCAGGCGCCGCACTCCCAATTGACGTATGGGAGTACGACTTCGGCTCAGCGGCACCAGGTTCGCTCATTCGTCACACCAACACTACATACGCTGGGCCATTCACGACCAATATTTTCTACGATCCTAATAATCCGAGTACATCGTACTCGACCAGTATTGTGAACCGGCCCGCTTCGGTGACGGTTTACGACGGCAGCGGCAACACAATGGCCCAAACCACCTATGCCTATGACGAGACGACGCCGACGCCAACGACTGGCACGCCATCGCATGTTCCGGTGACGGGCTCACATGGCAATCTGACCACGACTACTCAGCTCGTGCAGGGCACTACGACCATTCACAGCACGAAGACCTACTACGACACCGGAACGGTGAGTACTGAGGTCGATGCCAACGGCAATCCGCCGACGACATACGCGTACGGCACCGGAAGTTGCGGCAACTCGTTCCCGACGCAAGTAACCGATGCAGCGGGATTCAACACATTGTTTACCTGGGACTGTAACGGTGGCGTGATGACCAGTACGACCGATCCAAACAATCAGCCAACCTCCTATGGCTGGACCGATCCGAACTACTGGCGTTTAACGCAAATAACGTATCCCGACGGCGGACAAAAAACAGCTACGTACAATACGGCAACGACCCCGTGGAGTATCGTACAAACCACAAAAATCAACGGCACTCTGAATCTGACGACCAAAACGATCTATGATTCGCAGGTCCGCGTGTCGCAACAGCAACTGCAGAACGATCCCGACAACTCCGGCAATCCCGACTACACCGACACTACCTACGACGCCGATGGCCGCCTAAAGTCCGTATCCAACCCCTACCGGACTACGTCGGATCCGACCTATGGCATTACCTCGCACCTTTACGACGGTCTGGGCAGGGTCACCAGCATTACCGAGCCGGACGGCTCCGTTGTAGGCATGTCATACTCGGCAAATCAGACAACTGTCACCGATGAAGCGGGAAAACAACGAACGACCCAAGTGGACGGCTTGGGCAGGCTCACATCAGTCTGGGAAGCCCCGAACACCTCGGGCTACAACTTTGAAACTGACTATCAGTACGACGCGCTTGGCAATCTCATTTGCGCAGTGCAGAAAGGTACCGACACGACTGCATTTACAAATTGCGCTTCGGCCTCGGCAACATGGCGGCCTCGATCGTTCACCTATAACGCGCTTTCGCGCCTGATAACAGCAACCAACCCCGAATCGGGGACGATCAGCTACGCCTACGATAATAACGGGAATGTTTTGACCAAAACTGCGCCTAAGCCCAACCAAACCGGGACGGCCACCGTCGTTACCACGTACACATATGACGTTCTGAACCGGCTCACCAGCAAGGGCTACACGGGAATGAGCACAGCCGGAGCAAAGTACGGCTATGACGGGATTGCGCTCACTGGTTGCACCACCACGCCTCCGGCGTTGACCGACAGCTATCCCAAGCAACGCGGAACATCGATGTGCGATGCCTCAGGCGGTACCTCCTGGGCCCATGATCCAATGGCCCGCACCCTCACGGAAAAGCGGGAGATAGGAACGGTTACGAATACCACCGGGTACGCGTACAACCTGGACGGTTCTCCTTACACTCTGACCTACCCCACCGGTCGAGTGCTCACCTACACTCCAAGCAGCGTTGGCAGGCCGCTCTCCGCATCCGATTCGACTGGCCCAATCAACTACGTCTCCGCAGCCCACTACGCCGCCTTTGGTGGCTTGAGCAGCGTGACCAACGGTGCGTCAATCAAGGTCACGGACATCTACAACGACCGGCTCCAGCCTTGCTGGCTCTACACCACCACCGGAACGGCTCTTGCGTCGAGTACGCTGTGCACGGGAACCGCAACCACGGGCACCATTCAAGATGTGAAATACAGTTTTGGCCTGGGCGCCAATGACAATGGCAACGTGCTCCAGATCGCGAACAATCGCAACACCAATCGCACCCAGAATTTCCTCTACGACCCGCTGAATCGTATCGCGCAGGCCTAT
>Ga0210407_10001052_pt1 | contig 27293 bp, 25 predicted proteins | sample IncBWC27MmetaG_FD_150860 | JGI IMG/M metagenome (GOLD analysis project Ga0210407, IMG submission 150860) | Forest soil microbial communities from Barre Woods Harvard Forest LTER site, Petersham, Massachusetts, United States - Inc-BW-C-27-M | ecosystem: Environmental > Terrestrial > Soil >...
GGCCCGTCGTGCGAATCGAGATCGCAGATGACCCATCCGCCACCGTGAAAGAAAACCAGAACTGGAAACGGCCCGCTTCCTTCGGGCGTGTAGATGCGAATCGGAATCGAGCCGGCGGGGCCGGGAATCTTACGGTCCTCGACCTTGGCGATTTTTTCGGCGCGCTCCGGGGGCACTCTGAACATGTTGCCGGTAACGCGCCGTGCTTCGGGGGCGGTCAACGTATGCAGCTTCGGTCCGGGCGCTGCGGCGATTTGATCGAGCAATATTTTTACTTGCGGGTCGAGCGGCATGGTTTTACTCCTTGGGCGAAGCAAGGTGGTTCGCTCTCAATGGTTTAGAACGGAAGTGTCTCTGACGACAAGCTCGGCAAATCTTTGGGGCGATAGCATTGAGCTTATGCGCGCGCCCCACCCGACGCGTCGAGGACACGCGTCGGCCTCTCCCGAGGGGAGAGGCGCTAGTCTTAAAGCATCAAGCTGGAAAGAACGCTCGCAGCGCCGGGGTAGCCTTCGATCCGGACGCCGCGGACGATGATTCGTTCGCGCTCGAGTTTTTGGGCCGCGCTTTCCACCAAGGTTTGATCGATGTTGAGGATTCTTGCGATGGCGCGTTCGGTGCTGTAGGAGGAGGTTTCGAAGAATTTGCGGACGATCAGGTAGGCGGCCTGAGCGCGGGTTAGTTTGCGGGATTCGGTGATTGCGTCGGGCCATCGGTGGGCGATGGTGTCCCAGACGTAGCTGAAGGGATCGGCGCGTTCTTCGATTTTGAGGGCGAGGAATTTCTCCTGGAGTTCTTTCATTGCGCGATCGAACGTGGCTCGGCGCGACGGCTGCGCGTAGCCGCTGGAGAGTTTCAGGACGCGGGTTTCGGCGGCGCCGCGCTTGGTCAGGGTGTCCATCACGAGTTTGCCGCAATGGGAGAGGCGACCGTTTGCGTAGAGCTTGCGGTAGCCGCCGGGATCTACGCGGAGTCTGAGGAACGCGCCGAGCATCTCGCGAGCGATAAAACTTGGACGTCCCGCGATCGCTTTGCCGTAGTAAACGAGGCGTCGCTCGGGCAGCGAGTCCTTGATTCGCCAGGTCATCCCGATCGCGTAGTCGTGCTGGATGTGTTCGGGCATCACGGGTTCGCGGGTTCCCGCGATCGCCTCGCGCAGGCACGGCACCCCGAGGCCGGAGGTGAATCCGGTGCAGAAGCCGACCTCGCCGATAAACTTGAGCGCGCTTTTTTCGCCGGTCACGCGGCGCGACCGGATGCGCCGGAAATGAAAATCTCGATGCCGCTCGAGCGCGTCGAGAATTTCGGAAGCGGGAACCGGCGCAGTCGCGGTCATGATGCGATGCGCTCGACGGCGCGAGCGAACACTTTGCGATAGTTCGTCTTGACGCCGAGGCCGCGGGTGATGCCTTCGAGGCCGACCAGTGCGCGAATCAGAAAGACGCTGTGGGCGGGGGATTTGTAGAGGCGATTTTCGAGGGCGATTTCGCCGACCTTAGCTGCTTTGGCGACGGTGTCGTAATCCGCGGGGTCGAATGCTCGATCGACCATCATCGGTTCGAAGAGGAGATGAATTATTTTGACCATCGGGGCGGCGCTCTTGTCGCGATCGAGATAGCCGAGGCGGACCATCGCAGCGCCGAGCGATTTGTCGTCGCCGCTGAGGATCGCGCGCGCGACTTGAAGATTCGCTTTGCGCACCGGCTCGGGGAAGCGGCGAATCGAGCCGAAGTCGAGCACACCGAGGCGCGGGTGGTGGCTGACGAGATAATTGCCGGGATGAAAGTCAGTGTGCAGCGTCCCGAATTCGAGAATCTGGCGCCACGCGAACTCGTGAATTTTCTCCGCGACCCATTCGCGCAATTCGAAATCGACCTCGGGGCCCATCACGTCGGCGAGCGGGTAGCCGTCGATATAAGTCATCGTGAGCACGCGGCGCGAACTCATCTCCTTGATGTAGCGCGGGATCATGATCTCGTCGTCACCGCCGAGACGACGGCCGAACTCGGTCATGTTGCGCGCCTCGTTCAGGTAGTCGAGTTCCTCGCGCAGGCGCTGTTCGAGTTCGCGGTAAACCGCGCCGGTGTCGATTTGTTGGCGCATCACGTCATGCCCGAGCGCCTGCAATGTTCTGAGCAGCAGTTTCAGATTGCCGAGATCCTGTTCGACGGTATCCTCGACGCCCGGGTACTGGACCTTGACCGCGACGTCGATTCCGTCGCGCGTGACTGCGCGATGCACCTGTCCAAGCGACGCGGCGGCAAACGCGGTCTGATCGAAACTTCTGAACAGCGCCTCGGGGCGTTTGCCGATCTCCTTGTGAATTTGCTCGGAGATGGTCGCGAAGGTCATTGGGGGAACGTTGGATTGGGTCGCGCGCAAAACGTCGAGCGCTTCGCCAGGAAGCAGGTCTTTGCGAATCGAGAGCATCTGGATGAGCTTCATGAACGCGCCGCGAAGTTGGGTGGAGCTCTCGACGATTCGCTGCGCGTTGCGGATGTGGGTTTCGAGCAGTTCGCGATCGCGCGCGGGCGCGCTCAGAAACGGGCGGCGCAACTGATTCCAGAGGTAGCTGGAGCCGACCTTGGAGGCGAGCTCGCCCATCGTGATTGCGCGGCGCGCGCGTCCGCTGGTGATTGAAGTGCGTTTTGGCATCAGCCGACGCCGCGATCGATTCCGACCCGATTGATGAGAGTGGCTGCCAGAGCGGCTCCGAAGCCATTGTCGATATTGACCACAGTGATTCCGCCCGCGCACGAATTCAGCATCCCGAGCAGCGCCGCTAGACCGCCCATCGACGCGCCGTAGCCGACGCTGGTCGGCACGGCGATGACGGGCTTGTCGACGAGTCCCGCGACAACCGACGGCAACGCGCCTTCCATCCCGGCGACGACGATCAGCACGCTCGCTTTGCGAATCGCTTCGAGGTTGGCAGTGAGGCGATGGATTCCCGCGACGCCGACGTCGTAAACGCGCGCGACGCGATTTCCGAACGCTTCGGCACATAGCGCGGCTTCCTCGGCGACCGGAATGTCGGAAGTCCCAGCGCATAGCACCATCACGACGCCGTGTCCCGACGGTTTCACGCGCTCCTTCACCATAGTGCCGATGCGCGCGTCGGGGTGGTACTTCAAGCCGCGAAGTTTGCGCCGGACCGCGCGCGCTTTGTCTTCGTCCAGACGGGTGATTATCAAGTTGGTGCCCGAGGCGAGCACACGATTCCCGATCGTCGCGAGCTGGCGCGCGGTCTTGCCCTCGCCGAAAATTACTTCGGGCACGCCGCGACGAAGGCTCCTGTGGCTGTCGAGCTTCGCGAAGCCAAGATCCTCGAAGGGCAGTTCGCGCAGGGTTCGGAACGCCTCGACCGGGGTGATTCGGCCAGCCGCAACCTTGCCGAGGATTTCGCGGATTCGCTTTTCAGTCATCGTCGCTTGAGAAGTTCGGGGCGGATCGGATGCGCGAGGTTGAGCATTATCTCGCGCACCGCGCGAGCGTCGCTGCGGGTCACCGTGATCGTCAAGTCGCCCTCGATTAATCTTTCGCCGGGCTTGGGAATATGGCCGAGTCGTTCGACCACCAGCCCGCCGATGGTAGCATACTCGTCAGCCTCCGAAAGCTTGAGGCCGAAGCGCTCGTTGAGTTCCGCGATGGGCGCGCGTCCCACTATCGAGAGCGCGCGCGGACTGACGATTCGTGCGAGCTCTTCGCCGAGGTCGTGTTCGTCCTCGATATCGCCGACGATCTCTTCGATCAGATCCTCGAGCGCGAGGATTCCGGCTGCGCCGCCGTATTCGTCGACGATCACCGCCAGATTTTCGCCGGTGCGCTGCATCGCGAGCAACGCCTCGTCGAGCGGCATCGATTCGGGAAAATAACTGACCGGGCGCATCACGTCGCTGACCGGACGGCTCAGATCGGGCGCTCGGAGCAAATCGAACACGTGCACGACGCCGACGATGTTGGTGATTCGGCGCTGGAAAACCGGCAGGCGGCTGAAGCCCTCGCGGCGCACGGTTTCGATCGCGGCGGCGAGAGTGGTTTCCTCCGGGACCGCGTCGACACGAACGAGCGGAACCATCGCCTTGCGCGCGTCGGCGCGCGAGAAGCGGAAGATGCGGCTGATCATCTGCTGCTCGACTGGCAGGATGGCGTCGTGCGGCGGCTGCTCGGAGGCGTCGGAAGGCCGGCGGCGCATCAGGCGCGAGAGGTCTTCGCGGGTAAGAAAGACGCTCTCGGCGTCGGCGGGCACGCCAGCGATGCGGCGGAGCATCCTGCTGAGGATTGTTTCCGCGGCGAGCACGGGGGCCATCAGAGCCGCCAGGAAGCGCAAGGGTCCGGCCGCGAACAGCGCGAATCGATGCGGATTTGCGAGCGTGAGAAGTTTGGGAATCGACTCGCCGAGCAGAAGCGTGATCGGAGTCAGAATAAACGGCGCGAGGTAAACGAGGTGCGGGCCGAGCCGATAGAGAAAGCTGGTGAGCAGAACCGCGGCGAGGACGGTGGCGAGGTTGGTGCCGGTGAGAGTGAGCGCGAGCAGGCGGTCGCGATTGAGGAGCAATTGATCGAGCACGCGCGAGCGTTGCTGGCCGCCTTCGCTTTCGGCGCGCACTTTCAGATCGTCGGCGGAGACCAGCGCAATTTCGGACGCGGCGAAAAACGCCTGTACCGCGAGGCATGCGAGCAACGCGACGATGAGGCCGACGACGCTCATCGCTTCAACCTCGCGAGCTCGACGGCAGCGCCGCGGACGCGCTCGATGGTGGCCTCGAACTCGCCGAGCCTCACCTTCTCGCCCACGCGCGGCACGCGGCCGAGACGGCGCAGGATCAAGCTGCCGAGAGTTTTCCCGCCGCCATAAACTTCGATCACGCGGGCGGGCGCGAGCGCGTCGGCCAGTTTGCCGAGCCCCACCGCACCGGAGGCGGTCCATTCATTGTCGGAAATTCTGGTGAGCTCGGGAACCTCGACGTCGAACTCGTCATGAATCTCGCCGAAGAGTTCCTCGAGCAGATCTTCGAGCGTGACCAGGCCGAGCAAACGTCCGTACTCGTTGACCACCAGCGCGATTTGGAAACGGCCGCGGCGCATCTCGTCGAACAAATCGGCGAGCATCTTGCCGGGTGGGATGAAATAAGCGGGGCGCACCAGGCGCTCGACTCTCGGCGGCGAGGGATCGAGACGGCGGGCAGCGAGATCCTTGGCGTGCAGGATTCCGACAATGTTGTCCTGGCTGCGGCGGTAGACGGGCACTCGCGAAAAACTCTCCTGCGCGATTTCCGCCATCAGTTGCGCGATCGGAATCTCGATGTCGAGCGAGAAAATCCGATCGCGCGGCGTCATCACTTCCGATACGCGGCGCGCGCCGAAATCGAAGACCCGATGAATCATCTCGCGTTCGGCGGGCTCGACCTGACCCTGGTTCTCGCCGAGTCGGAGCAGCGCCTTGAATTCCGCTTCAGAGACGGGACCGGGCCGCGGCGCATTCTCAAGCGGAGTGAAATGACGCGCGAACGGATGAACGAAATCGGTGATGAACGCCAGCGGGCGCGCGGTAATCCAGGTCAGCGCGGCAGGAAATCCGAGCGCAAACGTCTTGGGAGTGATGTCGCAAAAGAGCAGCACCACGAGGAGCATCGCGGGCGCCGCGACGTAGGGGCCGACGTCGTTGCCGAGCCACGCGAGAATCAAAATGGTCGCGAGGCAGTCCGCAAAAATGTTGCAGGCTTCGTTCAGGCCGATGATGACGATCAGCGATTCGAGCGGCCGGCTCATCAAACGATCGAGCGCGTGCTGCACGGACAGGCTCATCTGCTCGCGGGTGTGCTCCATGCGCGCGAGCGAGAACAGCGCGGTCTCGGACGCGGCAAGGGTGGCGCTGAGCACGATGAGCAGCGCAATAGCAATCGGCAGAACGAACATCATCGGAATAGTCTAGCCGCGCGATCGCATTTGATCCCATCCGGCGGTTTTCGCCGCGGCGCCAACAAGTTTCAATCGCCGGCCGCGAACAACTTTGCCGATCTGCCGGACCGCGAGGCCGAACCGACGCGTCAGTTGAGATTCGGAGTGCCCGGGGCGGGCGCAAAAGAGAAGTTCGTAGTCTTCGCCGCCGCCGAGCGCATGGGTTAAATCATCGCCGAGGATCGCGCGATATGCGGGAGAAATCGGGATTCGCGAAGCATCGATTTCGGCGCCGACGGCGCTTCTCTCGAGGATGTGGCCCAAGTCCTGAAGCAGGCCGTCGCTGATGTCGATCGCGGCTGGCGCGGGACGGAGGCCGGCAAGGCGTTGCCCCGCGAGGAGGCGCGCCTGCGGGCGGACAAATCGCTCGACGAGAAATTTTTTTGCGCCGCGATACTTTTTCGAGTTCGCACGCGCGAGGATGCGAGCGTGGAGCTTGCCGGCGAGTAGCCGCCATCCAAGGGCGGCGTCACCGAGCGTGCCGGTTACGAAGATGTCATCGCCGGGGCGCGCCGAATCGCGCCGCATGACGCCGCGGCCTGCTTCGCCCAGCAGCGCAATCGTGATCGAGAGCTGACGACCACGGGTGATATTGCCACCCACAATTTCCACGCCAGTGGCACGCGCGGCGGTTCGCAAGCCCGCGTAGATCCGATCGAGCATCGGCGCTGAGACTCCGTCGCGGACCGCTAGATTTACGACGCATGCGGTCGGGCGCCCGCCCATAGCGGCAATGTCGCTCAAATTGACCGTGAGCGCTCGCGCGCCAAGAGCGTCGAGCGGGATCCATCGAAGGTCGAAGTGAACGCCTTCGACGAGCGAATCGATCGTGAAAAGAATCGGCGCGCGTGAGGCGGAGAGTATCGCGCAGTCATCGCCGGGGCCGAGGATGGTGCGCGGACCGAGGCGTATTGGAGCGCATAAGCGCGCAATGAGATCGAATTCGCCCGGCAGTTTGCTTGGATGTGGCGGCAATCGGGACGGATTGAGATTGCTATGAGAAAAGTTCGCGGGAGCAATTCATCAGTCTATTTGAACGCTAGACGATTGAGGGTGGGTGGGCAAGCTGAGTTTCGATTAGATGGAGCGCGTTACCCGCTCTGGAACATCGAGCGGCAATTCCACGAGCAGGGTCAGTCCGCGGCTGGGGAGGTTCATCGCTTTCAATTGTCCGCCGACCGATTCGGCCATCGCCTTTGCGACGTACAAGCCGAGTCCAGGCCCGGGGCTGCGACCGTCCTTGTTGGGAGCATGAAGCAGCCGTTCGAGCTCCGGCAACGGAGGGGGCGCACCGCTATCGCTTACGTCGATGACGATCATGTCATGGTGCATCCCGGTTCGCAGGACCACTTCTCCGCGGGGTGTCCGGTTGATCGCATATGCGAGGAGGTTGCGGACGATGCGGTCGAGGTGGCGCGAATCGAGGCGGCAGACGGGCAGTCGTGCGAACTCGGTGCGGAGCGCGAGGCGGCGGCGTCGCGCCTGCAGTGCGCAATCCTCCGCGACCTCCGCGATGACGATGTTCGGGTCGAGTTCCATCGGCGCGGCGACGATCTCGTTATCCTGAAGGTCGTAGTAGTCGAGCACGTTGCTCACGACCAGGTTCATGTTCCAGGCCGTCGAGCCGATTCGACCCAACAGATCCGTCCGATCCTTCGAATTCAGATCGTCATCTTCGAGAAGATTGGCGTAGCCGCTGAGAGCCGCGACCGGGCTGCGGATGTCATGGGCCATCGTCGCGATCTGGTTCTGGCGAAACCGCGCGGCCTCTTCGAGATCGTCGACTTGCTTGTGCAGCCGACGGCGGTATCGATCGATGAAGACAGTCGTGGATTGAGCGAAGATCAACGCCGCGATCAGACCCATCCAACGGTACGTGCCGTAGGGCGTTTCGATCGGGACCAGGTACTGGCCGCCGCCGTAGGCCCCGATCGTGGTCAGCGCCATGGCGACTTGCCATCGCGTGCCCCAGCTTACGAACGCGGCGGTCGCGAGCGGACAGAGGGTTATCGCTATGAAGCGTGATTCCGGATCTCCGGTGAAATGGCTGATCGCGATGAACATCGCAATCAGAAAACTAAGGTAAAGCAGCGTCCAGAGTTTCCAGAAGCGCTTGAAGACTCGGGTCCACACCAGGCTGAAAAACAGGCAGGTGATGCCGAGCAGCATCCAGTGAAGTCCGCTGCCGGGCGCCTCGACTCCGCGCAGATGCTGATCGTACGCGAGGTACGCGAGGAGCATGAAGATGCCGAGCGCACCGCCCAGCTTGAGTACGCGGAGAGATTCCTCGTCGTCCTCCGTCCAGACAAACTCGCGCGGGGTGCGGCCGACGTCGCTGTTTGTCAGCCCGGAGCGGGCGTCGATTCCGGGACGCGCAAATCGGGAACCTCCGGCACCATCCTGAGGCAGGGATTTTCGCCGCGTCTCAGCGCTGGCTATCGATCTGACTTCAGTTCGAGGTTTCATCAAGCGCTCTTTGCATCGCGTCCAGCGCGAAGTCGACCTCGGAGTTGGCAATTGTGAGCGGAGGCGCAAGCCGAACCACGTTCTCGGCGTTGAGCGTCCAGTTGATTATAACACCGCGCGCGATGGTGGCGGCGACGAAGCGATGCGCCGATACCGGATCGCGGAACTCGATGCCGACGAGCATCCCGAGGCCGCGCACCGCGGCAATTTTGGACGAACGCATCGCGAGAATCCGTTGCATCAGCTCTGCACCAATCACCGCGGCGCGCTTATCAAGGTGCTCGCGCACGATTACTTCGAGCGTGGCGAGTCCGGCGGCGCACGAAAGCGGGTGACCCCCAAACGTCGTTATATGCCCAAGCGGGGGATCATGCGAGAGGGTGCCGATCACGTCGTCCGGGCTGCAAAATGCCCCCAGCGGCAACCCACCGCCAAGCGCCTTCGCCATAACGATAATATCAGGTACGACCCCGGAGTGCTGGAGCGCGAAGAGCTTGCCGGTGCGGCCAAATCCGGTCAGCACCTCGTCGAAAATGAGCACCGCGCCTGCGCGATCGCATCGCTCACGGAGCGCGCGCATGAATCGCGGCTCGGCAATGCGCACGCCGCCCTCGGCTTGAACCGGCTCGATCACTACGGCGGCAATCGTCGAGTCGATGGCGCTGAGAGCGCTCTCGTCACCGAATGGCAGATGGCGCACCGGCCCCGGCAGCGCGCCGAACGGCTCGCGGAATTTTGGATTCCCGGCGAGCGCGAGCGCGCCCATCGTGTCGCCGTGATAGGCGCCGTCGAACGCGACGAATCCCGCGCGGCCGGTGAATTTGCGTGCGGCCTTTAGCGCGCCCTCGATAGCCTCCGCACCGCTGTTGGTGAAGTACACACGCGTGATTTGCGCGGGCAGCAGTTCCGTCAGCCGGCGCGCAAATCGCACCTGGCTCTCGATCACATACTCGCCGTACACCATGACGTGCAGATGGCGACGCGCCTGCGCCTCGATCGCGGCTATCACTTCGCGATTCCCGTGACCGAGAGCGGAGACGCCGATCCCGGCGATGAAATCGAGGTAGCGGCGGCCGTCGGCGGTGACAAGCCACGCTCCTTCGGCGCGGGAAATCTCGAGTCCGAGAGGCGCATCGGAAGTCTGGGCGAGACTTTGCCGGAAAATATCGGCGAGTTCGCTCATCGCGACGTCACCATCATGTCGAGGAACGCGCCGCCACCGTGACGCCATGTGAGTGGCGGAGACTGCATTTCGCCCGGCGCGCAGATGTAACTGATCCCCAGCGTCGCGAGCATCGCGGCGGTCCGGCGCGTCTCCACATCGTCGCCGGCTACCGCGATCGCTTCAATTCTTCCCGATCCCGACGCGGCGGCAAGACTCGCTCGCACTTGCGGCTCATCGCTAACGCCGGTCACGTACACGGTGCGAAAGCCGGGAGATACTTTGAATGACTGCTCCGATTGAGGATCAAAAACTACGGTCCATCCGAGATCCGTACCCTCGAAGAGTTCGATCGGTTCGCCGGAGATCTGACGCCACCTCGCGCGCTCTCGGATTCCACGGATTGAGGCGGCGTCGCGGACGGGAATCTTCGCAGGCGGCATCGAATGGGCAACCCTGTCGAGCGCGGTTGCGATTCGCGCCGCGAAATCACGGGCCGCATCGCTGCTGCGATTCACAACGAAAATTTGATGCGGCGACAAACAACCGAGTTGCTCGAACAACACGACGTCACGCACGAGCGCTCCCGCCACGGCGTCGATGCGTGCTGGAACCAGCGCGCCGGGCGCCACCACCGCGCCACTGACGCGGCTGCCGAATCCGATCACCGTGGGCTTGTTGTGAAGCGAGTCGATGGTCGCGTCATCTCCGTACGCAAGCACGCGATCGCAATTGGAAGCCATCGCAGCGGTCAAATCGTCGCGCGTGCGGTTCCAATTGAAGACGATGAGGCGCGACGCGACCTCGCGATCCAACTCGGCAAGCGTGCGCGCGAACTGATCGAAAAAGACCGGCTCGGTCGAGGCAGTTTTTACCACCAGACCCGCACCCGCGATGAGCCCAATCGCTATTTCATGCGTCCCGGCGCCGGCGACATTGCCCGCCATGATGAAGCCAAGCACGCGCGGTCGATCCGGCCGGGCGTCACTCGCAACCCGTGCGGCGAGCGAGTTCAGCGCTGTGTGGCTGAACGGTTTCAGAAGCGCGTCGAGCGATGCGTCGAGCAGCGCGACGGAATATCCCGCCTGGCGCGCGATTTGTGCGATCGCGTCGCGCCGCCGCGCATAATTTCTGTCCCGCCACAATGCGACCGCGCGAGATAGAGCGTCCGCGGCTCGCGAGGCGTCGAGTGCGGTTCGATTGCCGGCACGCATACGCGCGGTGGCGGACGCGATATCCAAGGCGCGCAAACCGGATTGATCCGGTTGGCGCAAATGCGCCTCGCTCACGCCCGGGCTTCCGCTCATCGGGCAACCTCCGCGGAGAATTGCCCGATCGCGAGCGCACAACCGCGCGCTTCACCTGCGCCACTGCGGCCGAGTACGCGGACACGGCCGGCCTCGACGCATCCGAGGTCTTCGCTCATCACCGCCGACACCGAGCCAACGTTGGCGAGATCGAAAAACGTGAGCAGCCCGATTTCGCCGTCTTGCACCGGCATCAGAGTGACCGGATCGCGCGCGGTTACTCGTAGCCACGGCGGTGGAATTTTCAGCCGCTCACGGGTGTCCGTGGCGCCCGGAGAATTGAGCGGCGTCCCGTCGTAAAGCTGCGAGCACAATTCCGTCATCCCGTATTCGTTGATGACCATCGCGGGCGGGATCGCCAGCAGCTCGCCGGCCGCCTCGCAAACTTCATGTGTACGTAGCGGCGTCGCCTGTCCTTTCGCGCCGCCGGTATCCATCATGCGCGAACCATCCGCGAGCCGACATTTCGCACCGCGCTCGCGCAAGGCGGAAAAGACCGCGGCAAACGCGGCCGTTGTGCCCAGGATGCAGACGGGTTCGCGCTTTGTTTCGGCGTCGGCGAGAAACGCAATCGCCGCGCCGGTATCGACGCGATCACGCGACGACGCCACGAGTTGTTTGCCGGTGCCGAACTCGTCGACGCACCAGCCGATCATCCGCGCCAGTGACGACTCCGGCATCGCCTCTGCGCTCGGATGTATCGCGAGCATCGCGAGCCTGCGACTATCCGGGAATATCATCGCGCCCAGATGAGCGAGCGCCGATGCCCGATAGACTTCTGGCCGCGGCACAATGTGACGCCCGCGCCGTTCGCGTCCCTCGGTGGTGCCGCTGGTCAAGAAAACGAGAGCGTCCGGCGATAAGCTCACCTTATCCGTCGCGAGATCCGCATACTTGAACGCGACATTGCTGACCGCCGGGATGTCGTCCACACGGAGCACCGCGGAGGGATTCACGCCGCGCTCATCGCAAAAGCGCCGATATGGGAGCACCGATTCGAACTGATAGCGGAACACGTCGAGCGCCAGCGCCTCGAATCTTTCGTGCACAGGCCTGTGGATAAACGCAAGGACTTTCTCGTAGATTTGCTCGTCGATCGACATGAATTGGCTGGCCCAATTGGACGATGATGGCATCGGCGCGCACGGCCATTCAATCCCGAAACCTCTACGCCGAGCCCAAAATGCCCATATTTACGTGGGTCTTGAATTGTTCTACACTGTGCGCTGGTTGTGGGTGGCGGGGTGTGAGCCGCAGCGGCTTGATGGGCCGGGTAAGCGGAGCTTTCGGCAGATTGCAGCGAAAGAACAACGCCATAGAGAAACGAAACGTTAATTGGTGCGTAACCGATTTTGCGTTGATAACGTACTTTTGCTAAACAAACGTTCGTCGGGCTTTTTGTAAGGGGTTCTCAGGAAATGAAGAAATTTGCCGCAGGCGTAATGCTGGGGTTTGTTGCGAGCTGGGCTGTCGCGTTCGCTTCAACCAGCGTCAACCACAATGGCGGTTTTTGGAATCGACTCAACATCGCGGCCAAGGACGGTTACGTCAACGGCTATTCCGACGCGATGCGGGTGAGCGTCTCCAAGCTCGAGGTGCTCAACTCGGCGGCCGATCTGTTTCACTGGAAAGGCGCGCGCAGAATCATCCATCAGCTCTCGGGACAACTATCGATGGGCGAGGTGTCGCCCGCCAAGGCGGTGAAGCGGCTCGATGAATTGTACTCGAATCAGAAGTACAGCGAGCTCGATCTCGGCGAGGCTTTGCAGACGTTGACGATCCGCGCGAACGAAACTGCGATGCCCGCGGTACCGAAGATTTCTCCGAAGTAATTTTTAAAGAATTTTGTTCGAGGGGCGGTCTCATCAGACCGCCTCTTTTTTTTCACCGCTTAAATCGTGCTTGAAACCGCACCTCTGCGGTCCTAGCCTTGACAGCGGAGCAAGCAATCTTGAACGCGCCGATATTTCTGCTCGAAAAAGTTCTTCGCGCCACGGTTGGCGTTCACTCGCACATACCATCGACGCACGTTTCGACTGCGATCGGCCTCGGCACCGATCGCCGTGGTACCGGAATGATCGTCAACCACGACGGGCTGATTCTCACCGTTCACTATTTGCTGCTCGGCGCGCAAGCCGTGATCGTCACACTGCCCAGCGGCGAGCAGCTCGAGGCGAAAATCGTCGGCAAGGACTACACCACCGGACTCGGACTGCTGAAAATCGATCGTGACAAACTGGCCTGCGTCGAGGTGGTGTCGTCGGAGAGCTGCGAAGTCGGCGCGGAAGCGTTCACCGTCGGAAGCATGGGTGGCGAGAAGCGATGCGCCGATTGCGGCATCTTCACCTACCTGGGGCCGTACGACGCGGTATGGGAATTCGTGCTCGACAAGTGCGTGTGCGTTACGGCGTCGACGCTGAGCATCGGGCTGAGTGGCGGTCCAATCTGCAACACGAAGGCGCAAGTCGTCGCCGTATCGTACCTCAACTTCGCGGACCTGAGCCGTGCGATCCTCGGCGTGCCGGGCGAGAATTTCCTCGCGGTGCGCGATGAATTGATCCAGCACGGTCGACGCACCAGCGCGGTGCCGCGTGCGTGGCTCGGCGTGCTGTCGTACACACTACGCGAGCACGTGGTGATCGCGGGCGTGATGCCCGGCGGTCCCGGCGAAAAAGCGGGCTTGCAGCAGGGCGACCTGGTGATCGCGATTGACGGCAACGACGTGAGCGATCGGCGCTTTCTTTACGAGTCGCTTCGCAATCGCCGTCCCGGCGACAATATCAATTTGAAAGTGCTGCGCGACACCAAGGTTTACCAGCTCGATATTCCTTCGATGCGCGCCGAAGACTACTTCGCATAGCCGCTTCGCCTGCAAGGAGACATCCGCAATGAATAATCCGAGAGCGCGGCTGCGCGAGATGCTCGCGAAGCCCGGGATGATAGTCGCGCCGTTCGTGTTCGATTGTATCCAGGCAAAGCTCGCGGCAAGCGCCGGGTTCGACGCCGTATATATGACCGGCTTCGGGACCGCGGCGGCGCGCGGATATCCGGATCTCGGGCTGCTCACGATGACCGAGATGGTCGACAACGTTCGCGCGATTTCGCGCGCGGTAAACGCTCCGGTAATCTGCGACGCGGACACCGGCTACGGAAACCCGCTCAACGTTTGGCGCACCGTTCGCGAATACGAGGACGCGGGCGCGTCGGCGCTGCATATCGAAGACCAGGTTTTCCCGAAGCGATGCGGTTTTTTTGCGGGCAAGCAGGTGATCCCGATCGAGACGATGGCGAGTAAAGTGCGCGCCGCCTGCGATGCGCGGCGCGATCCGAACCTGGTCATCATCGCCCGTACTGACGCGCTGCAAGTGAACGGATGGGACGACGTCGAGCGGCGCGCGCGCACCTATCGCGCATCGGGAGCGGACCTGATCTTCGCGGACGGAATCAAAACCATCGACGACTTGAAACGCTACGCGGAAAAGCTCGGCGACCTGCCGCTGATTTACAATGGAGACCTGCTGCCGGTCGATGACTTGAGGAAGTACCCGTTCAAAATCGCAATCCACATCGGAACGATGCTCGCCGCGTTCGACACGATGCGCGCCACGATGATCGAACTCAAGCGCACCGGCAAACTGAGCGTCGGCACCGGATCAAACGTGTTCGAAGACTTCGTGCGCCTGATGGGCGTCGAGGAATTCGCGGCGCTGGAAAAAGAGTACGCCGACTAGGCTTACACGTCCTTGAATTCGCGCTTCGACTGCGACGCCTCGATCGCAGCCTGCGCTGCCGCGAGCCGCGCCACCGGTACTCGATACGGCGAGCACGATACGTAGTCCAGGCCGAGGCGATGGCACAGTTTGACGCTGGCCGGATCGCCGCCATGCTCGCCGCAGATGCCAATCTTCAGGTTGCGATTCGCCTTGCGGCCGCGCTCGATCGCGATTCGCATCAAGTCGCCGACGCCGACCGGGTCGAGTTCCTGGAACGGGTCTTTCTTGTAGATTCCGCGATCGAGGTAGTCGCCGAGGAACTTGCCGGAGTCGTCGCGCGAAATTCCGTACGTCATCTGCGTGAGATCGTTGGTTCCAAATGAAAAGAACTCCGCGACCGCGCCGATCTGATCGGCGGTCACACAGGCACGCGGCACTTCGATCATCGTGCCGATCGTGAACGCCACCTTGACGCCGCGTTCTTTGAACACCTGGGCCGCGACTTCGCGAATCTCACCGGCAAGGATGTCGAACTCTTTGCGCTCGCCAATCAGCGGCAGCATGATCTCGGGCATCGCCTTGACGCCTTTCTTGCGCAATTCGCACGCAGCTTCCAGGATCGCGCGGGCCTGCGCCTTGTAAATCTCGGGGAAGCTGATTCCCAGCCGCGAGCCGCGATGCCCCAGCATCGGATTGTTCTCGAACAGGCTCTGGCGCACTTGTTTCAGATGTTCGAAGGTCGTGCCGATCTTCGCGGCGAGATCGCGAATCTCCGCGTCCTCGTGGGGCAGAAATTCGTGCAGCGGCGGATCGAGCAATCGAATCGTCACCGGCAGCCCCTGCATCTCCTTGAGGATTCCGACGAAGTCCTCGCGCTGCATCGGCAGAATTTTCGCGAGCGCTCTGCCCCGCTGCTCCGGGTTCTCCGCCATGATCATTTCCCGCACCGCCGAGATGCGCTCGGGATCGAAAAACATATGCTCGGTGCGGCAGAGCCCGATTCCCGCGGCGCCGAATTCGCGCGCGACGCGCGCATCGTGCGGAGTGTCGGCATTGGCGCGCACCCCAAGCTTGCGTTCACTGTCGGCCCACAACAGAAATTTTCTGAAGTACGGCGGCATCTCTGGATCGACCGTCGGCACCCGTCCCTCGATCACCTCGCCGGCCGAACCGTCGAGCGTGATGTACTCGCCGCGCCGGATTACCTTGTTGTCGGCGGTCATTGTGCCTGCCGCGTAGTCGATTTCCAGTGCCGAGCATCCCGCGACGCAGCACTTGCCCATTCCGCGCGCCACCACCGCCGCGTGGCTGGTCATTCCGCCACGCGCCGTGAGTATACCTTCGGCGACCTGCATCCCCTGGATGTCTTCAGGCGAGGTCTCGAGGCGCACCAGGATCACCTTGCGGCCGGCGGCCGCAACTGCGACGGCCTCATCGGCGGAGAACACGACTTCGCCGTTGACCGCGCCCGGAGAGGCGGGAAGTCCGCGTGCGAGCACGATCTTCTTTGCGGAGGGATCCAGCCGCGGATGAAGAAACTGCTCAAGTTGTTCGGGCTCGACGCGTCTCAGCGCGGTTTTGCGATCGATCAGCTTCTCGTCGGCCATGTCGACCGCGATTCGCACCGCGGATTGCGCAGTGCGCTTGCCGTTCCGCGTCTGCAGCATGAAGAGGCGGTTGCGCTCGATCGTGAATTCCATGTCCTGCGTATCGCGGAAGTGTTTTTCGAGCTGCGCCGCGATCTTCAGGAACTGTTTGTAGACCGCGGGAAAGCTCTCTTCGAGAGTCGAGTAGTTCGCGGCGCGCTCCTCTTCGCTGATGCCAGTGCGCTTGGCCCATATCCGTCCGGCTTTGAGACTGATCTGCCGACCGGTGCGGATACCGGCCACGACGTCCTCGCCCTGCGCGTTGGGCAGAAACTCGCCGTAGATTCCTTTCTCGCCGGTGCCCGGATCGCGCGTGAACGCGACGCCGGTGGCGCAATCGGTACCCAGGTTGCCGAATACCATCGACTGCACCGTGACCGCGGTACCCCAATCTCCGGGGATGTTGTTCATGCGCCGATATGCGATCGCGCGATCGTTGTGCCACGAGTCGAACACGGCGCCGATCGCCATCCAGAGCTGCTCTTTCGGGTCTTGCGGGATGTCGCGGCCAACGCGCGATTTGATCAACTCGCGAAATTCGCCGACCAGCTCTTTCAGATCGTCGACCGTGAGATCGGTATCCAAGTCGACGCCGCGTGACGCCTTCTTGTGCTCAAGAATTTGCTCGAACGGATCGGGATCGTTCTTGTTCTCAGGTTTCAGTTTGAGCACCACGTCGCCGAACATCTGGCAGAAGCGCCGGTACGAGTCCCACGCGAAGCGAGAATTTCCGCTGATGTGCTCGAGCCCCTGCACCGTCTCGTCGGTGAGCCCGAGGTTCAGCACCGTGTCCATCATCCCGGGCATCGAGACTCGCGCTCCGGAGCGCACCGACACCAGCAGCGGATTTTTCGTGTCGCCGAAATTTCGGCCGAGCGCTTTTTCGATTCGCACGACGCTCTTCGCCACGCCTTCGGCAAGGCCCTTCGGATATTTGTGACCGTGGTCGTAAAAGTAATTGCAGACCTGCGTCGATATCGTGAATCCGGGCGGGACCGGCAGTTTGAGCATCGCCATCTCGGCCAGATTGGCGCCCTTGCCGCCGAGCAGATTGCGCATCGCGGATCGTCCTTCCGCCACGCCCGCACCGAAAAAGTAGATCTCAGGATGAATGCGACCCATTTGAAACCGATGCTCTCCTCTCCCCGTCCCGGGGACTCTGCAAAATAATCCGCTGTGATGACTGCCGGCGCGTCGCTAACGCGTCCAGCCGATTCGATTGCCGACTTCTTCGACCAGGCGCGTGACCGGCACGCGCTCCTGCGTCATCGCGTCGCGATCGCGAATCGTCACGGTGTCGTCTTCCATCGTCTGATGATCGATCGTGACGCCGTACGGCGTGCCGACCTCGTCCTGCCGGCGATAGCGCCTGCCGATTGAGCCCGCCTGATCGTAGGCGACCGTGAAATGGCGCTTCAGTTCGTCGCGAATCGCAATCGCCTTTTCGGGCTGCCCGGCTTTGCGCAGCAGCGGATAGACCGCGACTTTGATCGGCGCGAGCCGCGGGTCGAGCCGCAGCACGATCCGCTCTTCATTCTCGACCACGTCCTCGTCGTATGCGTCGAGCATGAACGCAAGCATCGAGCGATCGACTCCGAGCGCCGGCTCGATCACCCACGGACGATAGCGCGACTTCGCTTCCTCATCGAAGTAAGTAAGATCCTTGCCGCTGAATTTCGCGTGTTGATCGAGGTCGAAGCTGCCGCGCTTTGCGACCCCCTCCAGCTCGCCCCATCCGAACGGGTACAGGAATTCGATATCGGTGGTGCCGCTCGAGTAATGCGATAGCTCGTCGGTCGCGTGCTCGCGGGCGCGCAGATGATCCTTTTTGATTCCGTACTTGACGTGCCAGTTGAAGCGAAAATCGACCCAGTAGCGGTACCACTTCTCTTCTTCCGCTTGATCGGGCCGAATGAAAAACTCCATCTCCATCTGCTCGAACTCGCGGGTCCGGAAAATAAAATTCTCCGTCGTGATCTCGTTGCGGAACGATTTCCCCTGCTGCGCCACGCCGAACGGCAGCTTCACTCGCTGCGTATCGACGATATTGTCGAAGTTCGCAAAAATTCCCTGCGCCGTTTCCGGACGAAGATAAACGATCGACGCGGTCTCCTCGACCGGACCCATGAAAGTCTTGAACATCAGGTTGAACTGGCGCGCCTCAGAGAGCACGCCGCCGCAATTTGGGCATTTGTCGCCTTCGACATGGTCGGCGCGAAAACGCTGCTTGCAAGCTTTGCACTCGACCAGCGGGTCGGTGAAATTCTGCAGATGCCCCGACGCTTCCCAGGTGCGCGGATGCTGAAAAATCGCGGAGTCCAGTCCGAGCACGTCGGCGCGATACTGAACCATCTCGCGCCACCATGCTTCCTTGACGTTGCGCTTGAGCTCGACGCCAAGCGGTCCGTAGTCGAAGGTCGAACCGAGTCCGCCGTAGATGTCGCTGGTGGGAAAAACAATCCCGCGGCGCTTGCACAGGTTCACCAGTTTTTCCATCGTGACCGCGCGTTTGGTCACTGGCGTTTCGTTTTCTGCGGACAAAAAATTCCTCCTCGATCCTGAAAATGCGTCTAGCTATTTCTCGCACCTAGCCGAGGCCTACTATCTCGGCCGTTACCCGGCCGCCGTCGTGGATTTCCAATATCGCAACCGTTCCAGGCACGCCGACTAGATTGCGCGGCAACGTCGCACTGCCCGGATTGATCACCAGCGTCGTGCCGAAGCGCGTGACACCCTCGACGTGGCTATGTCCCTGCACGATCACGTCGACCGGCCCGCCGAATTGCGTATCCATCGCGCGCGCGAACACTTCCTCCGAGGTCTCGTCAGGAGTCGGGATTGCATGAATCAATCCAATCCGCACGCCTTCGATTTCCACCAGATGCGCCTCGCGCACGCGCTCGTCGGGGTCGAGGCGGAAGCGATGGCCGTCGAGGCCCTCATCGCCGTTGCCGAGCGCCGCTATCACCGGCGCGATTCGCGCCAACTCGTCGAGCACGCGATTCACATACACGTCGCCCGCGTGCATCACCAGGTCGATTCCGGCGAAGACCTCGAAAACCCTTTCCGGGAGATGCTCGCAGGCTTCGGGAATATGAGTGTCAGAGATAAGGCCGATTCGCATCACGCTCTATGCTCCGGCCGCTTCAGCCCGCCAGGCACGAATCGTGAACCCTATCATGCTGTAGAATGGCTCGCAATTTTGATGTCAGGCATCGGCGTTTGGGATATGGCCGTTTTTGCGATGCTCATGCTAGAAGCTGATGGGAAGGGTTGGGGCCGGTTCGCGAACCTGCCGTCGCGCGACGATCGAGGAGGATCAACTGCACATGCGAATCTCGACACTCATCATCTGCGCGTTCGTGATCGGAGCTGCCGTTGCAATCATCGGATGCGGTCACAAGCTGGTCGCACACAACGGCGAGAGCACCGTCGCCGTCTATCCCGACGAGAACACCTTCGCGAAACTGGCCGACTTGAAGAGGCAGGGACCGATCGGCGGCGCGATCGGAGGGCTGGGCGAGGGACTCGCCACCAAGCAAGTCGATAACAACACCCCGGTAAAAGTCCTCAACAGCGACGACAAGGGCGCGCAGATCGAGGTGCTCGACGGCGCATTCAAGGGCATGCACGGCTTCGTCCCCAAGGACAATCTGAACTGACGCGCGGCCGCTCGCGCGACTCAGTCGCTATCCATTCCGTTGAGTACCGCCAGCGCCGGATCGTCGTCTGAGATGACGTCGATTCTGGCGGCGGGCTTACCTGACATCAAATCGCCGACGTTCTCCGCGACTCGATCGACGAACCGTTCCTTTCCGGGCTGCTCGTCCATCCGATTGTAGAGCACGACGATGCCGCGATCCTGGTTCGGTGCGAATTCCACCTGGGCCGTGTAGCCGGGAGTGGTGCCGCCATGCTCATAGCGGCCGGACTCGCGGTCGAACAGCCACGCGAGCGCCACTTCGGTATTCGGCTTTGCGATTCCCCGCGGCTGATGATCGATCGCAAACGCAGCGGGCAGTGTCGCAGCAGGCGAGCCGGGAGCTGCGCCGACAGCGTAACGCTCGGGATGAAGATTGGCGTCGAGATACGTGAGCAGATCTTCCACGGTGGACTTCGCGCCCACCGCGCTCGCAAAGATTCCGCTTTCACGAAGGCCCGCGTCGATCGGATCCAGGGTGGCATCGTGGCCCTGAATGAGCCGGCGTTCCTGCTCCGGAGAGAGCGCGAACACCGTGTCGTTCATGCGCAGCGGTTCCGTGATCTCGGTTCTGATCAGTTGCGGGTACGGAACGTCCGCGCGATTCGCGAGCGCGTATCCGAGCAGAGCGATACCGAAACTGCTGTACGAATATTTCGCGTCCGCGGGCCTCGATGTGCCGTGACTCGCGAGGAACGCGTGCAACGCGGCGCGGTCGTAGTCCGCAAATGGGTTGCCTGGATCCTTCGGGTCGAGATTATCGGGAACGCTCGGGAGCCCCGCGCGATGAGTTGCGAGATCGAGCAGCGTGATTTCCGCGCCCGCCGGTCCGGCCGCGAGGTTGGGAAAGAGCATCGGACGCACCGGTTCGTCGAGCCTGACTTTTCCCTGCACTGCGAGTTGCGCGAGCGCCAGCCCGGTGAAGGTCTTGGTGACTGAGCCAATCTCGAACATGGAGTCCCCGCGCGCGGCGCCATAATTGAACACGCGCTGCTTGCCATGGTCGATCACGCCGATCGCCACACCCAATCCTGTCGATGGTTTAAGCAAGCCGCCCTTCACGACCGGTGCGAACTCAGCGTCAAGAGCCTGCTGAAGATCAGCGAGCGCGATCGGCGGTCTCGCGGCGAGTTTAGCCGGGGTCGGCGACGAGTCGATTCCCCACAGCGCGACCCTCCATCCCGCAACCAACAGCGCGCTCAACACTACGAGCGACTTGAGCCACTTAGCGGGACTGTCTGTTCGCATTCTGGTCGCTTGAACTATCGCAAGCGGTTCAGACCTTCGGCACTTCCATCCCCTTCTTCACCGCGGGGCGCGCGGCGATTGCGCGTTATGGCCAATTCGACGACCAATACGCTTGCTAGCAGTTCCCGCACAAATCAAGGAGCTATTCGGCGCGATACCAGGCCTCCCGAGAATTAGCTTGACAGGGGGTTCAATCAAATTTGCCGGTATCGAGCCACTCTTGTTTGAACATCGTCCACCAATCCACCGCCAGTCCCTGAAGGACATACTGGTAGGACATGTAAGCATAGCCGTTGAGACCCCAGTCTGATCCCCAAGAGTTGCGAACTATCAACGCTCCGAACTGACCACCAATTGAGTGAGTGTCATCGTACCCGACCGCGACTATCGCATGTCCTCCTGTCGACTCATGACCCGGAACCGGGTACGGGACATCACCGGTCGAGTCGTCAAATTCCTGATAGGTGGGAAATCCAAAGATAGCGGGCAAGTCTCCGGCGAGCGCTGCCTTGATGTTTGACAAAACTGTAGCAGGGTTTACTCCAAACGGGTCTAACCGGAATGGTTGAACCGCCGCGTAATTCTTTCCGTAAGCATAGCAGAAAGCGGTCGGTTCCAGGTCGAATAACTGATTGAATCCCGCGGCAGCACCATTGTACGGCCAGACGCTCTCAGGAGGTGCTCCAAAGAGCGCAAGCGTTTCCATTGTGGTTCGCAAAAATGCGCCCGTATCACCAGTGACTCCAGCAAGATCTCTAGTGACTTTGTAAATAAACAATCGAGATGGATCGACATAGCGACCATTAGCAATTTGCTCAAAATAATCTACTAGTCCGGCCGCAGCATTTGCTGTGCAGGAACCCAACTGACCTTGGTCGAACACTGGAGGAAAACTAGCTCGCAGATCCACGGTGGCAGGGATCCCTGCGGCAGGGGGTGCTCCCGATACTGCTTTACCGAAGCGCGTCTTCGAGAGACTGGCTACAATTGGCGGAGAGTTGTAAGCAAAATCTTCGGCTCGAGGTATATCCGGCAGATATCCCTTCCCATGCTTGATGCTACTCATTGTGGCACCCTTTTGTTTGCACGTGCTTGTCTTGTTCGCCTATGATCAAATTAACTGTGGGTTCACTGATCTGATAACGTCCTTGCCTAAGAGACGGCGCGCAACCCGGTCGGAGTCCGCTGATACTTGGAATATTGTTGCACAGCTTACCTTCGCCTCTCGTAAGGCATCCGGCAGCAACCAATTGTTACATTAAGCGGACGCAGAGTTAGCCAAATGCCAACCCTATGTCAATAGAGGAATTGCAAGATACACTAAAGACCAAGTTCATTGACTTGGCGGATACAGCCGATGCGTGCTACGAGAGATGCTCCGTGCGGTTCTCGGGGCGAACTCTCCGCTACCCTTATTCCCCTTCCTCAGAAACCCGATTTCTTAAACCTTCGGCACTTCCATCCCCTTCTTCACCGCGGGGCGCGCGGCGATTGCCGCGACCCATCGCGCAACGTTGGCGCCTTCGCCGACCACATCGGGCTTTGCGGCCTTGAGCAGGTTGAATCCCACGCCTACCCAAGGGTAGTTGGCCATATCCGCAATCGAGTAGTCGCCCGCACAATATTCAGTGCGTCCGAGTTGATCGTCGAGCACCTTGATGAGGCGGGCCGACTCGGTGAGGTACCGATCGATCGCGTATGGAATCTTCTCGGGCGCCTGGTTGGCGAAATGATTCACCTGCCCGAACATCGGGCCGACGTTCGCCATCTGCCAGAACAGCCACTCGAGCACTTTGGCGCGAGCCGGCTCTTTCGCGGGAAGAAACTTTCCGGTCTTCTCCGCCAGATGAACGAGTATCGCGCCGGATTCGAAAATCGAGAGGCCCGAGTCGCGGTCAACGATCGCGGGGATCTTGCTGTTCGGGCATATCTTGATGAACTCGGGCGTGAACTGCTCGCGCTTGCCGATATTGATCGGATGAACCGAGTACTCGAGCCCGCACTCTTCAAGCATCACGGAAACCTTGCGCCCATTGGGTGTCGTCCAGGTGTAGAGATCGATCATGTTACTTTCCTTCGATGAAACTCTGAGGGTTGGACTTTCGGCGTATCGGAGCCATTATTGCGTTATCCGCACGAGCGAACCAAGACGAAATCGCGTGCTCTTTCGTCATCGAGGAGAACTGCCATGCAAAGTGTCGCCGAGATTGAAGCTAGTCCTGAAGTTCAAGACCTGCGCAACCGTGTGTCCGGGTTTCTGAACGAACTCATCTATCCCAACGAGAAAATTCTTGAAAAGGGGGACGCGGAATCGTCGCGCACCCTGAAAGCAATACAGGCTGAGGCGAAGAAACGCGGGCTGTGGGCGCTCGGCTTGCCCAAGGATATCGGCGGCGGCGGACTTGGATTCATGCCGTACGTCTTCGTCAATGAGATTGTCGGTCGCAGCGAATATGCGATCGTCGGCCTCGGCACCCATTCGGCGCAGGACGCGACGATGCTCAATCTGTACGCGCATCCCGATCAGAGAAAGCGATGGCTCGCGCCGCTGGTCAATGGCGATATTTACCCGAGCTTCTCGATGACCGAGCCGGAAGTCTCGGGCGCCGATCCGACGGGGCTGCGCACTCGCGCGATCCAGGACGGCGACGAATGGGTAATCAACGGGCATAAGTGGTTCACCAGCGGGGCCAACGTCGCGGCGTTTTCAACCGTGATGTGCGTGACCGAGCCCGACGCGCCGGTGCATGAGCGCTTCAGCATGATAATCGTGCCGACCGACACCAAGGGCTATGAGATCGTGCGCGCGGTGCCTGTGATGGGCGAGACGTCGGGCGGGCATTGCGAGATCAAATACAACGACGTGCGAGTGCCTCTGACTAACCTGCTCGGGCCGCGCGGGCAGGCGTTCAAAATCGCGCAGCAACGGCTCGGCCCTGGGCGCATCTATCATTGCATGCGATGGCTCGGGCAGGCGCAGCGCGCGTTCGAGCTGATGGTCGATCGGGCGATCAATCGCCAGGCGTTTGGCGGCCCGCTCTCCGACAAGCAGACGATTCAGAACTGGATTGCGGACTCCGCGGCCGAAATCCAGGCCTCGCGATTGCTGACCCTGAACGCGGCGGCGAAAATCGACGCCGGCGACGAAGCGCGCGTCGAGATCTCACTGATAAAATTTTTCGGCGCGAAGGTCCTGCACGACGTGATCGATCGCGCGATCCAGGTGCATGGCGCGATGGGCGTTTCGGAGGATACTCCGCTGGCCCGGATGTATCGGCATGCCCGATTTGCGCGAATCTACGACGGGCCGGATGAAGTGCATCGGATGGTCGTGTCGCGGCGAATCGTGAGTGAGTTCAAGAAAGGCCGGAAATGGGACTTCGGCCGGGGAATCACGCGCAACGGAAAAAAGAATTGACTCTATCTCATCGAGCAGTCGCTAGAGCGCGTTGACGCCGCGCTCGCCGGTGCGGATGCGGACGACCTCTTCCATCGGCATCACGAAGATTTTGCCGTCGCCGATTCTGCCGGTTCGCGCCGCCCGCTCGATCGTTTCGACGACCTGCGCCGCCAGCTCGTCCGAGACAATTATTTCGAGCTTCACCTTGGGTAGAAAGTCCACTACGTACTCCGCGCCACGGTAGAGCTCGGTATGCCCCTTCTGGCGCCCGAATCCTTTGACCTCGCTGACCGTCAGGCCCTGCACCCCGATACTCGACAGCGCCTCTTTGACCTCATCGAGTTTGAACGGCTTGATGATTGCCTCGACCTTCTTCATAAGTCTCCTCTGGGTGCTCCGGTCCGCGCCGCGCGCTCGATCGTTTCGACTGCCTGTGCCACCAGCTCGTCCGAGACGGCGATTCCGAGCCTCACCTTGCCGTTGACCTCGCTGACGGTCACACCCTGCACTCCGATGCTCGACAGCGCCTCTTTGACCTTCTCGAGTTTGAACGGCTTGATGATTGCCTCGACTTTCTTCATAGGTCTCCTCTGGGCATCCTGATTAACAATTCTCCTCGGAAGGCGAAGGTTCAAGCCCTCATGCGCGGCGCTAGTTCGCAAAGAAGACCTCCCGCGCATGATTGGTGTCGCAATACTCGCGCACCTCGGCAATCTTGTCGCCAGCGAAGCGGATATAGAAGTGATAGCGGTTATTGTACTTCTTGCCGTTGGCCGCAGTGGTATTCGATTCAGCTTGAATAGCGCAGTGATCGCCCTCGCAGATGGCGGTGTGGATTTTCAGACCGAGTCCGCCCGGCATCAGCGCCTTCAGCGTTCGGGCAAGATTTTTGATTCCTTCATGCCCCTTGGTCGGCGGCATGCCTTCCATCTGGGTCATCACGTTCCACTCGAAATCGTTGGCGACCATCGTGGCGAGTTTGATCGGATCCGGATCCTCGAACTCGCGCAGAAAATCGAGTGCCACTTCCTTTCTCTCGGCTGGCGTCATGGGCGTCCTCCTCCTCTGACACTACAGATACCTAATCAAACCAGCGCGAGTCCGCCAACACCGCCCTTGGAGCCGTGTCGCAAGCGCGATGCCAACCGGCACGAGCCGCGCAGTGTGCTTTCCCGCGTCAGCAACTAGTCTGAAGTGAGAGCATCGCACGCGTCGATGCCCACTTCGCAGGCTACCGATTAGCCAACAGGCATTAGGACGCCGATCTCTGTTCGCGCTTTGGCTGGAACGTAGGCTCTTCGCCCCGCGCGATTCGCTGAATGTTCTCTCGAAACCTGAAAATGACCAGGATGGTCACTACGATCGCGAGCAGCAAGTACTGGCGGGGCAGTGCGAGTATCGCAGCCGCGGGAGACAGCACGATCGCAGCGGCCATCGAGGCAATTGACACGGTTCGAGTGAACGCGAACATCACCGCGAATGCGACCAGCGCAAACAGGCTCACCATCGGCGAAATCGCGAGCCATATTCCGAGCCCCGCGGCAATTCCCTTTCCGCCGCGAAAGCGCAGGAACACGGAGCAGATCGAGCCCACGAAGGCGGCGAAGCCGGTCCATGCGACCGCCTGATGTTGAAATCCGGCGACGCGTGCGACCAGCACCGGGATCGCCCCCTTCAGCACGTCGCCCACGAAAGTGATCGCGGCCGCGCTCATCCCGCCGGCGCGAGCGACGTTGGTGGAGCCGATATTTCCTGACCCAACGGCGCGCGGATCGAAGCCGCGGATTCTGCCGACGATCACGCCGGTTGGAATTGAGCCGACGAGGTACGCGCCAACTATCAGGAGTAGTTCAGTCATCGAGTTGGCGACAGGAAGGCAGCATTGACAATGCGGATGGCGCTAAACCTCCGTCGGCAATTCACTGAAAAAATCGGGGTGACTGGATTTGAACCAGCGACTCCTGCGTCCCGAACGCAGTGCTCTGGCCAGGCTGAGCTACACCCCGTTTCCGGTTGCGTTTGATCGGGAGAATACAGACGAATCTTTATATCATCCAACCCGACGCCGCGCGAGCAGCGGCCTGCCCACGGTTAGGTGAGCTTCTCATGCGTGTGAGCGACCAACTCGAGCATCTCGCCGACGATCTTTGTGTAGTCGGGCTTTCCGAAAATTCCCGAGCCCGACACGAACACGTTGGCGCCCGCCGCCTTGACGTCCGCGATATTATCCAGCTTCACCCCGCCGTCGATCTCGACATCGATATTGAGTCCGCGCCGCTTCAGCTCGCGCCGGATGTGACGCAGCTTGTCGAGCGCCGCCGGGATGAACTCCTGGCCGCCGAACCCCGGATGCACGCTCATCACGAGGATCATGTCGAGATGCTCGGCGAACGGCAGCACCCGGTCGGCGTCGGTCTCGGGATTGATTCCGATCGATGCGCGCGCGCCGAGATCGTGAATCCGCTTCGCCATCGCAGGAATATCCGGGCAGACTTCGCAATGAACTGAAATTGAATTGGCGCCCGCCTTTACAAACTCGGCGACGTAGCGCTCGGGCTCGGAGATCATCAGATGCGCGTCGAGCGGCAGCTTGGTGACCTTGCGCACCGACTCGAGCACCGGGAGGCCGATCGAGATGTTCGGCACGAAGTGCCCGTCCATTACGTCGAAATGAATCAAGTCGGCGCCGG
>Ga0210407_10001053_pt1 | contig 27291 bp, 35 predicted proteins | sample IncBWC27MmetaG_FD_150860 | JGI IMG/M metagenome (GOLD analysis project Ga0210407, IMG submission 150860) | Forest soil microbial communities from Barre Woods Harvard Forest LTER site, Petersham, Massachusetts, United States - Inc-BW-C-27-M | ecosystem: Environmental > Terrestrial > Soil >...
ACAGGAACCTTTTGGAGGGTGGGCATGGCGCTCAAAAAACTGATCCTTTACGAGGCGGTCAGGAACGTCCTAAACTCACCCTCCAATCCACTTTGGGCAGCGAGGACAATACAAAGAACGGAATAGGCGAATCACACGACCCTGTTCCCTCGCTGCCCTTTCTTATTTCGGAAATTGAAAAATGCTTCACTTCTCCGCTAGCAAAAGGCAGGATTATGAAAAGGTTGAAAGCGTCACCTATTAAAAAATGAAACTACTTGAATGGAAATACGAGGGGGATTGCGTTCGATGCACAAGTCACGCCAGCAACGAACAGGGCTATCCGATGATAACAAGGCGGGGCTTACGTTCTAGAATCTGTAGGCACATTACAGTTCGCAGACACGGCCCGCTACCAAAGTCTTTAGTATCGAGGCATCTTTGCGGTCACGAATGGTGCATAAATCCAAGTCATATAGAATTAGGAACGCACCGGGAAAACATTGACGATCAGATTCGGGCAAATACGTATAGGCCGTTCCTAAAAGGCGAGCAAAATCGGCAATGCAAACTTACCGAGAGGGAAGTAATAGAGATACGGAAAAGCAATAAGACGCAAGCGGCATTGGCGGATCAGTACGGAATCGGAACTTCGCAGATTAGTCGAATCATTCGAGGAATTCGCTGGAAACACGTACAATAATGCTCCTCCTAATCCAGACCTACCCGGAAGCTAAGGAAACCTTAATAAGGCATTGGCCGTATTTCCTTAAATCAGGGGCGGATGAAATCTGGATTGTTACAACCACCGATGACAACGATCTATCTTGGTATCCAAAAGATGTTACCATTGTTAAAATAGGGAACAACTCTTACATCAACGGCGGACATTTACCGCAACGGTTGATCGACACGCTCAAAACAGGGCTAGGTAACAAGACTAAATTCCAGCATATTTGTATCTGCGAATACGACACAGTGTTTTTTCATCCGCTCCCGATACAACGAATGGAGCACGCCGTAGCCGGTTACTACGCTGGCGGTCAGACCTGGAATAGTAAAGCAAGCGCCTTCTATCATAATCCTTGGGTATTTTTCAGAGAAGCTGCAATCAAGTTTGTAGAAAAAGGACAGGAAGCTATTAACGAAGGGGTCTGCGGTTACCAAACTAACTCGGCGTTTGCAACTCCTGAAGGAAGCCCGGACGTTTTCGTTGGGTACGCGTGCGAGCACTACGACATACCTATTCAGGGAAACGTATGGACGGAATATAGCCGAAACGATCTAAAGGGTAACGGTTACTTGGAAGAAGCGCGACAAGCATACCTAGGGGGATACGATGTGATTCATGGTATTAAGACTAAGGAAGAATTAGAGTACATAACCAGATGAGTAAATGGATTGTGGTTAGCCGATACAGAGAGCCGAACATGGAGTGGCTTAATCAGCTTGACCGATATTCTTGGAACGTATTCGTAGATGAAAAAGGGGATGATGAATCCCGAAACCATCCTGGTAGAGAAGCTTCAACCTATCTCCAGTGGATTGTGGATCGCTACGATAGAATAGCTGGTGAAGAAGTCGTATTCTGCCAAGCCCAGCCGTTCAACCACGACCCCGATTTCCTGTCTCATATCCACGATGAAAAGAAAATGTGGTTTGGCGAAATACATAAGTGCGATAAACATGGTTACCCGGCTTGCGATTTTTGCCCGCTCCATTCATGGTCGGATGTATTCTGTCTGCCTAAACTGGAAGAGTACTCGTTTGTAGCGGGCGCTCAGTACAGAGTGTTTGACGAACAGATACTAGCCCAATCCCACGACTTTTGGAAAGCATTGCTATCCTTAACTAAGTTGAGACACAAATACAACATGAGCGCGTATATCCTTGAACGCCTCTGGCCGGTTATACTTGGGATTGAACTTGTATGAGTATGCTTAATGACCTAGGAGTAAAATACGGTACAGATCAAAGCACTCTTAGGCACTGCTATCTATCTCTTTTTGAGTTACTATTCGCTCGATTTAACCGCAACCTTTATGTCATTCTACTAGAGATTGGATTTCAATTCGGGTGCAGTAGTAGAACGTGGAAAGAGTATTTCCCATACGGTCACATTACTGGAATTGACTTGGTAGATAATCACGCCGAGGGACTGGATAAAACCATTTACGGGGACGCTTATAGCTCCGCAGTATTTGAACAACTACCTAAAAATCATTTCCATATCATCATTGAGGACGGATCGCACGCCGAACAAGATCAATCTTACGCGGTAACGAACTACTCCCACTTGCTTACACCGGACGGGATATTGATAATAGAGGACATAGCTAGCCTGGGGGTTACTGACCAGCTATCTAAGGTTGTGCCATCAGGATTTAATCACGCTGTTATCGACCTTCGGACAGTTAACCCAGGAGTCATAGATAACATCTTGTTCTTAGTGTGGAGAAAGTAAAGCCCAAGTACGAGATAGGTATTTACGGCTACGGCTCGCCGGTTCTAGAAGGAACAAATTGGACTGCCTATTTGATATGTAATTGCAGCGGTGGGCATAGATGCCTAAGCTCAGAAACATTTTCCGAATTACTTGTCGGAATAAATAAAGTCTTAGAAGAACATGAGAATAACGAACCTTCCGATAACTGCGGAACAGTATCTAACGGATTTATTTCTGAGAATGGACGGCTTACATGAAAATCTGCATTATTGATCCATCTAGTCAGATATATACTACGGTTGGATATTGGATATTTACCGAACCAAATAACACAGGAGAACTAATAATCGAAGTATCTAAAATGACCGATTGGAGATTTGAGTGGGCTGTAATCGGACATGAACTAATTGAGGCGATGTTTTGTTGGTTATTCGGAATAACAACCGAGGAGTGCGACAAGTTTGATGGTAGATGTGAACGGGAGTTTGCATCAGGAGATAGATGTAAATCAATCGAGCCGGGATTCGACAAAGAATGTCCTTACAGAATAGGACATATATTGGGAGCGGCTTGGGAGTATGCGTGGATACATTTATCGTTAGCAAGTTGGAGTGAGTACGACGAAGAGTGTAATAGATTAATGGGTATTACTCCAAGTATTTTCTAATCTGATCATAGCGATTTAGAATAGAAGATCGGTAATCAAGCGATAAAAAATCGAACTGTGGTCGGTAGTATATCTTCTCGAAGTGAACTTTCCTAACCCTCTCATACATAATATCTATTGCTCCAAGCGTAGAGTCGCTGGCTGCCGTAACGCAACCTATGAAATCGGACTCAGAGGTAGAGACTATGTGTTTATTTTCTTTTCTGACATGATACAAGAAAAGATTGTTATCTATCGACTCATCCCATCTTACGGGAATACTACCTAGGGGATCATCGGTATCTTCCATATCACCTTCGTAATTGAATAACCTAACACTAGTTCCATACGGATTTAGTATAGGGCTTCGGGAGTTCATTACATCCTCGAAGAAACTAGATACGAACGGATCTCCTATATCTCTCATGCCTATCTCGCAATATAATCCATCGAATCCGAATCTATTCCCGGCGAACTCGGTAAAGTAGAAGTCGTTGCCGTCAAACAACAACCCGGCATCGTAAATGGACATTCCGGGTTGTTGTTTAGCCATTTCGTAAATCACATCGGGAAAGGCGATGCGGTTAATATTGCAATCCAGTTCAGTTCTTACCGATAGACACTGGTTCCCGCCTTTTTGAGCCCCTATATTACCAGACCCATAAGACTTATTTTCAAACTCTGCTAAAGTATATATCGGCTCTCCATTCCAACACAGCATTATCGGAGTTACTTCCAGCGCGTTAGGAATCTTCTTTTCAAGAGTAAACCCGTTTTTCTCGTACCCCCTTTTGTCGTTCTCCAGAGCCTCTATCATTATTTCTTTCTCGATGTCCAAGTCATCAGAGTGGGGAACTATTGTTTTACCCTCGTTGCCGTTACTTTTGACAACGAAAATATCATTGGAATCTGCTATGAAGGCGATTCCATCGGACACCTTTTTGAACTCATGGTGTTCAGCGACCTTGATTTTCCCATCGTAGTATTCTTCAACGAAGTATTTGGCAAACTTCCTATCCTTTTCCAGTTGGCGATACTCTTTGGTAGGGAACAGACCGTTTCTAAATCCCATTCGCAATATGTCCTCAGATATTTTGTAAAGGTGGTTGTCGTCAAAGAAGATAAAATAATCGTCCTGTTCTGATTTCGGAACCCCGCGCAACATTGATATAACGGATTCTGGAGAACGTTTATCTAGTATTCCGTCGTACAAGGATATTCTCTCTTTCTTATACTCAGCATCTTCGGATCTTAATTCTGGTAGTCGTATGAACGAACGGTCTTTAATGAACCCAACAACAACATTCTGCCCTTCCTGTAACAAATGAACAGCTAGGGGAAGCGAGTACGATGAATCGGTTATAAAAACGTAAGTCACGATAATAATTTCTTGATTACGATCTCGTACGGATCAACGAACTCCTCGTACGATCTCATTACCAACGGTAGCTCCGTACAGCCCAGAATAATCTGTTTAGCTCCGCGTTGCTTTAACTCGTTCATAATAGCGCCTATCATAAGCCTGTCTGGTTCGCAGTGTTTACCTGACATTACGCGGTCAATTACCGTATCCACTCGAACTTGTTGATCGTCGGTGCAATAAATAGCTTCTCCGTATAATTTGTTCAGCCTGGAAGTGTCGGAGCAAATTACCCCAAACGAATCTCCATTCAGTGATTGAACAGCCAATTTAGGCATATCCAATATATCTGTACCGTCATGCCTAAGTCGATGTAGAAATAGATACGCGGTGTTACATGCCATTACTATTTTATAAACTCCCGATCTTCGAAGGATGTTGACTCCATACTGTAAATCTTTTAGGAAAACATCGGCGTTAATCACTCCAGTATTATTCATCCCCCGTGAAGTTAAATTAACGAATGTAATTTCAGGAAAGTCTGAATCTTCTTTAGATCCACGTTTCTGGCATTCCTCCACAACCATACTCAGAAAACGCACACCCGCTAAAGCTCCCATGCCGCCCAGAATACCAATTCTCACGGAGTAGTAGATCGTTTAGGCCACTTAGCGCCTAGTCTTGTTCCGAATGGTTTGGGTGAGGTTGCTCTACCGCTGGATTTAGGGGGTTTTGGCTCTTGTTCTTCTCCAATGTGCGCCCCGGTAGCTCCAAGTCCTGCCACTATTAAGCCTTTGACAATCTGGGTTGCTTGAGATGCTCCAGCAGTTCCTTTCAGTTGATCGTAAACGTATTTGATTGGCCCCTGTAAGGGGATAGGCCCTATACTGGCGCTGTACTCGCCTATACCAAGCTTGGGCTTTTCTGGAGTTCCCTGATCTGGACTCCAAGGAACCGGACGGCCCTTCCAGTCTTTGCCGGAAAGGACTTCAGATATTCTTTCAACGCTAGGGTTGAGTTTTCCAGAGGCGTAATCTTTACCAATGTCATAAACCGCCTTAACCCCTGTTTCCCTGGGCTTCTGGGCGAATGATTGTCCAAATTTTTGGGCTAGTCTTTGTTTTACACTATCAGGAGCGTACTCCCAGTAAGTTAGGGAAAGGACTCTGGACATGGCCCGTAATTCAGTTGTAATACCGGGTACTCCGGCCTCAAGTCCATATCCCTTGAATTGCATCCAATCCCCCTTATTGGGGTCTGTAAAATTGATTTTCTGGTTGCTTTTAAGAAGTTTCAATAATGCTGCGTTAGCTGCCAAGAATCCTATCCTAGTAGTCAGATATTGAGTTGCCCCTCCTAATCTTTTCCAAGCCACTGCGCGTTGACCAGGAGTAAGGTTTTTCCAATTAGCGAAATCCATCGGAGTTTTAACTATTTCCGATACTCTATTGATTTTGGATTGAGTGAGTTTAGGCCCAAAAAGACCACCCCCACCAAGATTAGCGATCTTTCCTTTCCCTGCCCCGGTCGCATCATTGGCCCATTCAGCATATTCCCTTCCGTAATCGAGTATTTCGGCGGCGCTCATATTGGGAGTAACTTTCTTTTTCATCGCTGCTTTCCACATTTCAAACCGAATTGTTCCAAGCATATCCCATGCTCTACTTGCCGAACCAAGAACGTTTCTTAATACTGGAGTTTCTCCGAAACGCTTTTCCAGCCAGCTAGGAACACCACTTCCTAAAATGCCAGTTGGTTTACTCCCGGACCCAGCCTCAACCTTGCTATCCATCGCGATTCTGAACCAGGGATCGCGCTCCATTTCTGCCATCCTGTTCCGGTGAAAATCCCTACCATAAGCCCCCCTGTAAACATCTCCCAAGCCCTTAAAATACCTGCCCCATTCGGTTGGATGGAAAAGAAGATCACCGGCATGAGATACCGGGAAAACAATCGCGTGCCCAATAGTTTCAAGTGAACGGCCTAGATTCCAAACCGTATTAGCTACTTTTGGCCATACTCCAGTTCCGGCATATTTATTCAATTCCTTGGCGTACCGAATCATGTTCTGACGGTCACTGTTGCGCCTCCACATTTCGTTATACATGTCGTCATAAATCCGACCGAACGAAGTCTTGGTTTTTCTACCCCCGATTAGATCGCTAATCCAAGACTGGGGCGCTCTACCACCAAAAAAATGATCGTTAATCGCCTTGGAAGTACCAACAAAGTCCTCAAAATTGGTGTTATCTTTTGCCCACTTCCAAATAATAGGTCGATCCTCGTCTTTAACCGGGGAATTTCCCTTATACTCTCCACCTACCGGACATGGATTTATAGGCACGGTCTTTCCTCCAATTCTTTTAAGAACCGATCTCTAATTTGGTCGTGCGTTATTTTGCTTTTCCGTTCATTAAACGCTTTCTCAATCGCACCCGACAATTTTGTTTTTACTCCATTTTCAGTATCAATCGAATATCGTACCCTATCGGCAACCTTTTCCATAACCGGCCTTACTGATTCTGGGGCATCTTTACCTGTATTCTGTAGCCAAGCTTCCCGCAAACCATCGGCAGTAGTTAAATCTACCGGGAAAGACCCTTGTAGTCCCCGACCTGCCTGCGCCCAATTACTTTTAACGGTAGCGATTGGCCCTTGGTGAAAATCAGTTAAATCCTTAAAAGCGTTCTCATACGATTGCTGTTTTTCGATATTATCTGGATTGGCCTGAAGTTCGCGGTAAGCGGCATCTTTTCGAGCTTTCAATCTGGCCTCTTGGAATCTTACAACGGCGGCATCGTTAACGGGATCAAACGTTCCACTCATTACCCTTGAAACTGATTGATCGACAATCCCCTCTCCTTGTTGCTCTACTATTTTCTGCCCCCTAGTAGCTAAATCTTGGACTGATGCCCCTTCTCCCGGCGTTATTGAACCCAAATCCCCGGTAGCCATGCGTTCTTGGGTGTATTTATTTGCAACAGCAGAAACAACCGGCTCATCGTGAACAGGAACGGCAGTATAACCCTCTTGCTGAAATTCCCCATGTTGTACTGGACTAGGGGGTTCTGCCGCAGGCGCACTCTCCGGTACACTTACTGCGGCAGCCGCCGTTGATGCCAGCGGAGATTCTACTTGCCGTACTTCTTCTTGCCCCGGCCCTTGGGTTTCCATCCCCCCTTTGACTTTTTCACTTGAAATCACCTCCCCTGGTGTTACTGCGTTTCTCTTTTTTAGTTCGGCTAAAGTTTCGGTAACCCCCACGGGTTCTTTGGGTAACACTGATTCCGTTGGTGCTTCTCCCACTTCGGGGACAGGCCGCACGTCTTGTATCGGCGGTTTTTCTAAAGCTGGCGCTGACCCCCTAACTCCACCGATTTCCCCTAATAAATTAGCGGTTATTGGAACCACCCCGTTCCACCATTCTTGACTAAATGGCTGAGAGGTTTGGATTTGTTTAAGTTGCGCTGCGGTTTGTAACCCGCCCCCTAGTAATTTATGTAGCGTATCGGGACTCCATGGATCAGCCGCCATGTGAAGAAAATCCGGTATTCCAGTAACAAACCCTTTGGCCGTATCAGCAACCGAATTTAACGGTTTCTGTATAGCGGGGTCGCGAATAACCTCCCTACCCTCCAAAGTATCGGTCTGAGTGCCAGATTTAGGTAAAAACGAGATAGCGGGCATCCTGGACGCGGCAATGGCCGTTCCTGAGAGTGCTTTATTTATCTCTGGGGTAGGAGAAGGTTTAGGAATGTCGGGCAGAGTGGCGTAATCCCCTAAATCCGCAGCAGCTTTCTTAGCATCTGGCAGGGCCGCGTAGTCGCCTAAATCGGCTTTTGACTCTACATCGGGTAGTGCGGAGTAATCTCCAAGATCAACAGGCATTGCATTTAGGGGGGAGTATCCGAATCGAGTTCGTTAGGATCGAATCCTTTTTCGCCATACTTGGCTTTTACCGCTTCGGGATGTTTACCCGCCGCCATCGCAGCTTTAGCTTTTTGCCATTCTGATCCATGTTGATCTGCCGTGGATGAAACCGGGTTTACCATCGGAACCTCAGACCCCGGAATAAGTTTCTTGTAGGTTTCTACCCACTTATTCTTCGTCTTTTCATCCACCGTAATAATGTTTGGCCCTTCCTTTTTAACGTAAGTTCCATCTTTTTGTCTTTCCCAAGCAGTTGCCGTTCCCGGTTGAACCGTAAATACTTTCCCGGGATTTTTAGGGTCTTTTTGCCAAACATCAGGGTTAGCTAGGGGATCGTACGAAGTAAGTCCAGATGGTTTAATCTGCGCGTCAAGGGCTGCTAACTGGTTTTTAAGCGTGTCGTCGTGCCGTTCTTTATTTATCCGTAGGGCTGTTCTTCCCCCGGTAGTCTCCAAGGCATATTGGTGATCGCTCATCACTTTATTGTAGGCTGCCGGATACGCACCAGTTCCCCTTAATTTCTCGATATTATTAAGATCAGACAGTAACCCGGCAGTATCTTTAGACGCACGTTCTCCTTCGGAAGCGGAAATATCTTGAGCGGTTTTCCGTAAATTAAGGGTTTCTTCCGCTACGCTTCTAGCCCTATCTGCTGATTCAGCCGTATCCTTCCAGTGAATGGCCTGATCCTCCTCTTTCTTCATCGCTATGGCGTGCATGACCTCTTGGTTCTGAATTTGATTTTCTAATTTGGCTGCAAGTAACTCTCTTTGATTTCGCTTTGCTGATACAGCAGCCATTAAGGAAAAACCTTTCAGGAAGTTGTCTACCCCCCTTTGGCCCCCCCATTCTTGGCCTAGAAACTCTGGCGGTGCTAATCCTGCCATGTTACCCTCCTAAATTCTGAGCGTTCATATACCACGGTTCAAATGTTCCCGATTGGTCGTATTGCGCTACCCCAGCCTGTCCACCGCCGCCCTTTCCTATTCCTCCACCCATGCCTCCAAGATACGCTCCCAGTAGGGACATGATAGTATTATGGATTCCTGATATCATTGGGTCAGGGGCTGCTGCAACGTTGTATTTGAATTGTTGAGACTGTTGAGCCAATTCCGCATTCTGGAAGTTGGCCGCTAACTGTTGTTGCGGAGATACAAATTCTGCCGCTGGATTCATTATATCTCCACTAGCTAGGCTGGCCCATTGCTGTGCGCTATTACCGCCTTGACCAAGCATGGATGCTCCTTGTTTCATTAAATCCAAGCTCGTAAGTCCTAAATCACGGGCGGTAAGATTTCTACTCATTCCGCTGCCAGCGTACCCACCCGATAACGCCCCAAAAGCATCGCTCCTTTGAATCTGGTCGATAACATCTTGCGGAAGATTCCCGCCCAATAACGAGCTGGCGTCCCCTAAAAGCTGACCTGTATCAGATTCACCCTTAGCTAAGTTGGCGCTGTATCCTGGAAGAAGCTTATTTTGTTCCTGAGTGAGATAATCCGTGTATTGCTGACCTAGCTTGGCAATGTCTCCGAAATTAGCAAGATTCCCTGTTATAGACTGAGATTGGGCAGTTTGGGGGCTTTGATTCTTCCAAGTGGCTACTTGGGGTTTTTTACCGAATATTGCATCTAAAAACATAATTATATCACCTCATAGTAATCCATGTGATCTCCCGCCTAAATTGAAATCCACCATAGCGGTTAACATCTGACCTGAGAGATATTCACTCAACTGCTTGTCGATTTCCTGTAAGGCTAGCTGTTCGTTTAACCCCGCTTCCTGCCATTTTTCCTGTCGCTGCAACATGATGGCGTTACACATCTGGCGGATAGCCTCAAAGTTTTTGACGATCATCTGGTCGCCGGGTTGTTTCTTCTGCCATCTAAGTTTGGCTACGAACCTTATTGTCTTGGAATCACTTTTGTTAGCATATAATCTGTACTGTCTCCGCCGAGACCCGTCAGGGTAGGTAACATCCCCTTCATCTCGTAATTCCGGGGCACAATGGATAAAATGATGCCCATGTTTATGGTATTTAAAAAATATGCTCTTAATATCTATCGGGCAACCATTAAAACTTACTGCAATAATGGTCTCAACTTCTTTTGGAGCTAGAATTAATCCCCCGGTAACTGGCGCTTCGTATTCCTGCAAGGTTCCTACAGCTTGAATCTTGTCCATGATTCGCATCTCGGCTTGTTCTAATACCCGAGACAACTCGCTTTTACCCATGTTCATGCCGCCGTTAAGTTCAAACGCCAGCCTTGCCCTAGTCCAACCAAAGGTGTTAACCCCGTAGGTAGCCATGTCGGACTCGTAATCAGCTTTACGCTTAATAGAGTTAACCGGGTCTAGGAGGTATTTTTTAACCTCTGATTGGAGGGTTTGAAAACAACGATCCGAAAATACCTTAGCCCCCTCATGGTCGTTACTTTCTTCCGACCAGATGGATTGGATCATTAGTTTTATTGCCGGGATATTTTGGACAATTAAGTAGGTGGTATCATCCACAATCGGCAACCACCGTTTAGGCCCAGTAACTCTGACCGTAGCGTTAGGCGTTAACCCGGGAAAATCGTACTGATGACGTAGAATAGTAGAATCATTAGGATCAGGTTGGTCGAACTGATCTACAAGGGGTAAATCATGCGCCATTGACGGGTCAACATAGGTAAACTGATTAACTATGTCGTACCATCCAAACTTGATATCGGTAGAGTTATTAACTGAAGCTCCCCCGGTAACTTCAACGAAATATGCCGACTCCATTTCTTGAGGTAAAAGAATTGTTGTACCGGAAGCAACGATATCTACCGTCATCATCCCGTTAACTGGCACTAGTTGATCTAGGATTCGCCTCTGAGCTTCGTCAGTACGAGTAGTTACCCTTGGATCATTAGGTGGAACCCCATTTTCCACCACCGTTGCCAGGAGCGGTCTCGCGGAGCCGAAATTAATCCCCCCAGATGCCATAAATTAGTAACCAACGAACTGACAAATGCAGCACGCCCGGTAAGGAGGTAAAGTAGGCACAGCCGTTTGTGGCACGGGCGGGGTACCGCTAGGGTCTGACCCGAAATTCGCGAGTGTAATTGTATTAACGATGCTGGTATCAGTTTTTCCGGTAACAACCCCGGTTTTGGGAGTGTTATTGTTGGTAGTAACAATCTCATCCCCGGTTAACTGAACCTTCATGTTGGGCAGATCGGTGTTCTTAATAGCGTAGGTAGAAGACCCACCTGACTTGGTAGCTCCACCTGTTACGTTAGTCTGCCATCCAGCGTTGTAGCCGCTAATTGGGGTGTTATCCATCCGGCCAAATACCGGGAATTGGTCTGACCAGTTATCCGTTCCGTTATTACCGTTACAAATAGCCCACCCATCCCAATCGCTACCAATTATCCCTAGTCCAGAGTTATCAAAAAACGCAGTCGGATCACCCCTAAACATTCGTAGCTCAGAAGGGTTGCCGGAGTAAAACTTTCTCCAGTTACCACTATAAAACAGGAATAAACCAAGAGGACGACCGTTACCGTCTGTTTTTAGCCAAGCTTTGTCCTGGTCTCCTACTGCTGGGGTAGTAGAGCTAATAACATACGGTGTAAACGGCCCACCAGATACCGCCTCTGCTAGCGAAAGGCTATTTAGAAGAGTAACTAGATCAGCAACCGAAGTCGGGTTAGCGTTCGGGTCTGGATTTCCGAACTGGCAAGTGACAGTGGCGCTCATTTCTGGTTCCTCTTGGATTTCTCTACCATTCTCAGATCGCTAATTCTAAATCGGTTAAGGCTCATGTACCCAGTCCATTGCAACTTAGCATGAATTTCGTACGCTCGCTTTAAATCTCTACCCGTACTACTATCAGTCCCTACGTCTGGACGCATTAACCCAAACCGGGGCTGGAATCCTTCCCGTAAAGTAGGAGTACCGTTGGAAATCTGTCCTACAGACCCAATAGGGGTAATTGTTGGAAGCGGGTATTTATCTTGCGTCTGCCACGGTAACCAGCTGGGGTAGTTGTCCGGTTTATACCAAGCCTCAAAAGTGGTGTTTTCTTTTACGTTATCTACCCAGACATCAGCCCCTATAAAAGTGTTCTCATTAAAGTATTGCTGGGAAGTAAACGATTTTGGCACCACGTAACTAACAATCGGGCCACTTGTATCACTGGTAGAATCAAAGTCTATCTCGTAAATACAGTTAAACCCGTCATCATCCAGTCCAAAAGCAAACGCGCGGTGTTCCCCAGCAAAGATGCCTTCGACTAATTGGGTGATCTTTATTCCGCTCCAATGCCCATCCCAGGATGGTTTCTGGGTCTGACCGAAACTCGATAGAATATCAAAATCCAGGGATAGAATCCCGTTATGATACGGTTTACCGTTGTTCCAGATCGGGGTAGCGGTTGCGATTAGTCGATTATTGAAATGAATCGAGGAAGTAAACTCTAGTAGTACCGGAGTTTCAACGTCCACATAATTACTTACTTCTGTTGAAAGCGGTAATTGAAACCAACCCCTGGCTTCTGCTCTGGCCTGCCGGTATGTTCTCCAACCATCCCCTGCCCTAAACCAGATATCCCCGTTAACCGCCGTAAAGGCCCTGTGGCCGCGTCCGCCGACTTCGATTAGCGCCATCACCTGGAATTGGCTTTGTTTCCATTGGCTGCGCTCAAGGTTTAGAAAGAATGATGCTGCTCCCTTTTCGGCAAAAGCGAATAACTGCCCTTGCCCCATTGATGTGTCTTGTTCGGGAACAAATGCCAGCCCCTTGCAATGACCCATCGTGAACGGCAAAGAAGCAGCACCACCTTCCGAGCGGAAGTTTGTTTCGGTAAATTGTAGAACGCTTAACCCCGGTTCTCCAGTATGGCTACCGTATAGGTCGCCGAAGTAAATATCCCTAAAATTCTTTCCTACTAGAACAATCCTGCCCATCCCGTAGGCCATGATTGTTCCGGTAAATATCTCGTCCTTATTAGCCCTGCGAGCGGTTACCCCGTCAAAAATGATAGGAGCATTTTCTCCGTCCTGAGTGATATGGAATCTGTCGGCTTGAACCATGTAAGCCTTTTGGATGCTTGGCCTATTCTGGGTGGGCAAATACAGTTCTGTTATATCTATAGATGTTCTACGTGGAACAACTTGGAACAATCTTCCGCCGATTGAGACAACAAACATCTCAGTATCAAGCGATGGATCGAAATACGATGCTCCTTGGAATAGTCCTGATTGAAACGCTGCTTGTGAACCAACCGGGTTAGCTCCTCCATGACCTCCCTGATCGTCGTAGGTGATATTGTTAGTAAAGTTTCGGCTTAGGAACTTAAACGCTGGCCGGGTAGTAAGTTCTCCACTCCTACAAATCACGTTTTCCCCGTACTGATACTGATCGTCGTTAATTAGAACAGGGTTACGGCCTGAGTCTTGCCCCCCGGCAAATGATACCGTTCCATCGTAAATTCTATTTTGATCGACAATCATGGTGAAGTTGGCCCATCGTACTCTCCATTAGATATATCGGAATCAAGATGAGAAATCTCATAGGCTAAGGCTGTAACGTAACGAATGCTACCCGGAGGAGTAGCTCCTGTATCGAACGAACCCGAATTACTGCCTATTCGATTCGTATTAAATCCAGCATTATCTCCAGTATGTTGAGGGGGTTGAGGGGAATGACTATCAATTCTGTAAAAGATATGCGCGTTAGGAGTAGATGATGAAAGAGATACGGTTAATGGCGTATCTCCATCAACCGGATCAAATACTACGGTAGCGCACTTGGCTGATTGGCCCGAACTTTGACCTGCTAAAACTGATAATACTCCGCTCATGTTACATTCGCTATTGGCGTAGCAATCCAGGACGTAGATGTATCCTTTCGAGCAGCCATGCTGCCGTATTGAGCAACGGTACGAGTTCCGGTTAAACCAGAACCCAAAAGAGTCATTGTATCCGCCGTAATTGCAACACTGAGATTTGCTGGTGACATATTGGTAAACAAAATCACAGTTCCAATCGGATAAGCTACGTTGGCGTTAGAATCTATGGTGAACGTTCTAGCGTTATTATCCCCAACCGGATGATAGATTTCCTTGCCGCTATCATTTAGAACCGTTGTATAGTTGGCACTCTTTGAGTTCTGGGGAATGTGTCGGAAACCAATTAAGGTCGTAATCTCCGGCATCGAATAAGTAAGATTGTCTGCCCCTGCCGTTACAGTTGCGGTTGTTGATGGCGCGGTGAACGTCCACTTATTGACGCTCGTTGCCGTTGCGACCCCAATAGTCGGAGTAACGAGAGTCGGGCTTGTTGCTAGGACAGAGCTGCCAGTACCAGTTACCGTAGCCGCAACGGCATTTCCGGCATTATCTCCCCTTAGTGGTAGTAACGTGCTAGCTATTGTGCCGCTGGCAAGAGTCGGAAGTTGCGCGGCAGGTACTTTGGCGGTTCCATCGAGAGAGGCGTACCCATTAGCCACGCCCTTATTGGCTACGTTCTCTGCCGTGTAACCTAGGGCATTAGAAATTACTGAGCCTGAATATCCTGATACCCCGGAATGAGTTTGGAGTGCCGGATCGCCAGACCCTTCGTTATAAAATAACTGCTTTAGCTTCCCATTCTTATCAAGAACCCGGATATTTCGAATATAAAATGTATTTACTCCTGTTTGCGCGGTATCTGTTCCGCGCCATCCGAAGAAGAAATACTGGCTTGTTTTCCCCACCCAAGTTTCTAGTGGGAACTCCCTTGAATACCATCTACCCCTAGCCCACCATCCGATGTCTGCTCGATCATTTCCGGTATCATCCAACTGACATATTCCATTTTGATCCCGCGCCGGGGAGTTACCTGTAGAATCAGAGAATAAAATGTATGACGATGGTCTTGTTGAATTTTTGCATCATCTAGCAGTATCTCGTATTTCAAAACGTCCCCTGTGGCTAAAACGTAGTCTCCGCCCGGAGGAGTGTAGGCGTAATACAGGCTACCTCCCGATGAGAAGTTTCCAGTAACTTTAACCGAACCAGTTAGGGCAGAACTTGCGTTTTCTTTGTTATTGAAATGCAGATGCGTTGCCGTTCCCCATGTTTGGGTAGCAGTACGGAAGTTTCCCCTCCAGTTATTACCCCATTCGTATAGACCATCAACATATCCCGGCTGAATTGGCTGGTAATAGTGTCCGCTAGCCATTCCGGTAGCGGTGTTACCGAAAATCTGGATGTTGGTAGCTGGCGTATCAGCGCCAGTTATTTTTACAAAAGAAGTATCGGTAGTGGATGTGCCGAAGTCAGCAGTGCAATCCGAAATCGTAATGTCGTCGTAAATGTATCCGTTCGATCCTTCAATATCTAGGAAGTATCCGTTTAATCCCGAAGCGTGGCAGTTATGAACTCGAAGGTGGCGGACGTGTCCAGTGTCCATATAGAGAAACCTGTTAGCCCCCGTAGAAACACAGTTTTCCATTGTAACTCCACCCGTATCTTCCGACGCTCCACCGCTATAGGCTTGATAGGCACTTGTACCATTCGTCATTCCCAAGACGATGTTATCAATCATCGTTCCTTGGATGCTAGCAGCCTGACCGCTCATGCAAATCATCTGGCCGTAATCGAATCCCGACGCAAAAGTATCGACTAAGCAGTTTTCTATTAAAGCATTGGTAACTGCCACTTGAACTCCCGCGACTGTCGCCGGAGAAATACCTAAGCCAAATGATTCTGCTCCAGTAGCTAAGTGTCCATACATTCCAATCAAATGAACCCCGGAAATAACACAATTACTTCCAGTAAGGGCTACACCGTAAGTCTTGAAATCTGAGCTGTTAGCAGCGACCAATACTGCCCCGTTAGCGTCCACCGTCATATCGCGCACTTCCGCCCCGCTTACGTCCGCAAGTCCCCCGGAAGAAAAAACTTGCGCCTGATGACTCGAACCGTTCCCGCCTATAGCGGTTATGCACTTAACAGTTGTAACATTCTTACCAGACCCGATATATTTACACCCCAATTTAACGGAGAATCCAAGGCTTGAAGAACCCTGTTGATAGGCAGATGTTTGGAATGTTCCAGGCCCAAAATGTACCGTTGTTCCAGTCGATATTCCCCTAAGAACCGTATCTAGTTTTACCGATGTACTGCAATCATAGGGATCAACTTCTGTCCCCATGCCCTTACCATCAGCCCTAGTAGCACTTAACCAAATCTCTTTAGTCGTGAAGTTGTAAACATCGGTAATCGTAACGTTATCGAAATTACCCGTCCCGGCAGGGGTATTGGTGAGCTTAAAGCCCTGCATGTCGATGTCGCTTTGGACAAGAGGGTTAAAAAGTGGTTCTCCCCTTGGCATATTACGTGGGCAAAACTTGTACCAGCCATCGCAAATAGCTGTTTGATGTGTCCGGTAGTCCGTTCAATTTGATAGTGAACCCGGTTAAAGAAGTGGCAATAAATTCGAAATCCAGATTAAGGGCTGGGTTGTCTAGGGTGTTAATAATCTCAGCCTCAACGAAAGAGTATGCGCCTGCCTTAGTAACTTGAAATGTTACAACCTTTGTTTGCACGCCCTGAGTAAGCTGAGTTAGTCCCGGCTCTACGTAGGCGAGTGGATTAGTCCCCGGTGGAGCGACAGATATTGGATCAAGTATCTGGAAATTTGACTCGTCGGTATTGCTGCAAGTTATCATGTTTTATGATGGGAGTGTAACGGAGTGAGTTTCCAAAAATGATATAAGCCTTGTATCTACTGGATGAGGTCGGTATAGGCGGTCAACATAACTCCATGCGCTGCTATATGAAACTCCCGCCAATCTAGCTAGCTCCGCAGCAGTAGTTCTTTCCCCATCAATTAAAATACACAGATTATTTGTTTTATTGTTGGCCTGTTCGGTCATTGTAGCCCATCGGCAATTATCTGGAGAGTAACCTTTTGATGTATCAATTCTGTCAATAGTATGCCCGTCTGGACGATTACCCATGTCTGCCAAGAAATTTTTGTATCCGTCCTTCCCATTCCATCTGTCACAAACGGTAATTCCTGTGTAGTATTTCTTATATCTTTCGTGTGTCTTAGTCCCGACCCTGCAACGTTTTTTTATACTGCACCAAGTCTTGTATTCTACGGTTCTCGTCGAATACCCCTTGTAATTGACTTCCTTTCTTCTGCATCCGCACGATACCGTTGCTCCTGACCATACTTTGTACCAATGAATGGTTTTAACGGTACCGCAATCGCATCTACATTTGGCTGTAGCTCTATTCTTAGGAAATATCTCCATAACTGTTAGCTTGTTGTATTTCTTACCAATACAATTTAGCATCGCTATACAGGCAGGAGTTTTTCTTCCTAAACGCTGAGGATTTAGATTCATTTCGGTAGTAGTCGTGCAATCAATCATGTTAAATTACGCGACAATGCGACGGTCAGAACAAGTCCAACCGCCGCTATTGCCAAGGGCTTCATGCCGTTGGGGGAGCTGTCGTAGTTGATACTGGAGCGTCTGGAACCTTGTCGTCAACGACTTTGGCCTGTGCCGCTACATCGTCGATTGCCGCTTGCAATTCAGGAGTAACGTTACCAGCCGCGTCTGCCGCTGCCTGTAATGTTGCTACCTTATCTAGCAAGGTCTGTGTTTCGGCACCGATCTTTCCCAACTCAGAACTGATTGTTTTGAGTTGTGCCGCTGCATCGGATTGTGTTGCCATAATGTGATATACCTTTCTGTTAATCCTATGTAGTCGGTACAGGATAAGCCATAGGAAGAATATCTCTGTAAAATGTAAAATGTAGTTCACGCTGGTTCTGCTTTCTTTACGACCGGCATTTCCACGTTGACCGTGATTTTGATTCCGTTGAGCATTTCCTGAAACTTAGTCAGTTTATCGTCAAGCATCGTGTCTATCTGTGCGATTCGTGTCTGCATAACAGCATCGATGTTTTTAGTTGCGTGCTCGATTGAATCAAAGGCGAAGTCCATTAGTCTTCCTCAATCTCAACATCTTTCCAGTATCCCAACGGAGGATCGGTTTTAGAGTTTTCGTCAATCCACCACTGCCGCAAAACCAGCCGTGGCTTTTCAGGGTCATCGCTTGCCGGACTCCTAAAGAACTTTAAGTAATTTGTTCGTACCATTTTAGAATTTGATCGCAGCCGCTATTCCGGGGTGAACAATCACTCCATCGAAGTTAGTCCACTTCTCTCCCTCAATGAATGCGTTAACTGAGAACGTATCGTTGCCGTCATGGAATAGAACAGCCGTAGCCCCAATTCCAGTAACAGCGTTAGCTACGTTGGTCTGAGAACCAGCTCCACCAAGGGGCATAATTAGCCCCGCCACCGTGAACACGGTAGGAGTAAGAGGAAGGTTTTTGAGCGTATATTTAGCTCCTATTACGGCTGAAGGTGCCCAGAATGTGTTCCCCAGAAAGTCCACCCTGACACCGGCAAAGGCGTAATCGCTTACTGGGTACAGTAACGCAGCCCCGAATCCCCACGGCTTATTTACTCCACCTACCTTGATATATGGATCGTAGCTAGGGTAAATAGCCAAGGACGCTTGGCGGGCAGTAAACATCCCGCTAATGTCTTTTAGGAACGGTTCTGATACTGTCGTAGTGGTATCAGTACCAGCAAAACAGGTTACTGCGATTAACGATGCAATTAGAACTAATTTCTTCATGGTGTAGCTGTCGGAGTTGACGTATGGGTTGAAAAAGGATATGCCGCGTCCTCGCATCCTTCGGCAATAGCCTCTAGATATTGAGCTGCCAGTTTCGGGTTTCCTTTAAGGTTAGAGTATAGACCAGCGTAGATGGACTGGATGGATGTCCCCAGGGACGCCCATTGACCTATGTTGGTGTTCTTTGTGAACAAGGCTACGGTAGCGTTAATTTCATCAGGAGTTGGAACTGTTCCGCTTGCGAATGATCGCAGGCCGTGAGCAATTCCATAGATGTAATTAGCTACCTTGTTCTGGTCTGCTGGCTTAATCCCGAATGTCAGGGTTGCGTTGCAAACTATTGTCGCTGCAATCTTGGCATTTGCCGGAGTTGCGTATCCGCCGTTTTGAAGCGTAGAGCAACTTAATAGTGGGATGGCTAATGCGAGTGTAAGTATGGGTTTTAGTTTCATGTTTTATCGTTGAGCAAATGGCATTAGTGCCAGGATTATTACTGCTATTGGAAGCAGAATAGGTAATCGCTGCGGCCATATCATGCTGCTAACGGCAAGCCCTATTACTGCTATGGTTAAGAATGCGGATACACTCATGGTTGTTGTCCTTCTGTTGTTACCGGAACTGGTGATTCCGGTTTATTAACTATCTCTGTTTTAATTGGGTCTGGAGTAACGGTAGTAGTTTGGCTAGGACTTGTTTTAACCAGCATAGAGACAAGACTTCCTATTAATGCAGCCGTAATCTGGGCTAATTCGGATGGAATCTTTTTCTCCGAATACGATAATACGCATACCTCAACTACGCACAAAAACGCCGATGCCGCAACAGTGCTTGTAATAACACTTATGGTTGATTTGTTGTCGTTCATTTTTTAGACGGAGGAGATGTCGGCATTGCCGTAGCAAGAGAAGGATCGGTTGTATAAGTTGAAACGACCCACCCCGGAGTGGTATTCCATCCCGCGTATCCGGTATTAAATCCTTTGTTGTACGTCCATGTTAGTGGGTACTGTTGTGGCCCGGTAACGTTTGTTATATCATCAGATAGTTGTCCGTGAAAAGTTTGCTTACTTCCCTCTGATACTGCTAAGGGTTTATTAATCCCCATCGGGAAGAATCCTCCCCCGGTTGGCATATATCCCCCTGTACCTCCACCGAACGGGTCGAACCCTGCCGTTGCCGGATTTAATTGTCCCCCGTATTTACTAGGATCGGAGTTCATGTACGAAAACTGAGGCCCGACTCCTGAAGTTGAAAACGGCCCAGCTTGAGCGAATACGCCTGTTTCCTGTCCGGCCTGCATACCGGCAGGCAGAGGATCGGGACTAGGCCAACTTGCAGGAAGTTGTGTTCCGTCTTGATTAACTGCCGTTCCCGTAGAACCACTAGCCGTAACACCCTCAAAAGGATTGGTTAAAGTCCCTGGGTCTCCACTAGCTGAGACTCCCGCAAATGGATCGGGTAATGATCCAGGTTCTGAAAATGGAGGAACCGTTGAATCCGGTAACCCTGAAAAAATATCTCCCGGTGAACCCTGAGAGAAATCTTGCTGTGAAACAAACGGTTGCTGAGTAGTACCGGCGAATCCAGATGCTTGCACCCCGGCAAACGGATCATAAGGAGGAGCGTATCCTCCTGCTTGTGGGTACCATCCCCAATCAGGCAGCCCGCTTGCAAACGTCATGTAACCTCCGGTGTTAGCAGTAGGAGATTGGCCGTATAAATAATTGTACCACCCTCCCGGTACGGTAGCCGATGTAGAAGGCTGCGGGAATGGCTGGAATCCAGAATTAGAAGGTATTGGGGTTGGTTCTGCGAAAGCCATTTTAAGTTCCTTGCATCGAACGTAACCACATTAAATACCCCGCCCATCCCGGCATCTGAGATGGTACGAACCCGGGATGATTCCCTGGCATAATCGGAGGTACTCTGCCGGGTACAAATCCGGGTTGACCACCGGGCATTGCAGGCGGTGGGTGCATTTGACCTAAACCACTACCCGGCCCGAACGTTCCCATAGTTGAATTACCCATTGGTTGAGGAGGGATAGGTTGTAACCCTGGAGGCATCGGTCGATTTGGTTGGGTAGAGTTCATAATCCTAAGTGCCTAATTATCTGGGATATGATTACTCTGAAAGTAAGTTTACCATATGCCTCAAGTTTGTTTTTCCTAGTCAAGCTAAGTACCTTTTGTAGAGTTCCATCAAATTGCTCGATCTTACTATCAATCTCATCCAATCTAAATTGCACCCGTATATGTTCTCTACTGGATAGATGGTTGGCGTCACGGTATTCCTCTAGTTTCTTCTTCTCCCGTAATTGTTTCTTTAGTTGGTGAACAATTTTCGATAGTTGAAACGGGTCGCCCAGCCTCATAATTCGCACCGTAACCATAGATAGCGGAATCAAGGTAGCCAATATCAGGATTGCTCTCGCTACCGTAAAACTCGTTACCGGCTCGTAGAGCATCGTGTAAGCGCGACAACCTAAAAACACCGAGTACACCAGAAAAAAAGTCCTCGTCAACAAACGGTATGTATTCCATCTCTCGATTAGTAGATACAAAACCGTCAGGGCGAATATTGTGTAACACGTTGCTGTGGCAATCCCTATCCATATCATTTACCTAAATCTTTCACTGTTATCAAAATGTTGAGTTATTAGGTGTAAAATACCTTTAATCGTAACTCCATCAAACGGGTTTGGTCGTATCGAGGCGGGGCAAGTAGCAAGTCCGACTATAGAAAGTAAAATCATAAGCTTCATGGTCTGGGAGGCTTCATTTAAAAAGTAGCCGGATAAACAATTCCACTACCGCAATTAAAACTCCCGATGCCATAAGTCCTGTAACAAAGTATCCCTTGGCTACGTCCTTTGTTAAATAGAGCTTGTCTTTGTCACTCATCGCAGCCCGCCATTCGTTAGCGTTTTGCCTCCATTTTTCTGCTATGTTTTCGGCTTTCTCTACTGCGCGTTCGGCTGACGATAAAGCTGCGTTCACGGCGTCTTTTTGAGCGTTGGAAAGTTGGCTATATCTGGCATCCCGCTCATCCATTACAGAGCGGATGTGCTCGTGTAGGGTGTCAACGCTCCAACCTGACACATTTGTTTTAGTTTCACCTGCTGGCATAAATCATATCCCAATCGTTCTCCCTGTTTCATAAAAAGTACCGGAATAAGCTACAAAAGAAATAACTGAGTTTTTGCTAACTACTCCGGTAGCTATTCCGTTGCCTAAAAGTCCTGTTCCTAGGGTCAATACTCGTGGTAAAACTCCATCGTTAGCGATAATCAAAACCAATCTTTGCCCATCGGGAGGAGTTCCACTTACTGAAATCGTTGTGGCTTGTGCTGCCGTCCATGTAGCAATGTGTGTAGCAACGGTTGGATCAATCGTAACCGGTACTCCCGAACCGGGGGTTGGAGTTAAAACTTTACATCCAGCTATGTCAGCCATGATTCCTCCATCACAAGTTCTCCGCTCAGTTGCTCAACCAAATGAACCAGCTTTTCCATGTCCACCTTAATTCTGCGTCCGGTGCGTTCGTTCTCGGAATAGAAAATCCATTTGTCCGTACCATTCTGGTGGGGGCTTATGAGAGTTTCGTTACCGCTGGAATCTTGCACGTACTGTTCTCCCGATTTTTGATAAAAGGCTGTGGTGTTTGCGGCCAGAGTTGGTTTGGACGTATTGTTTGCGTAAACTTCAACTGCCGTGTTGTTGGCAGAAGGAAATGCTGCGCCTCCAATACTCATTGAGGTTCCAACCGAAACGCTAGCAATAAACGTAGCCATATCGGTTGTAGGAGCGATTGATAACGCCAACGCGCCAGAAATGTTGTCGTAGATAAAGAAATTCTTCGTTCCATTCCCTGACGAATCAATCCCAATATCCCATTTTTCAACGGAGTTAGCCCCAAACATGATCGAGGCTTGAGTGTTCGCATTCGTTCCGAACAATTTAAGTTGAGGAAGTGTAGTGCCTGTAAGATTTAGGGTTGTTCCGGTAGCCTGACCCAATACAGGGGAAGCGAAAGATGGAGTATTATGGAAAACAATATTTCCCGTTCCAGTTGCCCCGGTAGATGTTACTCCTTCAATCGTAGCATGACCTGCACTTGTCACCTTGAATGGATTGCTCGTTCCAACTCGTAAACTATCCGCTCCCAACGCCCATTTGTTTGTAAAAGTAACGTTCGTTCCAGCTACCGGCTCACTGGCGTAGAGACTCATGTAGTCGGTGAACGTGGTCGCGCTTGAGGCCGCAATCGTATTCCCGCCTAGCTTGTTCGTGTAGGCCGCTGCGACCGTTCCACTCGAAGTAGTATCAGTTAGCGTTCCTGAAATGCCTTTTAGCCGAACACCGTTGGTCGTCCACGCCGCAACACTTTGGTTGCCGGATAAGATTAGTGCCGCACCGGAAATGGTTTGGTCAGCGGTGAAGGATTGCGCGGTATCAAGCCATGCCAGCCCACTCTGGGCTGATTTTAGGTTTGTTTCGGTAGGCGTTACAAGCCACGTACCAACTCCGCCTCCTAAGTTACTCAACCCTGCCACGGGAAGCCCGGTACAATTAGTAAGAGTTCCTGATGTTGGAGTCCCTAGTAATGGAGTAACTAATGTTGGAGAAGTATCCATTACAAACTTGGTTCAGCTACCTGTGTGAGATGCTATTGAGGTTGCGTTACCAACGCTGGTAATAGGCCCAGTTAAATTGGCATTTGTAGTAACATTTCCCGCGGTTAATCCTGATGCTGTTCCCGTTAAATTGGTTGCAACTCCTGAGGCAGGTGTTCCAAGAATAGGAGCAATAAAAGTTGGGCCATTATTAAATACTGCTAGTCCAGTACCAGTTTCATCACTGATAACCCCTGCTAATTGCGAGCTAGTTGTAGAAGCAAATTGTGACAACGGATTTGCCGTTAGCGCATCTCCTCCACCTGTTCCCGCTCCTATCGCAGTACGGAACGCAGACGCACTTAACGCTGTAACTGAATTGTCAGCATTGATCCTTGTAAACGTTATCGCACTTGGGTTTGTAAGTTTGAAAAACGCATCCCCAACCGTTGTAGCCCCTAAATCGGTATCCGTTACCGTAACATTACTGGATAGAGCATGACCGTTAACTGTGGTTGACGTAGGTACCGAGCCAATAGCTGATGGCGTAATAGTAACGTCTGCTGCTGCTGTGAGCCTCCCCTGCGCGTCCACGGTAAAGGAGGGCGACTTGTTGGCTGCTCCATAGCTTGCTGCAGTTACAGCCGTGTTTGCGAGCGCGGGAGCGGCATCTGAGCGCATGAATGTGGCCGCAGACCCATTTACCACGCTTCCGCTTACCGTTGCGGTAGGATTAGCCCCACTTACCCCGGCAGGTATTGAGAAGAAGCCTTTTGTACCACCACTATCTGTCCCGTAGTATTTGGTATTACCCGGTGAAGCAGAATCGCCGTTAAGGGTAATTGTGTTTACGCTTCTACTTAGACTTTGGGAAAATGTTAGAGCTGATTCTTTAGAGTTAAACGTTGACCAATCAGCCTGTTTCAAATATCCGTCATGCGTAGCATCGGAGGCCTGCGTAGCGTAGGCAGGTTTGTTTTGAACGTTCGCCCAGTCTGGGTCTTGATCTGCCGCGACCCAGCTAAAATCAAAGTCGGTGTTACTCTTTTTTGCCAGATGTTGCCCGGTAGTGCCGCCTATCGGAACCCCTACCCCTGATGGCCCCATTTTATCAATGACTACATCCCTGATAATAGGGTCGGGGAATATTACATCTATTTCTACGTCAGGCATTTGTGACTGTGTTTAAGACTGTGATTGTTCCTGAGATATACGGCCCTAGTTTTTCCCCGGTAGGTTTCTGAAACAGCATATCCCACTGTTGTTGTCCCAAGGTAAACGTCGCTGTCTCGGTAGAGTCCAAGGAAATTGTTACCTGTCCTGCGGTTGGGTTAGTTATGGTTGGCCCTAGATCAATCAATTTTCCGGTTCCATTTCTTGATTTAGCGAATACCTGCCACCCATTTAGGTTAATAGCCGCCCCGGTTCCGTCCTTAACGTTAAATATAATTGGGTCAAGAGTTATCCCCTTGTAAACCGTAATGTCTAAGGAACCTGGAGTCATTCACTCTTTCGGTGGTTCTAGCTGACTAATCCAATAATCACAGTCCTGAATAGCTCCCTCAAATAATGCTATCCTGAATTGCGAATTATTTAGATCAGCCTGCGCCTGTTGTTTTTGGTTAACGTACTCGGTACGCTTTGCTTCTAATTGTTCCTTGGTTAGTTCCATAATCTGTCCTCTCTGTCCTACCCCCTAAGTTTTAACCCAAGGGGTAGGAAGTGAGAAGTCAGATTGATTTAGTGAACACTGGTTCGTAAACCGGGTCGTAGCAGCTATTACGTAGCTGACGAAGCGGAGGACAAACTTTGTGCATTACTGCCCAGCCTAGATAGGTTAATCCAGGCTCGCTCGCAGAAGCGAAAATCGCGTCCAAGAAAATCTTGGTACCACGCGGGTTGCACTCCTTGTGAGGAATACGCAGGATTTGGAAGTCTCCCGTGTATTTGACAGGGTTGAATTTGAATTTACCCAACTGACTGATTGGGCGTTTTACCAGTTGTCGGAACACTTTCTTAATGTGAACGACACTGATTTGATACTGCGCATAAAGATACGCCGGATTTCGATCCTGCTTATACCCCTTGGTCGCAGTTAATTGTGGCGGCAGATATGGAGGCACCCGCACATACGGGTTCCCAGCTCCACCGGGCTGATTGTAGCGTTCGCAGAATCGGTCGTAAACGAAACGATATCCGTTCCAGCTCCACACCGCACCCAGAGGGCGAAGCAGGATGTCTGGTTCAGCAAATCGGAAGTCTTGCCGCAAACTCGGGTCTTGACGAATCAAGCTCCGGCCCGTGACATCATCGGTGTACAGGTCGTAAACCGGACGCCCGCTGTCTTTTTCGTTTCCGCTTGCCCCTTCAACGCTAGCCCCGTCCATTTCGAGTCTGGTATAAATCTGCTCCAGAGTGCCCACGGTTAGAGTTGATGTCGGAGGGTTATTGATATCGAACGACGTAGCTTCAATATCGAAGCCGTTAATCGCGTTTTCAGTTACCTTGTGGTCGCTTAAACGGATGTATTCGTGTCGATCCCGATCTTCCCACACGTACCCAGTACCCCATTCCAGGTTGGACATGAGGGCGCTAATCATCTGTTCGATTTCATAGTCGCTTCTCAAATCTTCAACACAGAACTCAGGAGTTTGAAGGTTACGCGCTTGAACGTTATACGGTCTGCTTGTCTGCCCCCACTGTTGGACTTCGGGAGTAGGCAAACAGGCGTCGTTTGATCCCCCATCACTGAACACTTCGTCCACCCAACTGGTATCGGTTCCGCCTGCGGTTCCACCAGTAGTAGGTACGGTGCGCTCAAAGATGATGTTATTGAGGATTTTCCCCATGCCGTCTTTCCATTCGCCACGGGGAGTCCCAGCTAGCCACGGGCCAGAGGGAGCGAGTTTTCGGTAGAGTTCTCCGCTAAACCGGCCCGACTCTGCGATAAACCCGTTGGTAATTGGTGTGCATACTGCTGCTTCACCCATATAGTTACCTCGTCTTTTCTTCTAAAAAGTTTAACGAATGAAGTTCCGTTATCTAAATAACGGCATCCGTTCTCACCCCCGGAAGGCTCACAAGGTAACTACGCGCCTTCTTCGATTTCGGCTATGGAGCTTAAGCTCTTTCGATTATTTTGGTTATCGCCTACGGATTGACGGGTTACACTAAGTTGATAGTGCTGTCAACAATTTTTATTTAACCTAGCTCCTGCGATCTTTTTATAGATGCTTTAATAGCATCAGCTAGCGGTAGTTCTTCGTCAGTTTCTTCCGACTTACTAACTGTTTTACGAGAAGTACTACCACCTAATCCCGGCTCTGCATCTTCGTAGTCGGCTAGTCTTTTAAGTAAAGCCTGATTTTGCTTGTGCTTATCTTGTAGTAATCCCCAAACTAGAGGGAATCCAGCCGCCATCTTAGCTGCGATAGCCATTTCCTTCCGATCTTCGGTACGTAACATGATGTGCTCGGCTGCGCTATCAATCTTGTCTTGAGCAGCGTTAAATTCCGCAAACTTGGGATCGTTGGAGCGCTTGAATATCCCGATTTTGAACTTGTCGCTAAGAATCGTGCTGGCCTCGGTTAAATCCTGCTTGGTATTGGCCTCTAGCTCTTGAAACGCCTTGCTTCG
>Ga0210407_10001054_pt1 | contig 27258 bp, 19 predicted proteins | sample IncBWC27MmetaG_FD_150860 | JGI IMG/M metagenome (GOLD analysis project Ga0210407, IMG submission 150860) | Forest soil microbial communities from Barre Woods Harvard Forest LTER site, Petersham, Massachusetts, United States - Inc-BW-C-27-M | ecosystem: Environmental > Terrestrial > Soil >...
GCGCAACACAGAGCAGGAGTGAAAATGCATGCTCCGCGGTGGAAACGGTATTTCCGCTGGGCGCGTTCAAGACGATGATGCCGCGGCGCGTGGCCGTCTCAACATCGACGTTGTCCACGCCGACTCCAGCGCGCCCGACCACGCGCAATCGCGCACCGGCATTCAAGATTTGCGCTGTGACCTTTGTTTGGCTGCGGACAACGAGCGCGCTGAACGCCGGAATAATTTTGACCAGCTCCGATTCGGATAGGCCCGTTTCAAATGCGACTTCGAGCACACCATCGCGTGAAAGTTCCTCCACGCCGCGCGGCGAAATTGAGTCGGCGATAAGAACCTTTGGCGGAGTCATACAACTACAGCAAACGTTCAACGTTCAACGCCCAACGTCCAATGAGCATTGTAGCCATGGTCCTGCAGGCCATTCCTGGGATCGTAAGCATGAATGACGCGCCACAGGCGCGTGGTTACACAGCTAGCCGAAGATCACCAGCTGAATTGAGTCGGGCAATTGCTGCGCGACGCTCGTTGCCACGCTGCCCCGGAGAAGATTGGCAAGGGCATGGCGTTGGGTGGCGCCGATCATCAGAAAATCGACACCAAGTGTCGCGGAGAGATCGATGATGGTCGAGGCAGGGTCTTCGCTCACGGCATAGACAGGGATTACGCAAATGTCGCGCTCATCCCCGAGTTTGAGCATCAAAGACATGATGGCATTCGCCTCCGGATCATCCTGCCAGCGCGCGCGGCCAAGAGTCGCCGGTCCCCCGGCATAAAATACGGCGATCTCTTTCACATAGAGGACGCAGAGCGAAGCTTTGCGCAGTTGCGCTTCATCGAGCGCGAAGCTGAGCACGGGCGTAATCCCGCGCGCCGCGACCATGATTTTCTGACCTTCTCTAAGGCGCGGCTGGAGGGTGGCGATCATGTCCGGCGAAACCATTTCTGCCACTCTTCTGGTCACGGTCAGTGTAGTAAGTCCCTGCCGTTTTTGGGTGTAGGCACGTAATGCAAGGCCGACTACCAAGACGCATACCACAAAAAAGAGCGCATCCGGTTTCGTGCGGGCCAGCGTTAGTTCAACAAAAAAAAGGATGCAAAACGTCACGCCGAAGAGCACGCGATCGTACCAGGTGAAGCCGATCGCGCGATTGGATGCGCAGGACCCGAGATTGACTGTGATCGCGCCGACCACGCCGATCGCGTACAAACCGGCGAGTCCTTCGAAGTTGGTCGCGGTCAGCAGTACGACAGTCGGGAGGCCAACGGCGATGAGGAGCGGATACAGAGGCACGCCGTGCCTGTTCAGCCGTTTGAATTGATGCGGCATTTCGCCATCGCGCGCTATCATATAGAGGAGACCGATCAACGCGACGATCGCGGTGTTTGCCGCGCTTAGTAGCAATAGCAAGAAGACAATGCCGACAACCCAGCCGAAGGCATGGCCAAACCATGGGCCGAGCGAGGCGGTCCCAAATTGCTCGCCGATGAATCGCAGCATGTCCTCGTGTCGCTTCGTCAACGCGGCCGCGATGTCGCTTCGAGTCGTCAGGCCGAGCGTCTTTCCCATTACTGAAGGCAGCGACAGCATCGCCCAGCCAAGCAGGGCCGTGCCGAGCACAACCTCGATCGCGACCGGCGCAATCGCCCTGGCCGATTCGCGCGCGACACTTGGCCGCTCGGGAGTCGAGCCCGGGTCGAGTTTGATTACGCCGGTAAGGTTTGCGATCGCCTCCACGCCCGAGAGCGCGAGAATCACGCCCACAAACTGAACCCAAAGCGTGCTCAGACTCTCGTGGCGCGGCTCGAGAAAATGTGTCGTCAAATGCGGCGCGCTGATGGCGATCAATGCCACAACCACGACCACAGTTGGCACGGCCAGCGCGATCGCCAAACTGCCGGAGTGTTTTGGTCCAAACCAATTAATGAACCCGAGGAAGAACAGGACGCCGACGGTCGTGAACGCGATGTTGTCCTTCAAAAATTTGAGCCAGACAATGTTTTCTGCGCCGGAAATGACATACGTCAGACCTGACCAGCCGCTTAGCGCGGCCGTCACGGTGAGATCAGCGACGAGAAGCAACGCGCCAACCACGGCGAGTAGCCGGCCTTGCGAACGAGCCGCCGAATAAACGCCGCCGCCATCGGGAAAGTAGGCGCAGATTACGGCGTAATTGATTCCGACCAGACCGGTGAGCACGCAGACCGCCAGAATAATTGGCAAAGATGAAAAACCCGCCGCGATGAAGGCGAGACCGATGACGTAGGCTTTGCTCGTGCCCCAATCGCCGTAGAGAAGCGCGGCCGCTCGCTTCCAATCGACATTGCGGGGGCGATGAACACCACCGGTCTGAGTGAGGATCAAATCAGCCATCGCGCTCGGCGTTGACTCTCCATTGCCTCCCGAATGGCTGGCAAGTTCTTTCTCGTTTGCGGCGACGCTCGAAACCATGCAGAATTTCTTGACGCGTAAGTGCGCGAATCGGAAGCGATTCGCAGTTCTTGTTTCGCTTAATAGATCGACAAGTCGTCGATCCAACGGGGCAACCAGTTTTCATCCCGCCAACGCGGGATGAATCGGGTGAACGATGCGTGGCATCGAGAGCACTTAATGGCCCCAGGCCGACAGCTAACCTGGTCAGCTCTAGTTTGTTAAGTTGATGAAGCGAGTCCGAATCGGTAACCAATTCCTGATTCTGTTCTGATCAACACGGGAGCAGTGGGATCGCGTTCAATTTTCTGCCGCAGATGGGTGACGTAAACGCGAAGATATTGCCGATGCTCCTCGGATTTTGGGCCCCAGATTTCGCGAAGGATATGGCGATGGGTGAGGACGCGGCCAGGATGGCGCACGAACAAGCGCAGCAGCGCGTACTCGGTAGCGCTGAGTTTCACTTCATGTCCGGCCCGTGTTACGACGCGCGCGGTAAGATCGACGATTAAGTCTCCGCTCTTGAAAACGGAAACCTCTTCTTCCGGCCGGGTTTTGCGTTGCGCGGCCCGTAAACGCGCGAGCAATTCCGGCGTGCTAAACGGTTTGGTGACGTAATCTTCCGCCCCGGCATCAAGCGCGGCGACTTTGCCAGCTTCGTCGTCGCGCACGGAAAGGACGAGGACGGGCGCTTCGCTCCATTCACGAAGACGTTTCAGAACTTCGAGGCCCTCCATATCGGGCAGGCCAAGATCGAGCAAAATGATGGCGGGTTTGCGATTGGCTATTTCGACTAAGCCTTGCTGGCCGGTCGGGGCTTCATCCACCTGATAGTTTTCGCTTTCGAGCGCGACTCGCAGAAGCCGGCGAATTTGCACTTCATCATCGATGACGAGCGCGACCGGTTTCATTTTGCAGGCGACACGCCTGCCGCCACAGTTTCGGTCGCTTCGGAGGGCAATCGCATCGGTTCGCCGATGGGAAGTCGAATGGAAAAACGGCCACCCGAATTATTTTCGCGGTTCTGCGCAAGGATCTGACCGCCGTGCGCTTCGACCAGTTGCCGCGCGATGGACAGACCCAGGCCGAGCCCGCCCGCAGGTGTGCCCGGGCCGCGATAGAATTTTTCAAATACTTTATTTTCTTCGCCGGGCGCGAGACCGGGACCGTGATCGGCCACAGAAATAACGAGCATGGAATCGTCGCGCGCCGCGCTTACCTCGATCGGTTGATCGCTGGTTCCGTAAGCCGCGGCGTTCGAGAGCAGAGCGCCTAACGCTTGCTCGATGAGGTGCGCGTCCACAAAGATCATGGGCAAGTTTTCCGCGATCGTGATCTTAGCGGGTTGTTTCTTTAATCCGGCGAGCGAAACTGCTTCGCGCACCAGCTCACCCGGCTCGCACCATTCTCGCACCGGTTGCAAAAGTCCGGATTCCAAACGGGTTGCATCGAGCAAATGATCGACGGTTCGGGTAAGACGCCGCACGGCTTGTTGGAGTTCCGCGCGATCGGGCTGGGGCTGTTGTAACGCGGCGGAGATAGCGGCCAGCGGGGTTTTTAATTCGTGCGAGACCGAATCGAAAAGCGTTTTTTGCAGTTTCTGCGACTGGCGGGCGACTTGCGCGGCGCGGCCTTCTTCCAACGCGCGCTCTTTGTTCACGAAAAGCGCGAGTTGCGCGGCAAAGGCGTCGAGCAATTCGCGTTGTTCGATTGTTGGTGGATTTAGGAGGCGCACGGTCAGCACGCCTTCGGCGCGATCGCCGGTGATGAGGGGGAGATATAATGCATCAGCGTCAGGAAGCGTGTCGGTCGATTTTCCCGCGCTCTGTTTTTTCTGAAACGCCCACACCGCGACGCTTTCATCTTTGCTCGAAGGCGCGAAAGCGCTGGCGGGATGATAAGTAAGGCCGGTTTCGTCGCACAACCAAACCGCAGCGTCGGCTTGAAAAGAGTTTTTGATCAACGACAAAATTTTCGGTAGCGCTTCATCAAGATCGCTGCTGGCGGCGAGCGCGCGGGTGAAACGATAAAGTGCGGTAGCGCGTTCTTCGCCGCGGCGTTCTGATTGTTCGCGCTCGCGCAATTGCGTGGCGAGGTGTGCGACGACGAGCGCAATGATGAAATATGCCCCGAACATCATGAAATCCTGAAATCGGCTGATGTAGAACGTGAAGCGCGGCGGAACAAAAAGGAAATTCCAGAGCAACGCACTTAGCGCGGCCAGAAACAGAGTCGGCACGCGACGCAAGCGCATTCCCGCCAGCACGACGGCCAGTAAATAGAATAATGCTACGGCCGAGTAACCAGTGTAGGCGAAGATCGATAACGACAAGCCGGTTACCACCGCGGCGATGACCACTGCGGCGCCAAAGTCGCGCCACGGCGCACGTACCAAGCGTTCCTCGATTGATTCACTGCGTGGCCGCGCCGATTCTTCCGCCGGGATCATGTGGATGTCGATGTTCCCGCTCTGGCGCATGAGCCAGCGCAGCGGGTCGCGTTTCCAAAAGCTTGTCCATCGCGAGCCGAGCGGCTTGCCGATGACAATCTGGGTGACGTTGTGTTGACGGGCGATGCGGAGGAGCGCTTCGCCGACATCGGTGCCCGGCGTGGAAATCACTTCCGCGCCGAGTTGACGCGCGAGCGCGAGATAACGAGTCAAGCGTGTCTGCTCTTCTTGCGAAAGCGGGCGCGGGCGCTCGATGTTGGCCACGATCCACGTAGCTTCCATCGATGCCGCCAACCGGCGCGTGTAACGAATCAACCTTTCCGAATACGGGCTCGCGCTGACCGCGACGAGCAAGCGATCGCCGCTTTTCCACGGCCCAGCGATTTTTTCCTCGGACATGATGTCGCGCAAATCGCGATCTACATGTTCGGCGACAAGGCGCAGCGCCATTTCGCGCAATGCGATGAGATTACTTTCGCGGAAGAAATTTTGCGCCGCCCACTCCGCGCGTTCGCCGAGATAAACTCTTCCTTCCGCGAGACGTGCGCGCAATTGCTCCGGTGTTAGATCGACAAGAACGATCTCGTCGGCAAGATCGAGAACGGTATCTGGGACGGTTTCACTTACGGTGATGCCGCTGATTTGGCGCACCGTATCACTGCGGCTGGCGACGTGCTGCACGTTGAGCGTGGTGTAAACGTCGATGCCGGCATCGAGCAGTTCGAGCACATCCTGGTAACGCTTCGGATGGCGCGAGCCAGGCGCATTCGTGTGCGCGAGTTCATCGACAACCGCGAGACCGGGATGCCATGTGAGGATCGCGTCGAGATCCATCTCCTCGAGTTTTGTTCCGCGATACTCAATCTGCGACCGCGGCATGATCGGCATCCCTTCGGTCAGCGCTTCGGTTTCTTTGCGCCCGTGTGTTTCGACGATGCCGATCACGACCTCGGTACCTTGTTGCAGCTTCTGTTGAGCCGCCTGCAACATGGCGAAGGTCTTCCCCACGCCCGGGGACATGCCGAAGAAAATCTTTAGCTTGCCGCGCCCAGCCGCCGCTTCTTCGCGCTTCATGCGCGCGAGAATCTCATCCGGATCCGGCCGCTCCAGCTCGCTCATACGTCGGCATCTTACGCTATCTGACCGCTTTGAAAAAGTGAGCGCGAATCTCCGGGCCGATTAACCGCGATTTAGATGGTTGGCGTTCTTACTGGCAGAAGTTTTCTCGAAAATCGAAATAGAAACGAGCGGCAGCGGAAACATGCTCGGCGTCACAATGAAGAGAAAAAGATTATGTATAAATCGTTCGGCTAGAAAGTTACGATAAAATCAATTCCGGCGGCAAACTGATCGCGATCGCTTGAGTTGTTGAACGGCCGCGTGTCGTTAAGCGAGCAGTCGTATCGAATCTCTGGCCGGATCGCCAGACCCGCCAGAGGCTTTGGCATCGGCGGTTTGATGTTTACGCCGGCTGTAATTGCCCCATAGGTTGTCTTCCCTCCACCGACGGTGCGCGGATCAATGGTCGGTTGGCCTTCTAAGGCGCGCATCGGATCATGGTTGTCGGCAAACGAAACCACGTAAAAGCCCTTGTCATCCCGGAAGATCTCGCCGCGTATTCCAGCAGTTAACCAACTGTTGATCGCATAGGTGAAATATTGCGCAATGCCGTAGGCCTGGGCATCAATGATTTCGTCCAGAGCATAATTGAGATCGGTAATCGACGTGAACTTATCAGTTAGCTTTGCCGTCACTGTGATGTCATTAAGATAACGCTGATCGTGGTTGTTGTTCGGTGTTTCAGGACCAATGGAAGTGCTCGCAAGAACTGTCAGCTTGCCATCGAGAAGATTGAGTCCGATGCCGCCGTGAAAGGAGACGCTGTCGTTGTTGTCGTCGAGGCTTGTATTAACGCCCCGCGTAATTCCGGAGTAAAGATCAAGCCATTTGGTCGCGTGAAAGGTCACTAGCGCACCCGTGTGATTGAACGGAATTCCAAAGTCAAAAATGTAGGTGTGCGAGTAAAAGAAATTTGTGCGCGGATCGATCGTTTCTGCTCCTTCCAGGGTGACGAATTTGCCAAGCTTCAAGTCGATCCCACCCTCGCTGATAATGGGAAAGTGAAGGTTGAGATACGCTTCGACCAAATCCGGCTGGACGATCGAGGTAGCCGCCGTGTGGTCGAACAGACCAAGCGAATGAATGAAGCGCGCATCGCTTCCGTACATGAATTGCAACTTGAAGCCCCAATCGAACTCGCCGGGCTGCGGCGCAAGCGCGCGCTCGAAATTAATTACGAGCTGATTCAGCAGCGGTTCGTTCGCACGGTCGTCAAAAAGTCGGCCGAAGTTCTGGTTATCACGTGGACTATCCGGATTGAATGTAATCCCGCTGTCGATCCATCCGGAAATCGTGAAGCGCGGTGCCGGCGTTGGCGAAGCCGTTTCGATTTCGCCGGCTATGGCCGCCGCGGCGAGACAAAGAACAAGCGAGAAAATGAAAAGCTGTTTCATGGTTTAACAGGAACGATCAGCGCAGTTCGTCCAGTGCTTAGCTTAAGCGCAGGACGTCGACGCGCGACGTGCGTGCGCGCGATTACAATCCTTCTACGTAGGCCGTCTCGCCGTGGATCGCCTCGTCGAGGCCGAGTTCTTCGTACGTATCTTCGACGCGCACGGGCGTGATGCGGTCGATGATCCACAGCATGCCAAGCGTGAAAACGAGGGCCCAGACGGACGAAAACAGTCCGGCGCCGACCTGCTTCAGGAAGAAGCTTGAGTCGCCGGCGAGCAATCCGTTCACGCCGCCGTTGGCCGCCGGATTCCAGGCCGTCGAAGCAAACACGCCGAGCAGAACAATTCCCAGAAAGCCGCCGACTCCGTGCACGCCCCACACATCGAGTGCATCGTCCCATCGCAACCGGTTCTTCAGCGCGCATGCATAATAGCAGACGACGCCCGCCACACTTCCGATGATGACGGCAGTGGCCGGAGAGACGTAGCCCGCTGCGGGCGTGATCGTAGCCAGGCCCGCCACTGCTCCGGTCAGCAAGCCGAGGAATTTCGGTTTCTTCGAGACGCGCCAGTCCACGAGCATCCATGCGATGGCCGCGAACGAGGCGGCAATGTCGGTATTGATAAACGCCACTGCGGTGGTCGCATCGACGCGAAACTCGGATCCGGCATTGAAGCCGTACCAACCGAACCAGAGCAAGCCAGTGCCAAGCGCAACGAGCGGAATGCTGTGCGGACCGCGATCCGCGACTTTGCGTTTGCCGACGTAGAGAACGGACGCGAGCGCGGCTATGCCCGCGATGTTGTGTACGACGATTCCGCCGGCAAAATCCTTCACGCCCCACTGCGCCAGCATGCCGCCGCCCCAAACCATGTGGACGAATGGAAAGTAGACCAAAATCAGCCAGGCTGTCAGAAACAGCATGTAGGCCTTGAAGGTGATTCGGTTGGTGAATGCGCCAGTGATCAGCGCCGGCGTGATGATGGCGAACATCATCTGATAGGCGCAGAAGACGAGCATCGGAATCGTGTCGTTCGGCGATGGCGTGGAGAGCGTGATGCCGCGCAGGCCCACCCAGTTCAAGTTGCCGATGATTCCAAAAAAGTCCGTGCCGCTCTTCTGATCGCCGGAAAAGCAAAGCGAAAATCCGAACGCCCACCACAATACTGTAGTCCAGCCCATCGAGACGAAGCTCTGCATCATGATCGCCAGCACGTTCTTTCGTCCGACGAGGCCGCCATAAAAGAATGCCAGCCCAGGCGTCATCAACATCACCAAACTCGCGCACAGAAGCGTGAAGGCTGTATTCCCAGTATCGAGATGTAGCATTGGCTCTCCTCCGGTAGGCGGCGAGTATTGTCATGGTGGACACTGGGGTCAAGCAAGTAGTCTCGGCCTAATGAAGTCGGCCGAGAAGCCCGTTGAGTTGCAGAACGTTCACGCGCAGCTCGCCGAGAAATCCTCGTTTTGGAAAAAGAAGTTGCGCGACTCCGGTCATTGCGAGCGGATAAATGATCCCGGTGAGCAAAGTAAGCACTACATAAATGCGGATCGATTGAAGTCTGGTCTTCATTTCGATAATTGCGGCCGCGGATTGTCGATGAACCAGGTCCAGAACGGCTGAAGGTGCCGATCTTGCCTGAAGAAAAGGCACCGTAACTTCGCGAGCGGGCCGTGAGTAGGCAGTCGCACCGTCGCGTCCGATTTCTTCTCGATATAAACGGGAACGAAGATGAACACGTAAGTTGTTCTCGTTAAGCCAGAGCCAGTGCGATAGCTATCGTTCGCCGGCTGTGTCGCTGCCGGAGAAATTATGTCCCGAGGGTTCATGGCTTCGCGGCGACGGAATCGAGCGCGCGATTCAGGGTGAGCACGTTCACACCGGGATCTCCGAGAATACCGATGTCGCGACCGTCCGTATTTTGCTGGATCAATTCGCGAAGCTTCTCCTCGCTCAAGCCGCGAGCTTTGGCGACACGTGGCAATTGAAGTTCGGCGTTGCGTGGGCTGATATGGGGATCGAGGCCGCTGCCAGACGCGGTGATGGCATTGGCGGGCACAGGATCGGTGTCGCTCAAGCCGTTCTCCTTGCGATACGTGGCAATGCGATCTTTGATCGCGTCATTCAGCTTTTGTGAAGTTGGCCCCAGATTACTGCCACCGGAGTTCGCGGCGTCGTAACCATTGCCGGCCGTGGAAGGACGCGGATGAAAATATTTTTCGCCGGTGAATCCCTGGCCGAGCAGCTTCGAGCCGCGAACGGTTCCGTTTTCATCCAGAATCAAGCTGCCATTGGCTTTGTCGCGAAAGAGCGCTTGTGAGATTCCGAAGATGACGAGCGGATAAAGTCCGCAGCAAACGATCGCGATGATCAATGTGGCCAGGATGGCGCCACGAATTTCGGAAAAGAGTTCTTTCATAACTAAACGAGTCTCAGAGCGGTGATGATGAGATCGATGAGCTTGATTCCAAAGAACGGCACGATGACCCCGCCAAAGCCGTATATGAGCAAGTTGCGTTGCAAGATGGCGAGCGCGCCCATCGGTTTATAAGCCACGCCGCGCAACGCCAGCGGAATCAGCGCGATGATAATGAGCGCGTTAAAGATGACGGCGCTAAGAATGGCGCTAGTGGGGCTGTGGAGGTGCATGATGTTGAGCGGGGCGATGGCCGGGAATGTGGCCATCAGCATGGCGGGAATAATCGCGAAATACTTCGCCACATCGTTGGCGATACTGAAGGTCGTCAACGAACCGCGTGTGATGAGCATCTGTTTTCCGATCTCGACGATGTCGATGAGCTTGGTCGGATTTGAGTCAAGATCGACCATGTTGCCGGCTTCGCGCGCGGCTTGCGTGCCGGTGTTCATCGCGACACCGACATCGGCTTGAGCGAGCGCCGGTGCGTCGTTAGTCCCGTCGCCGGTCATTGCGACGAGATGCCCGTCTGCTTGTTCCTGACGGATTCGTTTGAGTTTTTGCTCCGGGGTCGCTTGCGCCATGAAATCGTCCACGCCTGCCTCCGCCGCAATCGCCGCCGCGGTAAGCGGATTGTCGCCGGTAATCATTACCGTTTTGATCCCCATTTTGCGTAAGTGCACGAAGCGCTCTTTGATTCCGCCTTTGACGACGTCCTTCAGTTCGATCACGCCGAGTGTCGTCATGTCGGAGGCGACGACGAGCGGAGTCCCGCCGTGATGTGAAATTTCATCGACCGTCTTCGTGACGGCCTGTGGGAAAACTCCGCCGGCTGATTCGACAAATCCGCGCACAGTTTCGGCGGCGCCTTTACGCACGCGCATGGTCGGCTCAGTATCCGTCGCGTGCAGATCGATGCCGCTCATGCGGGTCTGCGCGGTGAATGGAATGAACGTGGCATGCAGTTCGTGCATGTCGCGCGCGCGCAGTCCAAATTTCTCCTTGGCGAGAACGACGATGCTGCGTCCTTCGGGCGTTTCATCGGCGAGCGAACTCAGTTGCGAAGATGCGGCGAGATCTTTGTCCGCGATTCCCGGCGCGGAATGAAACGCGACCGCCATGCGGTTGCCCAAAGTGATCGTGCCCGTCTTGTCGAGAAGCAGGACATCGACGTCTCCAGCCGCTTCGACTGCGCGTCCGCTCATCGCAAGAACGTTGCGCTGGAGTACGCGATCCATGCCCGCAATGCCGATGGCGCTGAGCAGCCCGCCGATAGTTGTCGGAATCAAGCAAACTAGCAACGCAACCAGAACAGGAATCGAGAACTCAGTCGCGGAATAGATGCCAAATGGCTTCAGCGTGACGCAGACCAGCAGAAAAATGAACGTCAACGCGGCGAGCAGAATCGTCAGCGCGATTTCGTTCGGCGTTTTTTGACGGCGCGCACCTTCCACGAGAGCAATCATGCGGTCGAGAAAGCCGCCGCCCTTTTCCATCGTTACCCGAATGACAATGCGGTCGCTCAGCACACGCGTGCCGCCAGTCACCGCGCTGCGGTCGCCGCCGCTTTCGCGAATCACCGGAGCGGATTCGCCAGTGATGGCAGCTTCATCGACGCTGGCGATTCCTTCAACCACGTCGCCATCCGCGGGAATCACATCGCCGGCTTCGCAAACGACGAGGTCGCCCTTCTGCAAGATGGGTGCGGGCACTTTTTCCTCGCGGCCATTGTAGAGGCGGCGCGCCATTGTTTCCTTACGAGCTCTTCGCAGACTGGCGGCCTGGGCCTTGCCGCGACCTTCGGCAACAGCTTCGGCGAAATTGGCGAAGAGCACGGTGAACCACAGCCAGACCGCGAGTTGCGCAACGAAGCCGCGCAGCGCCGGCTCGGCCGTGAAAATGCCGGCGGTCGTGAGCGCCGCGCCCACCATGGTCACAAACATGACCGGGTTCTTGATCATCAGGCGCGGGTTGAGCTTTTTGAAAGCGTCAACGATCGCCGGGCCGGCGATGTTCCAATCAAAAAGAGAAGGAGTTGTTTGTTTCATTAGAAGCTCAGAAAAGTTTTCCCTGGAGATTGAGGAAATGCTCAACCACCGGTCCCAGCGTGAGGGCGGGGAGAAAATTCAGCGCACCAATCAAGAGCACCGTCCCGATCAACAGGATAAAAAACGTGCCACCGTGAACTGGAAAAGTGCCAGCACTCATTGGAGTAATTTTCTTTCGAACTAACGAACCAGCCAGTGCCAGGATTGGGACGATCATCAAAAACCGGCCGATCAACATGGCGATGCCCAGGGTAGTGTTGTACCATGGTGTGTTGGCGTTTAGCCCCGCGAAGGCGCTGCCGTTGTTGCCGGTCGTTGAGCTGTAGGCGTAAAGAATTTCGCTCAACCCGTGCGGACCATTGTTGTTCAGTCCGGCCAATCCCCATTTGCTGACGATTGCCCAGGCGGCGAAACCGAGAATGTCTATGGCGAGGATGAGCAAAGCCAGCATAGCCATCTTCACGTCGTAAGACTCGATTTTCTTGCCGAGATATTCTGGTGTCCGGCCTACCATCAGGCCGGCGATGAAGACGGCGAGCACGACAAACACGAGCATTCCGTAAAGTCCGGCGCCGACGCCTCCGAAGATAATTTCGCCGAGTTGGATGTTGAACAGTGGAACGAAACCGCCGAGCGCGGTGAAGGAGTCGTGCATCGAGTTGACCGCGCCGCACGAGGCGTCCGTCGTGACGGTCGCGAAGAGCGCAGAGTTGAAAATGCCGAAGCGGACCTCCTTGCCTTCCATGTTGCCGTCGGCGGCAGCAACGCCGAGTTGGTGATGAATTGGATTGCCTGCGGACTCGGCCCACCAACAGAGCAACACGCCACCCACAAACAAGATTGACATTGCGGCCCAAACTGTCCATCCGTGCTTCTGGTTCTTCACCATCCGCCCCAGGTAATAAGTGAGTCCGCTGCCGATCGAGAAAATGGAAAGCATCTGGATGAAATTCGAGAGCGGTGTCGGATTTTCGAACGGATGTGCTGCGTTGGCGTTCACATAACCGCCGCCGTTGGTACCGAGCATTTTGATCGCGACCTGCGAGGCCATCGGCCCTTGCACGATGTTCTGTTCGGTAACGGTTTGTTCCTCCATCACTGGCTTGTCATCAGCTCCTTTGATCGTCTCGCCTTTGTCGTTCTTCTTTTCGACCTGGACTTTCATCGGCTCCACCAACGTCGCCTTGGTGTAAGGCTTGAAATTTTGAATCATTCCTTGCGACACGAGAAACACCGCGAAGACGAGGCAAATGGGCAGCAGGAGGTAGTAGGTCACACGCACCACGTCCGCCCAGAAGTTGCCGAGTGTGTTCGCGGAGTGGCGTGCAATCGCGCGGACGAGTGCGGCGGCGATGGCAATACCGGTCGCCGCGGAGGCGAAATTGTGAAAGGCCAGGGCGACCATCTGCGAGAAATACGACATGGTGGATTCGCCGCTGTAGCTCTGCCAATTGGTGTTGGTCGTGAAGCTCACGGCTGTGTTAAACGCCAGATCTGCGTTCACTGGACCAAGCCCCTGCGGATTCAGCGGGAGCAGATTTTGCAATCGCAGTATTGCGTAAGTGAAAAGACAGCCCACCAAACTGAAGAGCAGCATGGCGAGCGTGTACTGTTTCCAATTGTGCTCTTTGTTGGAGTCGATTCCCATCAACCGATATGTCAGTCGCTCCAAGGGACGCAGCACGGGATCGAGCCATGTCCTGCCGTTCGCGTCGAGCACTTGGAGCAGATAAAGTCCCATCGGTTTCGTGATCAGCGCGAGCGCGACGACGTAGAGGGCGAATTGAAGCCAATCTGAAATTTGCATGATCGCGCCTCAGAATTTCTCCGGCCAGATCATGGCCACGAACAAATAGATGAAGAGCAACAAGGCGATGATCCCGACAACGATGGTTTCCATTGCGTCCTCCTAGAGCTTTTCGCAGAGGCGGACGTAAACGCCGCTCACGACAAAGAACCCAACGATGATGCCGACAAAGATTAAGTCGCTCATAAGCTTGCTGGAACTATGAGCGAACTTTGCCGGCAGTGTTAATTAAACCGCTGCGTCAAAGTGTTAAAAAAACATTAAGAGCAGGTGAGTGGTTGCGCTAGCGCGAGAAAAACAAGATCGACATCAAGGCGAATACCCAGAGGAAGATTGGAAGCGCCTTCGCGGCAATGTCATTCGCGAAGTCTCTAACCTGCTCCCTGAAGAAATCGACCTTCTCATTTACGCAGTTCCAAGTGCACGACGACTTCGATTTCGGCGGTTTGCGGAAACATGTCCAATGGCGTGACCGAGTCGATTGTAAAACCTTGTTGCAACTCAGCCAGGTCGCGCGCCAACGTGGCCGGATTGCATGAAATATAAATGAAAGTGCCCGGCGCAAGATCGGCAATCGCTCTTCGCGTCTTCGCGGTGAGACCTGTGTCCGGAGGATCGGCAATGACTGTAGTGGCCTGCGTGTCGCCCGCAATTCCTCCGCGTTTTGCGGCTGACACAGCCGCCTCTACCCCATCAATTTGTAGAACACGCTTAAGTTCAACATCCACATCTCCGATAACATAGGTTTCCTTCGCGGTAGCATTTTCCATCGCGGCGGCAATCGCGAATTTGTCCCAATCGATCCCGATAATACGCTCAAACTTTTCCAGCAGTCGCTTCGCGAAAAATCCGGTGCCGCAGTAGGCATCAATCAGCAATTCCTGCTCCGCTGGAATCAGTCGCGTAATCAAATCGCGTAATGCATTTGCAACGGCATCGTTCGCTTGAGAGAAAACGCGTGGGCCGGATTGGGCGCGCAAAGTGTAATGGCCGTCGCGCGGCGCGCGCGTGCGCAACTCCGTGAGTGCGTGATTGACTTCGTCGAGTGAGATCGGACAGCGCTCGATGTCGCTCAAACGATGGGAATCGCGCTGAAAAAATCCGATCACGCCCTCGTGGGCGTGGACAGTAATGCGATTGCGATAAGCATACGAGATGGGCGAGGGGATAATAGGCCGCATCGGAATGTCTTTGAGCTTTCCGATTCGTTGTAGAACGTCGCGCACCTGTCGCCACTTAATCGCGAGCTGATGTTCGTAATCGATGTGCTGATAACTGCAACCTCCGCACCGACCGAAGTAGGGGCACTCCGGATTGACGCGATGCGGCGAGTGTTCCCGGAGATCGACAAGTTCCGCCTCGGCGAATTGCTTTTTCTCATGCATGATCTGCGCCGAGATCATCTCGCCGTCGATGGTAAACGGAACAAAAACCGCCTTGCCGTTTTCACGTCCGACGCCTTTGCCGCCGAAAGCGACGTCTTCGATTTTTAGATCGACAATGCGCACGCGCCTAATTGTAGCCATCGCCCAGTGGGCGACGCAATGCGCGTGCGGTTTGAAGCGCGCGCGCCGCGCTTCGCACAGCGAAGCGGCTACAGGTTCGCATTAGCTCCGATCACGCGGCCAATCGCTGCCTCAAGCGCTTCAAGCTTTACTGGCTTGACCAAATGCTCGGAAAAGCCTGCCTCGAGACTCTTTTTAATGTCGCCGTTGTTGCCGAAACCGCTGATGGCAATTCCCGGGATGCCGGATATGGCATGGAGTTGCATCATCAGTTCCAGGCCGGTTCCGTCGGGCAACGCAATATCGCTGATGAGGAGATCGCATTGATTGCGGACCGCGGTTTCCATGGCTGACCGCACACCGTGCGCGGTTGCAACGAAGTGACCGCGCCGGACAAGCAACCGTTCCAGAGCCGTGCAGGTGTCTTGATGATCGTCCACCAGCAAAATTCGGAGAGCGCGTGTCTCCATCGGAATCGTCTCCGGCTTCTTTGCTTGCTGTTGCGGCGCCGGAACTGTGCTCATTGTTAAAACAAAGGTGGAACCGCAATCGCGTCCCTCGCTTTTGGCAACCAGCGCGCCGCCATGGGCCTGCGCCAGCGATTTTGAAATGGCCAGTCCCAGACCAAGTCCACCAAAACGCCTCTGGAACGAGCGGTCGCCTTGCTCAAATGGATCAAAAATTCGTTCCATGATTTCGGGTTCGATGCCGACGCCAGTGTCGCGCACGGCGATGGTCAGAATTTGCGGCGAAGGATTTGAGGACGAAACGGTGACATTACCGTTTTCATTTGTGAACTTCACTGCATTCTTCAGCAGGTTCCAAATGATTTGCTGGAACTTCGCCGCGTCTGCCGACACGTAATGAGCGCCGGCCCGCAAGTCGAGATGAATCTGGAGCTTCCTGGCGTCTGCTTCCGCGCGGCACATTTCCATCACGTTCGAGATTGCCTGATGCGCATCGATGGAATCGAACCTCAATTGCAATTTGTCTTTCGCGATCAGCGTCAGATCGAGCAGATCGTCAATCAACTGGCTCTCGAGCTCGACGTTGCGACGGATCATAGCCAGCGCAGCTTTGGATTCCGTGGATTGGGAGGGCTCGATTTGCAGCGTTTCCAATGCAGCCATCACTGGAGTAAGCGGCGTGCGCAGTTCATGTGAAAGCATGGCGAGGAAATTATCTTTGGTCCGGTTGGCCGCTTCGACCACCGCCTTTTGCTGCGCGATGGCTGCTTCGGCGCGCCTGCGCTCGTCCACCGCTGCCGCAAGCGCCATGGCGGTGACCGATAACACGGCGGTGGAAGTCTGCAGAATAAGCAGCGATTGATTTTCTGTCTCCATGACGAAGGGGCCGAAACCATGGAGCGTGCCCCAAATTGCGACAGCAGAGAGGACGAAAATTCCAGTAGCAGTTTCGCGTTGCGCAAAGCGGAAAGCAGTCCACAGCACGACTGGTCCGCAAATGAATGAGATGGGATAATTTCGGGCCGAAATCGGAAACCATCCGCCAAAAACTGCTTCACCAAGGACGAACAGCAAGATCAGAAGCAGAATGACTTCGGCAGCTTCCCGCCGATTCCACCGCCAGCTCGATGCGACCGTCCAAAGAATAACGAGCGGAGCGACAACAAGATCGCTCGTTGTGTCGCCCATCCACCAGGTCGTCCAGATCGCTCCGTAATTTGCCCAATCAGCGAAACCGCCCAGCGCGAGACTGGTGACGCCCAAAGTCGGACTGATCACCGTGCTCGTCATCGCCGCGAACGCGAACTTGAAAACATCCTGGGCCCGGTCGAAAACGCGAGTGCCGCCGGCGAACTGATTGACCAGCCACGCGCCGCAGAGCGCTTCAAGTGTATTGCCGGCGGCGATGCAAAGTGAAGTCGCGATGTTGCCCGCAGTCGTGATGTTTACCAAAAATGCGCCGAGAAAGACGGCGGGCCACGTGCGGTACCCAAGCACGAGCAGTGCAGCGAGCGCGATTCCCGCGGGCGGCCAAACCGGCGACGCGCTCGCGTGCAAGAAGGCCAGCCTCAACCCGAGCTTGCCGGCGATGAAGTAGACAACCGTGAGGATGCCGATGACCGGCAGCGTTGAAGAACGTCGCGAATGCATCGCCCAACCGCCTCTGCGAATCGCTCTACCTCTACCTCGCTGCGCAATGCGGTCAACAACGGAAGATAGCCGTCTCGGCTGTCAAGGAAGACAGGCTTTCTAGCCTGTCCTCTGGTCGTGACAGACCCGAGGCCTGTATGTCATGACAGGCGAGGACGTCCGTCTTCCTTAGTAATCGCGGACGTAGGGATATTTCGATTCGTTGCCGAGCTCGGGCGGAAATTCCGAGTAGCCGGCGTGAATCCACGGAATATCGCGGGGTAAAAGCGGATAGTAACTTTGCCGCCACGCCGGAACCGGCCAGAGCAGAATTTCGAGAAAGCCCGCAATGTGTCGAGTGCCCGCGCGTCCCAATCCGCGCACGACCCCGTAGCTTGCGGCCGCGGCGTTGCCTTCGTCTTCGTTAATCTTCGCGATCGTTACCGGGACTTCCGCCGGAGCGAGAAAGAAATTGGAAAGGCCGCGGCCGAGCTTCCGGGTCGGGCCGTAGTCGTTGGAGGGCGGGTCTTGAATGTCCGCGAAACAACTTCGCGCAAGACCGATAAGCAACGCAGCGACAACGAGGTTTTTCATAAGATGCTCTAAACAGTAAGCAAATCTTGGGCGCCGAAAGCAACACTTCATTTTTGATTCTCAGCCTCGGTCCGCTTCTGCGTCACGATCATCGAGACGGTGATGGTGACAGCGAGAATAAATAGGATCACGGCGAGTGAAATTCCATTCGGCAGTCGGAAGAAGTCCGCGACGATCATCTTGATCCCAACAAAGGCGAGCACAAACGCAAGCCCGGTTTTCAGATAGATGAAGCGGTCGATCAGGTTTGCGAGCAAGAAATAGAGAGAGCGTAAGCCGAGGATCGCGCAAATGTTTGACGTATAAACGATAAACGGGTCGCGCGTGATCGCGAAAACCGCAGGGATGGAATCGACCGCGAAAACCAAGTCCATTACGTCGATGACGATGAGAACAAGCGCGAGCGGCGTTAGCATCCAGCGATTGTCGATCTTGGCGGTGAAGTCCTCTCCGTGAAATTCATTGGTCACATGAACGGAGCGCCGGACGAGGCGCATGACCAGGCTGTCCCCAAACTCCTGCTGGCCGTACTTTCCGGAAAACATCCGCACGGCAGTGACGAGCAGGAAGAGGCCAAAAAGATAGAGAACAAAATGAAAATGCGCGACCAGCGTGACACCGAGCCAGATCATCACACCCCGCATGACAAGCGCGCCGAGAATTCCCCAGACTAGAACGCGATGTTGCGCGATTGGCGGCACCTGAAAATAGGTAAAGATTAGAACGAAGACGAAGATGTTATCGACGCTCAACGAGTACTCGATCAGGTAACCGGTTAAAAAATCGAGACCGCGCTGCGGGCCCTGCCATTGCCAAATCAACGCACCAAAGGCGAGGGAGAGCACCATCCAGATTGCGCTGCGTTGGGTGGCGGCGCGCATACTCAACGCCCGCGCCCGCCGCTTGAAACTCGCCAGGTCTAACGCGAGAGCGATAAAGACAGCGAGGTGAAATGCGATCCAGAACCAGATGCTCGTATGCGCGGGCATGGCGCGTAGCGTTTCACGCGATCAGCCCGGCGGCAATTGCAAATCTCGAGGTGGATCGAGCAGTCCCTTGTCCGCCTTCGGACGGACTCGTCCCGTGGCGAGTTCGATGTTAAAATTTGGCGGCGAAGCCGCATGGCATTGGCATCGCCCCCGCTACGGCGGGCAGGCTGCGGAGCGGTCGATCCACCTTTGCCAATCGTTTCCAGTTTTCCCTCGCACCGCGTCGCGTTCTTCGTAGCTTGTTCGACTTCGGATGGATGCGGAATTGGAGAAACTGGTTGAATCGGGAAAACTGACTGCGAGAGCCGCCGATCAACTCGACAAACTCAAGCCGGGCGCGTTTTGCCTGCAAAAAAGTTGGGGTTTCGGCCGCGTGGCTGAGTGGAATCTCCTCCTCAATCAAATCGTCATCGATTTCGCCGGGAAAAAATCGCATCCGATGCAACTGCAATACGCGGCCGACAATCTCACCGTTATTCCGGCAGAACATTTTCTCGCGCGCAAGGCGAGCGATCTCATGTCGATCAAAAAACTCGCCAAAGAAGACCCGCCGGCGCTGGTGCGCAATATTTTGGAGAGTCTCGATGGGCAGGCGACCGTCCAGGAGATCAGCGATTGGTTGATCGGTGATCTTTTCACCGAAGCAGAATGGAAACGCTGGTGGGAATCGACCAAGAGATTACTCAAATCGAGCGGCGCTTTTTCTATTCCCGCGAAAAAGACCGAGCCAATCCAGTTGCGCGGCGAAGGAATCTCGCATGCGGACGAGTTGATTGCGTCTTTCAATCAGGCGCGGCAACCGAAAGAGCAAATTGCGACGCTCGAGCAGATCATCAAGTTCCATCAGCAATTCAAGGAGCCGGAAAAGCAGTTGCAGCCATTTGTCGCCACGATTGAGAATGCCGCGGCCCGCAATCAGAAATTGCATCCGGAGCTTGCCTTTGAATTGATTCTCGGCCGCGATGATTTGCTGGAGCGCGTTCCGCAATTGAGAACGACCCACGTCGGTCTGACGCTGGTAAAACTGATTTCGGATGAGGAATCGCGCTTAATCTCAATCTTGCCGAAATTACCGGCGGCAAAGGAAAAGCGGGTTTTACAAGCGTTACCGGCTGCGCTCGGGGAACGCTGGACCACGCGGGCTTTGCGGTTGATGCAAGGAGCTCACGGCCGAATGGTCGCGCAAATTCCGCATGTTTTCAGCGACGTGGGGCGGCACGAGGAATTGCGAACTGCGCTTGAGCGCAGCGTTCGCGAACATTCTGCCACGAGCGAGATGCTCGTGTGGTTGTGCAGTGAGCGGCACGAGTGGCGCGAATTGATCACTCCGGACTTGCTGGCCGCGATTTTGTCCGCGGTTGACCGCGATCAATCCAAAACTGGCGCTCGCGGCAGCAAATTGCAGCGCTTGCTTGTCGAAGATCGACAATTAATCGGCGATATTTTTGCCGGTAGTGACATCGCTGTTGCCCGTGATGCGCTGCGGCGACTTCAACTCAGTCCGTTGTTCGATGAACTGACGAAGCGTTCGTTGCTCGCGCGGATCGTCAAACTTTATCCGGCGCTGGAGAGCATGATCACCGGCGCGCAGCCGGAAGAAAAGGCGGCGCCTTTGATTGTCTCATGGAGCAGTCTGGAAAAGCGCAGAGCGGAACACGAAGAGCTCGTGAAAAAGAAAATTCCTGAGAACACCAAGGAAATCGCGCTCGCGCGATCCTACGGCGATCTCAGCGAAAATTTTGAATTCAAAGCCGCCAAGCAAATGCAAGCCGTCCTGATGCGTCGCAAGGTCGAGCTTGAACAGGCGCTGCACAATGCGCGCGGCACCGCCTTTGAAAATCCCGACACCGCGCGCGTTTCCATCGGCACAATCGTTACTTTGCGCGAACCGGATTCAGGAAAAGAAGAAACCTACACAATTCTCGGCGCCTGGGACGGCGATCCCGAGCGCAACATCATCTCGTATCAAACTGCCATTGGTCAGGCGTTGCTCGGCCACCAACCTGGCGAGGTTGTGATGCTCAATACCGATCAGGGCGACAGCCGTTTCGCAATAATCTCAATCGAAGCCGCTCCGGTAGATACTGCTGTGCCTGATCTGTCGCTCACCGAAGTCGCTGCTCTGTAGGGGAAGCTGTTAGCTTCCCCTCAGCCGCTGCTTCTCTAGGGGAAACGGAGTTAGCTTCCCGTTAGCCGCCGCAACCCTGAATCCGCTTGCAATCGAAATTGCAACCGCCGGATAATCGAGGAAATCCTATGAACAACAAGATCAATCATCTCGCGGTCTGGATTCTCGTAATCGTTCATCAACTCGTCGGTTGGGGCTGGTACGCGATCTTTGGCGAGACGTGGTTGAATTATCATGCCAAGACGATGACCGACATCGAGCGGACGCACAGCCCTGTGCCGTACATGATCGCGATCGTCGCGTCGATCTTTGTCAACTATGCGCTGGCCTGGCCGATCAGCCGGCTCAATGCGACAAATGCGATTGCCGGATTGAAAATCGCAATCGTCTGCTGGTTCGCGTTTCTATTTGTGGAATACGCGACCATTTCGGCGTTCTCCGCGTTTGAAACAAATCCGTGGCCGCTCGTTTTTATCAACATGGGCCGGCCATTTGTCGCTTTCGCCGTCAGCGGCCTGGTCCTCGGCGCTTGGCGCAAATCCGCATAAGCTGTAGCGGCGGTCTATGACCGTCGCATTCTCGCATCGTAAGCCGTTTACGATGCATCGGATTTTGTGAGTTCGAGATTGGGCGTTCGGCGTTTGCCTCACTCCTTTGCCGGTTCAGGCATCGTCCTCAATCCCACCCGAGCGAGATATTCATCAGCTTGCAGTAAGTCGGTGCCGGCGCGCTCGACGATCTTGAGCAGATTATCCATCGACGAAACTTCCTCGAGCTGCTCGGTCAAGAACCACTGCAGGAAATTGATCGTAATATAATCGTTCTGCTTTTGCGCCAGCCCGACCAATCCGTTGATTTGCTGGGTGACATGAATTTCCTGATCGAGCGAAAGCTTGACCGCGTCGCGCGCAGTCTTGAATTTCGATTTCGGCGCGTCGATCGCCGGAATCACCACGCGTCCGCCGGCATCGACCACGTATTTAATGAAGCGCAGCGCGTGACCTTTCTCTTCCTCGGCCTGTTGAAAAAAATGCTGCGACAACTGCGGCAGCGCCTCCGCCGCGAAATGCGCCGCGATCGCGTAATACTGCAACTCCGCACTGAACTCGTACCCGATCTGTTCGTTAATGGCGTCAATGACCTTTTGACTGGTAAGCATGAGACAAAACTACAGCGAATTGCACTGATGAAAAGGGGTGGCCGCATCTCGTCATGCCGGCTTGTCACGTTCGTAGCTTCAGCGAAGACGGAAGCCTTGGCGAAGGCTGGTCAATAACTTTTTGGCTGGTAAGCATGTGAAATCCTTTCGCTTTAGAGGAGCGATCAAAACTGACTAGGTCGAAGATTGCGCTTTGAGCCAATCACGCAGGCGATTAAACGCGACGATGTGATTCGGATCCAATGGCAATCCCGATACAAATTGCATCGGCACCAACGTGCTTGGCACCAAAAGCGGAGTAACAGTGAGTTTCGTCGATGATGTTTTTGAAACGCGTCTAAGTACGTCAACGCGTTGCTGCAACCATGCGCAGCGACGCATGTGCTTCGCAAGACGGTCCATTTCCTCTCCCCGGAATTCTCGAAGTTGTTCGCCTACCTCGCCAACAGTTCGCGCAAAGCGCAGCCGTTTGCATTCGACCGCATAAAAGGTGCTTCCGCTCGTCGTCCAAGCTAGCGCATCTAAATCCCCATAGCTTTCATCTGCGCCGAATTCAGTCATAGGGCGCGACGACAATGCTTGTAAGCCGCAGGCCTTGAACTCTTCCGCGACCGCGATTTCGAATTCGTCACCTCGCTGCCGCGTCACCTCACCAATCCACGACCGCATTTCTGCTGATCTAAAATCGTCTGCTGGAAGGCGACCAGTTAGCAACCGAGTAAGCAGGAGGCCAAATCCATCGTGAACCAAACCAGGGGCGAACATAATGCTTCCTTTGCCGTCAATGTCGCGCACGAGGGGTCTCATGATTAACGACAGACGCCTCCTGTATCGCCAGGGGTACCAGTCTTTGGCAGAAAATCCGGCAGGCGTGCTGTCCCAGCGGTCGCGCGGCTGCAAAGTAAAATTGTTAATAAAAGTATCAATGGCGCGTTCGCACTGAAACACCGGCGCAAGGATTTGGCGAAAACGGTCGCCAGTTCTGGTGACTACAAGGGCTTGTTCGGGCATCGCGTCATTGGCGAGCGCATGGTACGCGGCAAATAGCTCATCCGGAGTAAAACCAAACTCAGCTTGAAATGCCTCTACGAAACCGCTCGGGAAATCTGATGGAGACGGCTTCGGCATCTCGCGCGGGTCGTTGAAGTACTTCGGATATGCGCTCGCGCTTGCTGCGAACTGCTCTTTAAAGTGCTCTTTAACGTAAGGTATCATCACGGTCTGCTGATATGATCGGTCGACCGCAAACTCACCATTTGCGAAGATCGTGATTTCTGGCGGCGTTAGTGCGTATCGAATTGCGTCCGACGCGTGTGCGCTTGAGATAAGGAGCTCGACGAGAGCTAGCAGTTCGTGGAAATCTGCTTCGGTAATTATCCGCCCACCCGACTGCGGAGAGTTGCACGCTGCCATTTCGGCCAAAACCCGGGTCGTGAGTGCTGCTGCCGATCGATCGTTCTCGCGTTCGTTTGCCGCGCTCACCACGCCTTCGCGATCCTGATGTACTGCTAGGAGCGCACTCGCTGTTAGTCGCCACTGTTCTTTGTCCAGCTCAATGGCTTCCACGTTCCGTAGCGCACGTGAAACAACGGAGCTCCGCTCAAACTTAACTAGCCTTTCACGGATACGGCTCCAGCTATCATCTACTACGGCATGTAAGAATTTGTTGCATGACGTTTGTCCATCGATTGTGGTCTGACTGGTTTTGAGTAGTCGGTGCGACAAACCGATACTGACAAAGTTTGAATCGCCTTCAAAAATGAAATGTGGCTTGGGCGGATCTGACGCGGCCACGTTTTGTCGATAGTCGTGTGCCCACACGAGGTGGAAGAAGCGCGCATCCGAATTCGTGACGACCTTTTCAACAAGTCCCTCAAGTTCAGCGCTTCCGGAGTAAGCGCGGACTAGCGCGTTTACACCGACGAAGACGGCCTTGACCAATTTTCTGTCCGCCACGTTAGCGGGAACGGCGAAATGTCTAAAGAAGCTAAGTGGAACAGTGATGCGAATACAATCTGCTCGACGGTTTACTGCTACCGTTAGTTCCCCTGCTGGGGATGGGAGATCGTCCAGTTTGTGGGATGTCCAACTATCGAGTTCGTGAAACTCAAGATAGATCTCAATTGGACCGTTGATTTTTTGCAGGAGCGGTTCTGCAAGTGGTGCAATGCGCTGGAGCCAGGCCAGTCCCGCATCCCAAACTCGATACTGGATATTCCTGGCCAAGCGGGTTTGCTGACGCTGAGGGGAAGAAATCCACCACGCACGGTGGTCGGTTTCGACAGCTCCTCGAAGTTGTCCGCGTAGCATGCCTGCCTCGTCGACGTAAGCACGCGAATCCAGCACCTCTTTAAAAAACGGATCGACATTCTCGCGGCGAACAGGAATCCACATGTCTGGATTCCTGCGTTCAATTGCGTGGAGATTGTATCGGGAGCGCAAATCACGCCGAACTTCGGCGAGAAAGTCTGTGTCAACGCCGATCATGGCGCCCTGCGCAGGAGCGTCACGCGGAATGAGACGTTCACCTTGCTGTCGGTAGAAACCGAGAAGGTTCAACTCACCATTAAATTCCATGATGCGCACCTTGCTCTTTTCAAGTTCATGTCGGCGACGATGGAGTTTCCAAATCTCGAGCAGACTGACGTGGCGAACTCGCCCGATCGCCAGGAGATCCGGCAATCGAAAACCGGTTCCGTACCAGTCGTGCGGCAATTCAGGAAAGCCCCAAATAAAAGCTCGTCCGAGTCCACCAACAACGCCAATGGTCAGGCCACCGGTATAATCTGGTCTCGTGGCAAGCGTGTCGGCACACTTTTTAGTGTGATCGATTAGGGCACCGATGGCCGCATCGTCAATCTCGAGAATCCCAGACATGCCGGTCTTGAGGAATTCCAAGACACTATCCTCGAAAAAAATCACATGGGCGAATTTTCCTTCATCGAAGCGTGCAATTTCCTGGGCCTTGGCGGGAGTACCTTCTGGCAGCTTCGGCAAAATCGAAGCGTCAACCGGGTCGCTATCCAGTGCCCGCATGCCTTGGTTGAAGAGTTGCTGATATTGCTGCGCCAGCAGCACTTCCTCGTATTTCGTTACAGCGTCCGCGCGAACTACCCTTTCCGCAATGTAGTGGCGCAACGCGGGACTGACAGCGGTTGGCAAGGCGAAAACCACACCGCCCTCAAACATAACTAACGGCCGTCGTTCCAAACTGGATTTTCCAAACGATCCACCGGCTACAGTTTGGGCGTGAATGAAAGGTTGCACCGTTTCGACTGGGACATGTAGCTGCTCTAAATCTGCGAGTGAGAAGCGACACATGGCTGCGCGGTTCTCAAGCTCATGTTGCGGCGGTAGTGTTATCGCCTCGTGCGCATCGCCGCTGCCCATGCAGTACCGCTCCAACGCACATCGCCCTGCTAGTGCATCACTAAGCTGTAAGAGGCCGAAACATGCGGCGAACGTTTCCGTTGCCCACTGCTCATCTTTAAATTGGCGAAGGGCGTCGAGTGCCTGTTGCAGCCAGAAATCGTTTGCCTCCCAAATGCCTTCGAAAATCCGACTGTTACCGATGTGGCTAACGACGTTTGAGATGAAAACGTCTTCGACTGGATCTTCCATCCGCGCGGCCCAAGTTGGGCCGAGTTCTTTGTTCAACCAAAGCGAGAGCCGGTGAACCGTGGGCCTGTTTGGCCCGTTTGCGTTTCGGTGGACGAGGTTTTGGAGAAGCTCGAGTCGCACTGTGTTTGCATGCAGGGAAGGCCAGGTAAGCAATGCGGCAACCGCGGATAGACTCGCAATGCGGTCGAAAGCAGCGATTTGTTTCACGAGCTTTGGATTGTCCAACTCGACTTGACGAAATTCGGGTGCGTCTGCCGCAGCCATAATGGCTTGGAGTCCAAAAAAAGTGTCGGCTTGCGCAAAGGTATCGGGCATCTCAGTCGGCATTATCTATGTCATAAGAACCCAATGCTCTGCGGTTTTCGCAAATTATTTTCCGCTCGGCATATCAAGAAACCTGCCCGGTCGCACTTCAGGCCAATTCTGGCGACGTCCCAGTCGACTAGGCTCAGTGCTGGCGCTACTGGTTCGCGTAGAGAATTTAATCAAAAACGGGCGGTGGGATTCGAACCCACGAAACCTTTCGGTTTACCCGCTTTTCAGGCAGGCGCTTTCGACCGCTCAGCCACGCCTCCGTACAGAGTCATCGGGGGACGCCGAATTTTAAGGGCGGCCACGAACATTCGCAATTCAAACTGTTAATTCTATTCTCCCGCTGTCCTCGCTGGCTTGACCGTCGATATCGGAAGAATAGTTGATAGTTGAGAGCCGATGGTTGATGGTGAATTAATTGATCGGATGAGCACAAGACGTATCGACAAACGTAAGAAGACAGTCAGCGTAATGCCTAAGGTCTCTGGCGTTGCGATTTCTCGGCGCTCCAGCAAAATCCTCGATCGTTCCGTCGCTAATTTAAAGAAAGGTGTGGCTTCGGCACCGATCGCGACAGCCTGAAAAAACCTCACTGAGTTCATTTGAAGTTCGTGAATGCGGGGCGCATTCACCTGGTCGCCGCGGCGACCGCTCCCCAGATAGACGCTAGAAACAAAAAACCCGACATTTTTTCGCATGCCGGGTTTTCAGTTCTGGCGACGTCCTACTCTCGCACAGCCTATCGCCGTACTACCATCGGGGCTGCAGCGTTTCACTGCCGTGTTCGGAATGGGAACGGGTGGGGCCACTGCGCTAGTGTCACCAGAGAAGAGAGTTGATGGTTGAGAGTTGATGGTTGAGAGCCACCAACCGCACCACAGCGCTCGTCTCTGGCGATGGATTTTTTTTGTAAAAGAACAATCAACTATCAGCTTGTTCCTTGATATCTACATACAGGAAGTTTTGAATTCCGCGGTCAGCGACCGCGGCTACAACTCGTCTGAGTTTTCTTTTGAGATCATTCGTCTCTTCTGTTGACTGGAACCGGGGTCAGCGACCCCGGCTACAGCATAACAGAAAAGAAAATGATCAAGCCGAACGGGTTATTAGTACTCCTGAGCTGAACATGTTACCATGCTTACACCCGGAGCCTATCAACGTGGTGGTCTACCACGACCCTTCAGGGAGATC
>Ga0210407_10001055_pt1 | contig 27257 bp, 15 predicted proteins | sample IncBWC27MmetaG_FD_150860 | JGI IMG/M metagenome (GOLD analysis project Ga0210407, IMG submission 150860) | Forest soil microbial communities from Barre Woods Harvard Forest LTER site, Petersham, Massachusetts, United States - Inc-BW-C-27-M | ecosystem: Environmental > Terrestrial > Soil >...
CGATCCCCGCGCCCTGCCCAAGTGGCTCATGCAGGTTGCTCATCACGAGTGTTACCGGCAGAAGCGGTTAAACCAACGCGTTGTGAGCCGCGACGCAGAGCCCGACTTACCGGAACCGGAAACGCCTGCCATCGCCCACAGTCTTGTGCAGCAGACCCAAGATGAGCAATTCCTGCGGGATGCGCTGGCCACACTGACGCCACAATGCAGGCGGCTGGTGGAGCTGCTGTTCTTCGAAACACCTTCGCGGCCGTACGCGGAAGTGGCCGCGGAACTCGGCCTCGCTGTGGGCTCCATCGGATTTACCCGCCAGAAATGCATCGAGCGGCTGCGGCGCCAACTCGAACAACTGGGTTTTTGCTGATGCCCGCGACCCTTACGAAAAATTCAAGCAACGCGCTGATTGCTGAGCTAGGGCAACTCTCCAGCGAGCCGGCGCGGCGCAAATTTCTCACCCAGCACAAAGCCTTGCTGCGCCGGCAAATTGTCGAGCAGCTCGCGCGCCTCGTAGTCCAGAAAGTCCGCGTCAACAGGCAAGAAGCTCTCAACCTGGCGGAGGCAGCCGTGTTCATTGCGAAACACCTGCGCCGCAAAGAACCTCTGGCGCTGGGATTGCGCGCATTGGCCAACGCTCTTTATTCTTCCGGCGACAACCGCGCCGCAATCGAGCACCACCAACAAGCCTTCCAGCTGTACGAATCGCTGGGCAATTGGAACGAAGCCGGGCGGACGCTCAGCAGCTCCATCCAGCCGATGATTCTCCTCGGTGAATACGATCGAGCGTTTCAGGCTGCTGAACGCGCAAAAGAAATTTTCGCGCGTCTAGATGATCCCTGGCGCCTCGCCCGCCTGGAAATCAATGTCGGCAACATTTATCACCGCCAGGATCGCTTCGAAGAGGCAATCGCCCATTACGAACACGCCTATACCGGCTTGATGCCGTACAAAGACGTGGAAGGCATGGCCGCCATCTTTAGCAACTTGGCTATGTGCCTGATAAATTTGAACGATTTCCCCAGATCGCTGGATTGTTATCAGAAGGCCCGCGAACTGTGCAAGCAAAACGGCATGCCTCTGCTGGTCGCACAGGCCGATTACAATATCGCTTACCTCCACTATTTTCGCGGGGAGTATAGCCGCGCGATCGAGATGCTCTACGCCGCCCGGCGCGCCTGCGAGGCTACCGGTGACGCGTACCACTTCGCTCTTTGTCATCTGGATCTATCCGACATTTATCTCGAACTCAATTTGAGCGAAGAAGCGCGCGAAATGGCGCACGAAGGATTCTTGCGATTCGAAAAGCTCGGAATGGGCTATGAAGCCGCAAAAACACTCGCGAACGAAGCGACCGCCTTTGGGCAGCAAGGCAAGACGGTACAAGCCCTGGAACGGTTCACCAAAGCGCGTGAAATGTTTTGCCGGGAAAAGAATCTTGTCTGGCCCTGGCTGATCGATCTTTACCAGGGCTTGCTGCTCTTGCAAGAGGGACGGTATTTTGAAGCCCGGCGCCTGTGTGCCGCGGCCGCCGCTTTCTTCGACTCCTCAGCGCTCACCGGCAAAACTGTACTCGCGCACCTGCTCCTTGCGCGCATCGCCCTGCACGTCGGGGAGCCCGCGGAAGCGCAAATGCAAACGCAGGAATCGCTGAAGCGACTGACAGGGCTTCAGACCCCCATGCTCGGATACCAAGCGCACCTGCTTTCCGGGCAGATCGCCCAGTCTCGCAACGACCGTCATGCTGCGCACCAAGCTTACCTCGAAGCCAAAAAAGCCCTGGAAGCCATGCGCAGCCGCCTGCAAGGCGAAGAACTCAAAATCTCGTTCGTCAAGAACCGCATGCAGGTCTACGAAGCATTGGTCGATCTGTATATTACGGGCGATGGAACAGACGTCACCGCCGAAGAAGCGCTCGCCTGCATGGAAGCGGCGAAATCCCGCAGCATGATCGAAATGATTTTTCAAAGCGGCCAGAGTCTTCCCCTGGGAGACGCTGGCCAGAGCGATCTCGTCCGGAGAATTCGAGACCTGCGCGAGGAACTAAACTGGTATTACCACCGCATCGAGCTCGAACAGCTCCGTCCAGAAGAAAAATCCCACCAAAGACTCGAGAGCTTGCAGGAAAAAGCTCAATCGCAGGAGAAGGAGCTGCTGCGAACTCTCCGCGAACTGCCGGAGCACGAGCGCGAGACCGCTACACTGGGCGCCCCTGCGGATTTTTCTCTCAAGACGCTGCAATCTACCCTTCCGCATGACGCCAACCTCGTCGAATATTTTTCGACGGGAGACCGCATCGTAGCCGCTGTCATTTCAAGCGGGGAGATGAAAATCCTGCCGGTGACAGTGCTTTCTCGTGTCACTCATTTTCTGCAACTGCTCCGGTTTCAGCTCTCGAAGTTTCGTATGGGGAGCGAATATGTAAAGCGCTTTGAAGGGGCGCTGCTGCGCGCCACGCAGAGTCACCTGCAATCTCTGTATGCCGAACTTATTGCGCCCCTGCTCCCATTCTTTCGAGGCAAGCATCTCATTTTCGTGCCCCATGGCCCTCTCCATTTCCTGCCATTTCACGCGCTGCAGACCGGAGAGGACTATCTTTGTGACGCTTTCACGATTTCCTACGCCCCCAGCGCCACCGTTTTTTCTTTGTGCCAGGAGAAATCCGCCAGCACCAGCACAAGCTCACTGGTTTTTGGAATCCCTGACGAGCGCGCGCCGCAAATCCTGGATGAAGTGACGTCCGTGGCAGCTCTCCTCCCTCACTCCTCGCTTCACCTTGCGGAGCAAGCCACATCTTCCTTACTCCGCGAAAAAGGTCCGATTAGCGGCTTACTTCACATTGCCACCCACGGCGTCTATCGTCAGGACAACCCCATGTTTTCGGGCATTCGGCTCGGCGACGGCTACCTGAATCTGTATGACCTGTACCAAATGCGCTTGAACGCCAAGCTCGTAACCCTTAGCGGCTGCGCCACCGGCATGAACTTCGTAGCCGCTGGCGACGAATTGCTTGGACTTCAGCGCGGTCTTTTCTGCGCCGGAGCCACCACCTTGTTGCTCTCTCTGTGGGACGTCCACGATCAAAGCACTTCGCAATTGATGCAGCTCTTCTATCGAGAATACATTCAATCCGCAAACATGCCCGCGGCGCTTCAACATGCCATGCAGGAACTTCGCGCTCAAAACCCCCACCCGTATTTTTGGGCGCCCTTCGCCTTGGTCGGTAAAATCACTGATTCCGCAAGACTTAGCTAATTCTCAATCCCCCTATATCTATTTGTCCCATCGATCCCCTTATGCCGTGAGGGTTGATTCATCGTTCCACCCACTGGGGAGTGGCTGGGACAAAGAAAGGAAACTGGGGGGAACAGATGGAACATCTTAAGACGGAGAAGTGGATCGACTTTGTGAACCAGGCCGTAACCAAAGTCGATAAAGAACAGATCGAGAAGCATCTCGCACAAGGCTGCAAACGTTGTATGGAAACCGTTTCTGTATGGCAAAAAGTTCGGCAATCCGCGGCTGCGGAAGCCACTTATCAGCCGCCGCAAGATGTCGTCAGACTCGCCAAGGCTGCTTTCGCTACAGCGGGGATGACGGGTCAAAGGAACGCAGCCGGTAGCCGCATCACAGTTCTGTTCGATAGTTTTCTGCAGCCCGTTTTCGAAGGAACTCGATCGGCAGGTGTCAACACAAGACAAATGCTCTATCGCGCGGATCCCTATCAGATCGACGTTCAAGTCGAGGCCAAGCCCGGCGCCAACCGCATCTTGGTTACCGGCCAGCTCCTGGACTTGAGCAATCCTGAAAACACGGCGCAAGATACCCCGGTAATTATCTCCAACATGCGGGGCCAGGTCTTGCACACGGTGGTCAATGAATTCGGAGAGTTTAGCGGAGAACTTGTGAACAGCGGCGACCTGCAGATGACCTTTGCAAAGCCCGGTGGCGCTCCGATTGTGATTTCGCTCCGGGAAGCACTCGGCCGTCTGCTGGGAGACATAGTATGAGCGGCATTACGATGAAGCAGTTGCCGCTTATCTCAGCTTTGGTACGAAAGTACCAGGCCCGCTGGGAATTTTGTCTTGACAGAAAGATACACTCGTACTATTGGCTAGGAGAATCTGCCCCGCGAAACTAAAAGGGCAATCAACTGCGCCGAAAGACGAGCATTTCACTAGCAGGAGACCCTTTAGGGATTGACACTATGAAACGCATAACCCTCATTGTCGCATTGATCGTCTTCATGCTTTGCGCGCCGAACCCCGCGGCAGCGCAGAACCGCTACATCGTTCGCACGAATGGTGGCTTGTCCTCGGTCCTCAATCTTTGCAACCTGCTCCAATGTCAGGTGCAAGGCGGACTGGACGGCCCCCTTGGGCAGAACTTTCTCGTGACCTCTTCCAACAACCTTCTTGCCAACCTGGTGAACGGCGCGCTCACGTTTGTCGAATCCCTGCTCGGCATCGTCAGCATTGAAGCCGACTATCTTTTGCCCATCCCGCACGCGGGGCCCGGCGGCATTCCCTCGGGTCTCTACGACACGACCCCGATGAACTACTACGGCACCACCGTTTGGCACGGTTATGCTGCTCAGCCTGCGGCCCAGATCATCCGGCTTCAGGATGCGCAAAACGGCTTTCGCATCGGCGGTTCAGGCATTGTGGCTGTGATTGACACCGGAGTGGACATCAACCATCCCGTCCTCTATGCCGTGCTGCTCCCTGGCTATGATTTCACCCGCAACCAGCCGGGCGCTTCGGAATGGCTCGATGCACCGCAATTGCAAGACTCCATCCAGGACTCCCAGAATAACCAGGCTCCTGCTTATGTCCAGCAGTCCAGTGTCGCCGTTCTCGATCAATCTTCGGTCGCCGTCCTTGACGGCGGACCTTACGCCGCTTTCGGCCATGGCACGATGACTGCCGGAGCCGTTCACCTGGTGGCCCCCAAGGCCAGCATCCTTCCTCTCAAGGCGTTCACTTCCGACGGCACCGGCTATCTTTCCAACATCGTTGCCGCTCTTTACTACGCCGTTCAGCATAAGGCCAACGTCGTAAATATGAGCTTCGATCTGGCCTCCTCTTCGCCGGCGCTTACCCAAGCGGTCGCTTACGCCAATAAAGCCGGCGTCGTTCTCGTCGCTGCCGCCGGCAACGAAAATACTAGCAATGCCGTTTACCCCGCGGCCCTCAACAGCTACGTCGTCGGTATCGCTTCCACGACCGATTGGGACAGCCGTTCCTCTTTCTCCAACTACGGCTCCAAGGATGTTTGGATTGCGGCCCCGGGCGAAAACATCATCACAACTTTCCCCGGTGGAACGTACGCCAGCGCTTCCGGCACCTCGTTCAGCTCCCCGATTGCCGCTGGCACGGTGTCTCTGATGCTCAGCGTCAAGGCCCAAGCCATCAACCAATCCCAAGCCGCCAGCGCCCTTTCTCATGGACGGCCTCTCACCTCCGACCTCAATCACGGCCGTCTCGACGTTTATCAGGCGGTCTCCGCCTGGGTGAATAACTCCGGTTCCAATTCCGGCTCCGGTGGTTCCGGCTCCTGCTTCCTCTTCTGCTTTTAGCCATCATGTCCAGCAACCGGATTCCAGCGCTCACAGAGGGCGCCCCGACCCTTGGGGCGCTGGAGTCTCTTCGGATCAAGCAACTCGAGGAACAATCTTCCGCCCTCCGCAATTCCGTCATTTGCGCCTTCAACCAGCTCCTCGATTTGAAAGATCTCAACACCGGCGTTCACAGCACGCGCCTGGCGGAATGGGGGATGCGTGTTGGCCTGGAACTCGGCCTCGAAGAATCTGATCTGCAGAACCTGGAAGTTGCCGCGCTTCTGCACGACATCGGCAAAGTCGGTGTTCCCGATTCTATCCTCAAAAAACCGGGCAAGCTCGATCCCGAAGAATACGCCCTGATGAAAAAGCATCCCGAGTACGGCTGGGCCGTTCTGCGCATGCTCCCCGGCTTCGAACGCGCCGCTCTCGACATCCTTCATCATCATGAATCCGTCGATGGCAAAGGCTATCCCGCCGGTCTGAAAGGCAACGAAATTCCCGTCGTTTCCCGCATCGTGTGCGTCATCGATGCCTTCGACGCTATGGTTTCTTCCCGCCCCTACCGCAAAGGCCTGCCTTTCGAGGAAGCCGTCCGCCGCCTCAAGGAAGCCAGCGGCACGCAGTTCGACGCCGTCATCGTCCAGTCCTTTCTCTCTTTCGCCGAAGCAGAAATGTCCCCCGTCTTCGCCGCCGCCGGCACCTCCGTTTCTTCAGCCTTGTAGAAACGTCAATCCCTCTGCGCGCCGAGAAGACATTATTGCCGAGTGGGCGACAAGAAACTACAATGAGGTCACTATGCGCCTTGTTGCTGGATGCATGCTTGTCGCGGCCGGAAGCCTTGTCCTGGCGCAGAGTTCCAATGAACTTCACAATCGGTACGGAGAGCCGGACTTGGAGCGTTTCACGGCACGTCCCGGTATTAGTCTCAGCGTGCAGTACGGTCCGGACCATCTCGCTTGCCAAGCATTAATACAGCCGCCTCAATCGCTAATTCATCAAGACGAGCAGACTTTACTCATGTCTTCGGACGGTGTGTCTGAGGTTCTGGAAGAGGTTGCACCTGTTGCAATGAGGGGAAAACAAATCAATGACGGTAGCTTTCAGGGCGGATGCAACGTACGTAGATTCACTGAGTACGAGAATGTATGGATCATGCGAGCAACCCACGAGTGTGACCCTTCGAGCCAAGACCGGGACGTAAGCACTTCGATCAACTTCAAGCGAGACGTTTGCCCAAAACCAAAAGCTCCGGTTACCGTGACTCGGCCCTAACTCCCGGTTAGTCGTGCGGGCAGCAGCAGCATCGATGCGGACAGTGATTTCAAAAATTGTGTGAGATATGCTTCCCGTACTATGTTCTCGACAGCTCCCGCACTACAGAAGCCGGGAAACATGGGGGAAACATGGGGGAAACATGGGGACAAACATGGGGACAAACATGGAAACATGGGGAAACATGGGGAAACATGGAAACATGGGGGAAACATGGGGACAGACGGAACGTTCCCCCATTCTAAAAGACCCCGTGTATCCCCCACCTTTAAACTTGCCATCGCAGATAATCATCGGAAAACGTCCCGTCCGTGCGCCGTTCCTCGCACCGGTTTCCCCGAACGCGATCATCACAAAATTAACTACAGCGCCGTAAACGAAAAACCAGAATATTGCGTGCTATTGTTTGAAAGAAATGGTCGGGGCGAATGGATTTGAACCATCGACCTCCTGGTCCCGAACCAGATAAGCCACTAACCTAAGTCGCTGTCCTGGCGTCACTTGCGGGTTTTGGGGCCGCTCTCAGATGGACAAGTTGGACAAGTCAGCTAAGTCAACGGCTGCACGGCAAACACAAGGCTAGTCTCTTCGACTAACTGAGGAATCCCCATCGTGTTCCAAATCATCCTTATCAAGGAGTGAGTTCGAAGCTCTGAGTTCGCGCGAAGAAAACGGTTTTGGTTCGATTTCTATCGCTTCTGGAAGCTCGGCCTCGGCTCCTTTTCCGGATCCGAGTTGTTTGAGCGTTCGGGACTTAGAAACAATAAAGCGATCCAGTCCTGGGATGGCGTCATTGTAGGCGCTGACCGTAAGTTTTAGTCTACTTCCGATTCTCGCCATGCTCTCCGCGAATCGTGCCACTTCTCCATAAAGCTCGACCCCCACATTGCTAATCTCTTCGGCGCTCTTATTTAGCCTTTCCTGATCCAGCACATAGCGGATGGCCTTGAGGAGCGGAATGAGACTCATCGGGTTTGAAATGAACACCCGCTTGTCACACGCTTCGCGGATCAATTCGGCCTCGTCCCGGATGGCAGCATGGTACATGCCGTCGTGCGGGATGAAGAGAATAACGCAATCTAGCCCCTCGTATCTCCGCCAATACTCCTTCGCCGAAAGTGATTTGATGTGATTTCTCAACGATTTGGAATGGGCTTCGGCAAGAACGGTTTTCTGGATTTCGTCGTCAGTGCTCGCAATCGCAAGGTAAGACTCCATCAAATTCTTGCTATCGATGATGAGCTTCCGGCCTTTCGGCAGGTTGATAATGGCATCGGTTCGTTTTCGACCATCTTCCGCGTCGGTATAGTGCTGGAGAATGAAATCGATTTCGGCTTCCAAGCCCGCATTTTCAAGCGCGTTTTCGAGCGTCATCTCGCCCCAGCTTCCGCGTACCACAGGCTTGCGAAGGGCATTGGTAAGCGACTCACTAGCACCGGCTAGTCGCTTGACCTGATCGTCGAGAAGAGCTTCCGCCCTTGTCCTGGCAAGGTTACTGTCCTCGACGTGCTTGTCGAGCCGTTTGATAGTCTCCTCTACAGGTTTGAGCATGGTTTCGATGTGTTGTTGATGTAACTTCACATCGGCAGTCGTTTTTTCACCGTGCTTTTCGATGAGGCCGTCGGCGGTCTTGATGAGTTGTGCAGAAGCATCCTTTAAGGCGTCGGCGGAAAGCGCCTTGAACTCAGTTGTGAGCACATCGCGCGCCTGCGCTATGAAGTCATTTAACTTCGCGATCTGCTCGTCCTTTGCCTTGACGATCTCGTGCTGCGCCTCTCGTTCCTTGACAACCATGTCGATGGCGCTTTTGTTTGCGGCCTCGGCATCCTTGAGCGCCTCAGTTTTCTCGCGCTCAAGTTCCGTGATCCGCGCGTTCAGGGATTGAATCTGCGCGTCCCGTTCAAGAAGCGTCGCTTTTGTCTCGTCAACGCGAGTGGCTTCATTTTGAAATTGCCCCTTCTCCTCCAAGGCGACCTTCAACTCGGCAGCGATCTCGCTATATCGTTTTTCAGATTCTGTTGCCTTGGTTTTAGCCTCGTTCTCACGTTCGCGAGCTTCAATGATGGACTTGCGCAGCTCTTGCTGGCGCGCGTCAAAATCGGCTTTAGCCATTGAAAGTGCCGTCTTGGCTTCGGCAAGCTCACGGCGTTCTGCGTCCGCCCGCTGACGATCTTGTCTGCGGGTCAGAAGGTAGGTAACTAAACCGACGATGGCAGCGAGCAAGGTTGCGATGATGAGATTCAATGCCATTTTTTTGAGGCTTTATTCGGTTCGTACCGATACTATATCTGTATATCAGACTTCGGAGGAAGCAATAATGTGCAGTATCCTATCTAGATACTGGCTTACTTGCTTAGAATCGACCGTGGTGCGGAGGTGCTGCGGAATCTTGCGGAACCATTCGTCCCGCGTTTTCGGGCGCTTATCAAGAAACTCCTCCAGAAGGGTCGGTCGCAATATCCCGTCGTCAGGGAGAGAATCCGGGAATGTTGCCTTGATCTCACCACTTCGCAGCTCTTCGAGCTGCCGACGCAGGGATTCCGCTCTTCGTACCTTTTCCAGTTGCTGAAGGTATGCAGGATCACTTTCTAGGAGCGATTCTATGGTGCGCAGCAACCGCCTAATCTCGCTATCCCTGCTCTTGAACCAGTCCGTTGACCATACCCGGTGAATTTTCCATCCTAGGTTCACGAGGATTTCCTGACGCAGACGGTCTCGGTCTCGGGCCGAACGGCCTGAATGATAGCTTGCACCGTCACATTCAACGCCAAGCAGGAATGCGCCAGGCTTGGCGGGATGCTTTACACCTAGGTCAATAAAGAACCCTGCAACGCCAACTTGTGGTACGACCTCGTAGCCCTTGTCCTTTAAGACGGTTCCGACGGATCGCTCAAAATCATTCGTGGGTTGATCCAGGCCGTCCTCCGCCTGCTGTAAAATTCCTGTGCGTGCGAAAATCAGATATTGTTTCAATGCCCTAAGACCCCATGGGCTGTTGGCGGTCGTCTGGATGCGGTCGGGATCGAGTGAGCTGAAAACGACCGTGCGGTTCTTGGCGCGAGTGAAAAGTACGTTGAGTCGCCTGTGGCCGCTTGCACCATTGATGGGACCAAAGCGCTGGAATTGATTTCCGCGAACGTCGGGACCGTAAGTCGTCGAAATGAAGATAACGTCCCTTTCGTCACCTTGGACATTTTCAAGGTTCTTAACAAACAGGGTCTCCTGACCGCCTTTCATCTTTTCCTGGTAGGCGATTGCAGCGGGATCCTCTCGCAGCCGCCTATCAAGGAGTTCCTCCACCAGTTCTCTTTGTTCAAAATTCAGCGTCACCACGCCGAGTGATTCTCCGAGATGCTGGCGCATATGCTCCAGCACAGCCTCCACTACAACGGCTGCCTCGCGTGGATTGCGCCCATTCTCAAATACGCCGTCAGGTACAAAGTGATGCTTTACGCCCAGAGACGGATTGTCGTGGTATGCGGAGGGAAAGATGATGAGGTCCCGTTGATAAAATTCATGATTCGAGAACGCGATCAGGCTGTGATGGCGGGACCGATAGTGCCAGCGCAACCGGCGCACCGGCTGGAACAACGTGCTGGCAACATCCAGAATGCTCTCCCCTTCCTCGACAGCGGTGCGGTCATCGTCTGCGCCGTCATCGTCGGAGTCGAGCGAAACGCGTTGAAAGAATGTCGTGGGCGGAAGCTGTTTCGGATCGCCGACTATGACCACCTGCCCGCCTCGTGCAAGTGCGCCGATGGCGTCTTCGGGCTTGAGCTGGGACGCCTCGTCCATGACGACGAGATCGAACTTAAGCCGTCCGGGAGCGAGGTATTGAGCGACCGACAAGGGCCCCATCATGAAGCACGGCTTGAGGGCGACCAGTGCGCTCGCGGATCGCAGAACGAGCTGCCGTATCGGAATGTGGCGCTTTTGTTTATTAAGTTCATTCATGACGAGTGCCATTTCCGTCCAATGACGCACAGGACCGCTCTGGTTTCCATTGGGAACGGGGCGCTTGTCAATGAGTGCGGCGACCCGCTCGCTGTAGAGGCGAATGGATTCCTTGTCTGCTGCCGCAAACTGATAACGCAATTGCTCTAAAGTCACGCCAGTAGCTTCGGAGAGTTCAGGGTACTGCGCGAATACACTGCGGGCGAGACTATTGTAGAAGACGAAGCGGAACACGCGCCCAAGTTCACGAGGTTCAAATGTGCGGTTCTCCGCCGCTGCGGTCAGTTTGTCGAGTCCGGTTTCCCGGCTCTTGATTCGGAGACGAAGGAAATGATGCCAGCGCGGCAACTCTTCAAGGCTCGCCAGCGCGTATTCGGCCAGCGCTTGCAACCCTGTCCACGGGCCATCGTGGATTCCGTTCCAGAAGGCCGATCCCGAGATGGTGGCAAGTTCTGCGGTTATCACTTGCAGCGTCTCTCCGCAATCGTGGACGGCATTCAGGATCGTGCGAAGCTCCGCGAGATGCGCCGCGTAGCCCTTGCAGAGGAGCCAGTCGACCGCCTTTGGAGGCAGGCTCCCCGACGCAATGGAGTCAGCAAACTGAATCGTATATCTGATGGGTTCAACGTCTGTGTTGACGCCGCGGTACGAGTCTCCGATCATTGCGGAAAGTTCGGACTTGGCTTGAATGCCAGCCATCGCACTACGGCACTGTTCCGCCGCCAGCAGGATGCCAGGAACGTCCCCAAGCGCAACGTCATCGCGAATAGTAGCGTGATCAATAGCTTGCAGAACGTCCCTAAATTCCTGGTTAAACTTTTGGAGGCACGCGAGAATTTCGTCAAGAGAACCTGAAACCAGTAAAGAGCGTTGGCTTGGCACGGCGCGCGTGAAATCCGTAACGCAAGTCACCGCTTGCTCAAGGGTTGCTCGATGTTCCGCACTTGAAAGGACGGCGGCCTTGATCACTCTAAGGCGTTCAATCCTTGCGGCAAACACAAGTCGTCGGAACGGCTCAGCATGCGGTTGATGTTCGGGCAGGGCGACAAAAACTTGCTCATACCAGAGAACCGTTTGGTGCAAATCGTCCCACTGGCTCTGTACGCCTTGAAAGTGCACTCCGAACATCTCTCGATAAGCAGTGCTGTTATCAAACTGCCGGCGCTTCTGCGCGCAAGATGCAAGGCTCCTTAGTGCCTGGCTCATCTGTGCGCGATTAGCCTTTTTCTTTGCGACCGTGACGCGACGATAGTCTTTCACCGCCTGGCTGTACTTGCGACCAAACAACCGCTGAAAGAGGCTGGCCGCGTCGATGACGGAAGCATGTTCGATGAGCTGCCCTGGCGTGAACGTTCCATTGCCAAGCGAAAGATCAAAGTCCCGCCCGAGCGACGCCTCAGCGACTTTAATCGCCGTCGCCTCCTGCCGAGCCTTCTCCAGCATTGATTTGCTATGTTCGCTTTCAAAGGCCGTTTGGCGGAAGTGAAGTCGGTCAAACGGCATGTTCTCGATAATCCGCAGCGTACCGAGCAAGAAAGATGAGCTGGAAAGCGTGATCGGGGCTTCGCAGCCGACGACATCGAGCAATACTTGGAAAGATGAACGCCCTTTTTGAAGGAGGCTTGCCGCCTCAACGGTAGAAGAAAGGAGACTTTTGCTCTTCGCTACGGTAAGTGCCTCCAGTCCCCAGATTCGAGCGCATTTGAGCGCCTCCTCCAGTTTGTCCGCTGTGCGTGGATCAAGAAGGGAGCTTCCCTCGCTTACGGAATTTGAGAGTGCTTCAAAGCCTTTTCTATACGACTCCACCAAATCCACAAACTCTGCAAGCGCCCGCCGGTTCGCTTCGGTCTGGCACGGAACCAGCAAATGCTCAAGCAGCTTCCCTCCAGATTCCGGCAGGAGCGCCAAAGTGGATGAAGAGCGCGTCAGGTCCAGGACCGTTCGGGAAACGGCGATACCGGCAGTCTCCTGTAGTCGCTCGCAGTACTCGTCGGCCTTGCGCACAGTGCCCAGGAACTCCTTGAGAAGGCTCAGAACTCGTTCGTCCTCTTCAAAGCTCAATGGCCGGGTGACCCAGTTCCAGGGATGCTGCTCGATTGAACCGCACGGGGCGAGAACTGCCGCCAGATGCTGCGCGTATACCGCCAGAAATTGTTCCGTCTCCGTGAACTCGGCACGAGTGAATTGTGGAGCCTGGCGCAAAATGACCTGATTCAGGCGCTCCCGATGTGCATCAATGTCCTGCCCACAACGGTCACGTGCCCACAGAATCTCGAAAATCGTGGATTGGAGAGGTTCGATGGTTTTGTTGATCAGCCCTGCATATTGCGTCAGAAGCCGCTTCTTGTCTTCGACTATCGCGAGTTGGCCGTCGAGATCGCGAGGGTCCTTGAACGAACCACGGCGCTGAAGACGGTACGCGATATCGTTCAGCAGCGCGCCTTTTTTCGTTTTATGGCTGTGGACTTCGAGGCAAAACATCCCGAGGCCCGCGTCGTCCAGACGGCGGCGGACCACTTCAAGGGCGGCGAGTTTCTCCGCTACAAAGAGCACGGTCTTGCCTCGTGCAAGAGCCGCCGCAATCAGGTTTGTGATTGTTTGTGATTTTCCAGTCCCCGGAGGACCTTCGATCACCAGATTCTGGCCGCGCAGCGCGTGCACGAGCGCGCTGTGCTGCGAACTGTCGGCGTCACGGATGAGATGAGGAATGTCTTTTTTCAACTCCGGCGCGTCAATGGCGAATTCTTCCGCAAGCGTGATATTCGGGTTTTTCGAGCCTTCAAATAGCTCTTTGACCAGCGGATGCTTGGCGATGCTCTGGGAGGAAGGCCATGTCTTGGGATCAAGATCGCGGTACATGAGCAGTTTGCCGAAACTGAGCAACGCGAGCGTGACGTGCCTGCGAATAGACCAGCGTTTCTTGAGGGTCAGGATCGTTTCAAACTTCTCGAAATAGGTCTCTGGAGTGTCGTCGTCCTCAAGGAGTGGTATCTCAAGGCCAAAATCGCGGCGCATCTTTTCGACCAGCGATAAATTAGACTCCACGTCTTCGCCGGAATATTCGATCACTGCTTCGACGGCTCTCCCCTTCCCTCCCGACCGCTCGATAGTCACCGGCACAACCACAAGGGGCGCAAGATGCGTCTGTTCGGAGTCGTCGGACTCGTGCCATTCGAGAAAACCGAAAATTAGATACAGCATGTTCGTGCCTGACTCTTCGATTGCCGTCTTTGCGGCGCTGGCAATCTTGCGGCCTACTGTATCGAGTTGTTCCTGGTAGTGGAGGACCGGCAACAACGCTTCGTTTCGATCTTCGAGACTTTCGAGGTCGAAAGAGGCGTTCCAGCCAAGTTCAGCCGCATAGTCCTCAGCCGGAGGCAATTCTCCGCCGTTTTCGATATCCGGCTCGGGCACCGGCAGGAATGAAAGTTTTTCGTTGTCGCGCAGTCGCCCGAAGACCGGATCAAGAGCGATGTCCACAACGCGGAGCGAAGAAGCCTTAGAATGCCTGAAATTAAGGAGTTTGTTGCGGTTGGTGAGATCAAGCAACCGGGTACGGATTCGGTCCAGGCCGGTCTCCGTGCTTCCGGTCAGGAAATCAGCGCTTATACCGGATACCGGCTGTTCGCTTGATTCTTGACTGGGTCCACTCGACATAACTTCATTATGTCCGAATCTACAATTGTAAGTTACTTATTAAGACGGAGTAGTGTGGCGGCAGGCAACTCACAAGCACCAGTTAAGCTATCACACGAATTATAACAATTTGGGCTTGCGGAGTGATCGATCCTTTGCGCGCACCTGCGCGCAGGAAACAAACCCTCGGTTTACTAACCAGTGGGAACCGTCGCACGCACACGTGGGGGACGACTTCATCATTGTGGTTAGGCGTCCTCCGCCCAGAACGAAAACGTCAACGCGCACACGTGCGCGAGCAAGACTTAGCAAAATTAGCTCTCGCAATAGTTCCGCACGTGCGTTCCCAATGTCTTGGCTCCCGATATCTGGACACGGTACACTCACGTGCGCGTTCGCTGCCCTAGGGGAGACTCGCCTTCGTGACGGGAATTCGGAGATTGTTCTTGCCCCACGTGGGTATGCAAGGCTCAGTTAAGCACCTATTTGAGGAGTTTCAGGATTCCCTATGGGATGGATGGGAAAACCACCCGGAGGTTCAACAAGAGAGAACGGCATCCGATCATTGCCAACCGCATGAGCAAACCCGTGGGGCACGCATGCGCAAGGAATTTCTGACGGGTAAGCCTGAGTTACAGCGAGAAGTCCTGTGCGCGCTCCTGTGGGAAGAAAGCTGCGCGGAATGGCTTGGGTTTAATGACCTTGCCCGCCCCGACGCCAGGCCACCCTTGCGGCGTCTTGCCGGTCTGATCCGAGAACCCGACTGGACGGACACGGAAAACATACACAAGTTGCGCATGTATCGGGCCGCCGCCTTTATCGATTGCCTGCGACCGAGCGTCATCGACTGGGAAACACCCCGCATTTCTGACATGGAGCGGGTTCTGGAATTTATCGAGGTTTTCACTCGCCCTGGGATTTCAGTCGAAGACCAAACCAACTTGATCGACGACCTCTCGCGTCCTCGCATCTCACTGGAGAAGATTGTTCAGACCGAACGCGCACCGCGCATGCGGCTTTCGCTAGACGATCTGCGGTACGTTCGGGATACCGCCGAACTTTCTCACGAGGCGCGCGCCGTCGCATGGGACAATCGCACTCCGAAACCGTTCCAGCCATTTGGCCGCTCCAATGTCGAAATGTATCGAGACAAGAAACTCGCCCAAAACTGGCGCGTTGCAGTGAAAAACCAAATAAAGAACGCCAAGAAACTCTTCGGTTCAAACCCGACTCAGGACGAAGGCGAAGCTAATTAACTTCGCAACCCATCCCTCGATTCCCCCAATTCTCCTCTAAGTGCCTGTGTTTTCTAATGTATAGCGGCGTTTTTGCCCGCTTTGAGTTGCCCCCACCTGGATAATATCCCCGTCATGCGAAAGAAATACTTTTGCGCGGAGTGCAAGGCAGAGTGTGGCGCGCCCACCTATTTGCGTCTCCAGCTAACCGGCTTAGGTTGGACACGAGTTTCTCAACTACCACGCTGGCAGAGGTCGATTCCGGTCGGACACTTCTGTGAGAAGTGCCTCTTGGCGCGTGTGCGCACAGCTATGGCAGACAATTTCGACTCTTCCCTAATGGAGAGACCTTCGGGCTGCGTTAACGCGCCCGAATGCGTGCGCACACAAGAGGAGTCTTTATGAGCTTCGGCGGAAGATTGGCGCAATTCAGGGCAATGCAGGCGTGCAACCCGAGCGACGAGCCTGGTCTTCCGCCGAGGAATTTGTTTTGTGGTCAGTGCGCCCTCGCAGGCTCAGAGCATAAACGCGCTCCCTCTCCACGCGCGGGTTTTTCGCGCGGGGAGAGGGCGGGGGGAGTGGGGGCAAGTGGTTTTCGGTAAAGCAGTACGGTAAGTGCTTTTTCTTAAAGTCTTTACTTCACTTGACGGAATTTACGATTAATTGCAACAAACGGGAGACGGGATGCGGAAAGAAAAGAGTTTCGAGTGCGGCAATTTCTCAGTCGTAGGGCCAGTCAAGGGCAAACCGGGGAAGTTCGGTTACTTGTGCCTATTCTGTGGTTCCTACCGCTGTAACCGTTGCCGAAATCCCAAGCTGAAAAAAGTCCGTGCGGAAATCTCCCGCGTAGCGTCCGAAAGAAAACTCGACAGAATGGCGACGCTGACTCTTGATCCCAAGCGCGTCCCGAAAGGAGATCGCAAGCGAACGGATCGCTACATCCGCGATTGTTGGCGCAAGATGCGCGTGCTACTCATGCGATTGAATAAGGGTAAGAGCATCGATTTCGTTGGCGTTCTGGAGTTCCAAAAAAACGGGAATGCTCACTTGCATGTGCTCGTCGGGAGGTACATCGCGCAGGAGTGGCTGTCTCTCGCATGGCAATCCATCGGCGGCGGAAAAATCGTGGATATTGAGCGAGTGGATGTACATCGCGTTTCCGCCTATCTGTCTGTATATCTCACGGGCGACAAAGTGAAACGCACACTAGAGCTATTGCCCATGCGGGCGCGAATTTTTACCACATCGCGCTCAATTCGTCTGTGGCCGAAAAAAGAAAAACGTGGTTGGTGGCTGCGTCGTGTGGGCATTGAGACTTTCTACGATCTGGCGCCAAACCCGGCCAATCTGCGTTTCGAGGCTGTCGAGGATTTGAAACCCTTCGGGCTGGAATTGCTGAGTTATTTCGAGTCCCCGCCTTTACAAGAGGACCTTCGGGAATCGAGACGTAATCAAAGTGCTGAAAGCAGCTATCCCCGTTTGGAAGGCTGAGACTCTCTAACGTGTCCCGCCGTGACTCCATCCACGTCGTAGAGGAGCAGCCGTCGTCACCGGTTTATGGACTACCGGACGACCGGCCTGCTATTGTCTCTGCGACGCCAGGACTGCGACAAGCGAGGAGAAAACGCTTGGAGAGCAGAACTGGACAGGACGGCACGGTGTACCAAGAGGGAAGAAAACAGACGGATGAATGGTTGCCAGACAAACCGGCATACCTTCGCATCTATCTGGATATTCCCGGCCAATATGAACGGGTGAAACACAACGAACCCCTCGGCAAAAGTGCTACTCGTGAAGAAGCAAGACGAACAGCAGATCGCTGGATAATGAGGAACGGAGTCAACGATAGAGAGAAACTAGAATTTGCCTTGCAGCCTAGCGAGATAATCTTTCGCTCGCAGGCCGCATGGTGGCTCTCTGAAATCGCTTCCGGTCGCCTCAAGTCCCGCCAGAAGAACAAGCGCGGCCAGAGAATTAGAGTTTCTACTCTGGACGCGTACACGACTGCGGTTGCCTATCTTAACGAGAAAATCGGGGACCATAAGCTCGCCACTTTCGACAACGCGGAGATGAGAGAACTGATCTCCACGATGGAAGCAGAGATGAAAGAGAATGGGGCGCGGCGTTTCACTTCAAAGACCATCGTCAACTATTACCTGATCGCGGCAGCAGTATTCGCCACTGCAAAGGATCGCAAGGGCAAACAACTTTTCCCGCGTCAGTGGGACTTGAATTACATCGGCTTGCCAGCGGTCGATAAGAAAACGCAAAAGACGCCTACGCTTGAGGCGACCGAGATAGAAACTATCCTGGCCGCCGCCAAGAAACTCTACCGCGTGCTCTATTGTTTGTTGGCAGGGTCCGGTTTGCGAATTTCTGAAGCCTTGGGCCTCGAAATAGGGAAACACTTCTCAGCGGATTGCTCGATAGTTTACGTTCGCCAGCAACGCAGCAAGAAAGGGCACGGGATCGAATCGTATCCCAAAACAGACGCAGGTATCAGGGATATAGATTTGGCCCCCGCCTTAGCTGCGCTGGTGAAGAAATTCATCGGCGGTCGCACGAGTGGTTTTCTGTTCGAGACTTCCGGGGGCTTGCCTATGTCGCCGCGAAACATTGCGAGAGATAGCTTGCATCCGATTCTTAAAAAGATGGGACGCGAGTTGGCAGGCTTTCACACATTTCGTCGATTCCGTGAGTCCATCCTGCAAATGAGTGAGGCGCGAACCTTGCTTATCGATTTTTGGATGGGCCACGCGAACGGGGATATGTCGGGGCGTTACGGCAAGCAATTGCTCGATAACGTCCAGTGGCGGCGAGATTGTGCGGCCAAGGTAGGTCTTGGTTTCGCACTTCCGACTGAGGAAGAACAGCCGTTAATGGACAAGTCGGGACAAGTTTCGAATGATGAAGGGCAAGAAGCAGTTGCAGCGTAAGTCTATATGAGAGCGGGAATTAAAATGGTCGGGGCGAATGGATTTGAACCATCGACCTCCTGGTCCCGAACCAGGCGCGCTAGCCAGGCTGCGCTACGCCCCGACAGATGCGCTCCAGCCTCGCGGGCGAAGCTCAAGCGCGAAGTACAGATTAACATAGCTGAACGGCCTCGGCCAGACCGGGATGATTTCTTAACGTGGCAAATCGCGGGCAAAAAACTTCCCTCCTTCGCCTCAGCCATCAGGACCGCAACCCTACTTCGCCTGGAATTTTAGGGCTTTTGCACTTGGTCCAGACGCACGCCCGCGTCGGCCTTGCTCCAAAGTTTTTCTGCCGTGGCCAACTCCTGCCGCGCCGTGGGGCCATCTCCCTGATTCTCCGCAACCAGCGCCAGGGCGAAATATCCACCCGCATAACTGGGGTCATGCTCAATCATCTTGCGGGCCGTGGACCCAGCCAGCTCCCAATCGCCGACTTGCCGAGCCACTTTTGCGATGGATTCGAGCTCAAAGAGCGCCTCGCTCCAGGCATCCGGCCCGGGCACGGCGACAATCTCTTTTTCGAGCTGCTCCAGCAGCGCGTTGCCTTTATCCCGATTCTTCTCGTGCAGCATGATTTCCGCTCGCAGCAAGCCTGCATCCGGCAGCGACTTGATCAGTGCTGCGGGAAGGTGCTCCATTTCCTGCTCCGCCATCGACAGGCTGTTGCGCGCATCTTCCACGCGATTCATCGCCAGGAAAGCCTGGCCCGCCAGCGTTTGCCCCGCGAAGCGTCCCATGGCGAAGTTGCTATTCTCGATCATCGATTGCGCGGCTTCGAGAGCCTCTTGCGGCCGGTCGCGCTCCAGCAAGAATTCCGGCCACGCCCTGCGATTGAACTCCGCCAAATCGATCGGTGCGGGCTGGACGAACGCCTCTCGCAGCGCGGCCTCCGCGGCTTTCATCTGCCCCAGCGATTGGTAGCACAAGCCCAGCAGTTGCAGGTTGTGCGCATGGTGCCAGTCGTATTGAGCCGGGATGTTCTCCGCGCGATAGTAGGCGTTTTCCAATTCTTCCGCTTTGAGAAACTCCTGGATGGCTTCTTCCGTGCGGCCTAAACGCCGGAGATTGTGCCCCACCATGTGGTGCGCATGCGGAATCGCCGGCGCCATTCGTTCATAGTTTTGGGTTTCCTCCAGAGCCTGCTTCACCGGTCCATGATTTTCCAGTGTGTGTGCCAGATAATGATGCGCGACAAAACTGTCCGGAGAAAACTTCAGCGCCGTTTCATAGAACGCGATGGTGTCTACGGCGCCGCCTTGTCCATGCGCCAGCGCAGAGCCTTCGTCCGCGAAAGCACGCAAAATCCAAAGCCAAGGATCCTGCGGACTGGCCGCCAGCGCGTCTGCTACGGACTGCCGGTAGGCAAAATACTTCTGCAGGTTGCCGCTATCCCGCAGATAATCGAGCTGCCGTGCGCGAATCGTGAGCCGCGCACGCTCGCGGTCGGTCAATTTCTTAGCGAAAGACTGCGCTCTTTGGAAAGCCTCGACCGCCTCCGGAAATTCTTGGAGTCCCACGTAGGCGTCGCTCAGTCCGAGATACGCCATTGCCAGCGAGGAGTCCGAGCGCAACGCTTGATGGAACGAACGCGCCGCTTCAATCCAGACAAACGAATGCAAATAGGCCAGCCCTTGATCGTAGAACGCTTGCGCCTGCGGCGAAGAGGTGGTCACTTCCTCATGAACTTCGCCAATCCCTTGCCGGAGCGGCACCGGCCGTTCCAGAGTTTCACTGGGAACATGGCTCGCCGCTTCGTGCCCCTCATGTTGTGGCAGCTGCCGCGCCGCCGCTTCGCCCGCTCCAAAAACGCAAATCGCTCCGAATGCCAAGCTAGCAAATCTTCGTATTGCGCCTGAATCATGATTGAGGTGGATGACAATTTTCATGTTGGCTGAGGCAGTGTCCTAGACTTCCGTAATCTCCACGCTTCGCACATAGTAACCGGCATCCAGCCGTCTGGCGGCGATTTGCGCATCGTTGATTCGTAGCCGGATAAGGTACGTTCCTGTTTGCTTTGGGCTCCAAATGTGCGTCCAGAAACTCCAGGGATCGTTGACTTTTCGCTCGACGCTCTCCACCGGCACGTACTCTTCTTCCGGATTGAAACGTATTTCCAATGCCGTCACCGGACGAGACCCGCCCCACAAGATGCCTGTGACGCGATACTTGATACGCTCGTCCACCAGCCATTTTTCGATGCGCGTAGGCATAGCAGCTTGATCGATTGTTGCGGGCTTGTAGTCCCGAACCAGCTTAGGCGCGCCCTGCTGCTGCGTTCTCCCGGCAAACTCCTGCATTTGAGAAGTCGCTTCGGCCCCATCCTCCACCAGTGTGATTTCATTCACCCATTTTATGCAAGCGCAGCCGTACCAGCCGGGAACCACTAGACGAATGGGAGCGCCGTGATCTTTCGTTAAAGGATTACCGTTCATCTCAGTTGCCAGAAACGCGCCTGCCGCTTTCAGTTCGTCGATGGTAAATACCCAGCTGGCGCCGGGCTGCGAGCTCACGGATTTTGTGGGATAAGTGTCGAAGCCCGAAACCAGAACGCGTGTCGACTGTGATTTCGGCTTGGCGCTCTCTACAAGGTCAATGAGCGGCACGCCGGCCCAGTCCGCCGCGCTCATCAACCCAAAGTGCACGCTGCGCGCATTGCCCGCGCACTCCATCAGGTGAATACCCTTGGGCTTCCCGGTCTTCCTTAGTTCTTCGACGCTGAGTTCGAACGGCTTGGCCACAAGGCCGTTGACACGCACCACCCACGGTTTCTCGCTATTCAAAAGTGGAGAGACCAGGGTGCGAATGTAAAAAGAGTCGGTCGGCGTAACAGAAGTCTGCGGCGATAGCCTCGATAAATCCGTGTACATCCTTCCATCGAGCCCGTCTCCGAACGCGGTCTCCATCGGCACCGGCGCTTCTTTCGAAAAGTCCGCCACCCCAAGCAGCTTGCCACCAGCCAGGGCATCTTTGGCGGTATCCTGCCGTATCTTAGGCCAGACAACATCGTCGAAGCCCAGCAGCAGCGTTCCGCAGGCAAGGAGCGATCCTCGCAGCAATTCCCTCCGGCCAATCTTCTTTCGAACTCTGCGCATCATTCCAACACCGGATTTAGACCTTGTCCCGCACCGTTCCACCAAAAAGTTTACAGTCCGCATTCGCCGCCCGCAAAAGCAAAGGCCCCCGGAACTTCCAGGGGCCTTTGGAAGAAAATGCTCGCGGAGCCTCTTAGAACTCCAACCGAATCGCAAACTCCATTTCGCGTCCAAACGCTCTTCCAAACGCTCCTGAAGTCGTGGCCGTGATTTGACCGAACGTGGAAGGCGACGTCGGATCGAGGGATATGGCCGTGTCGGCAAAATTTACGCTGTTGAACACGTTGAAAACTGTGGCCCGGAACTGTAGAGCGGTTCCTTCATTCCACAGTTTGAAGCTCTTGTGCACTCCCATATCGAGCGTGGCATAGGCAGGCCCCCTCAATGCATTCCTGGAGCCTGGAAACCCCGGCAATGTGAACGTCAAGTCGTTCAGGGCGGCTTGCGGATTGGAGAAGAGGTTCGGAATGCCCCCTTGTGATGCTACATCGCGAGTTAAACTGGACTGCAATGGCGCGGTTAGTGTGGATGCGGAAGTCAGGAAGAAGTTTGTCGGAAAGTTGAAGCCGTTTCCGGGGCTTCGGGGGAAGCCCGAACGCCACCGAGCGGCCGAAGTAATCTCCCAGCCACCGACGGCAGCTTCCTTGAGCCGGCCACCGCTCGAAGCAAACCGGCGACCGTGTCCAAAGGGAAGATCGATGACCGCCGACCCATTAAAGTTGTGCCGCAAGTCGAAGTCGGAAACGTTGCGGTTCAGCCTGAGATCAAACGGGTTCTGGATCAAGCCTTGCGCGGTCCCATTCAATCCGGGGATGTTGTCGGCATTTTCGCCGGTCGAGTCGTTGTCGATCGACTTTGAAAACACATAGTTGAAGGCAAACGTGCCAATTCCGGCGGTCTTTTTCACCGTCACCTGCAAGCTGTGGTAGTTCGAGTTTGCCCAGTTCGTCCACGCATCTAATTGAGAGAACTGCGGCTGGAACAGAACAAAACCATCACCTTGTGGGTCGACCGTGGAGTTCCAAGGCGTCGGCACACCACCGGGTCCGGGGACTGGGGAAGTGTCCAGCGCAAATAGCGCGCACGACCAGGAAGCTCCTCCAACTCCGGCTTCGGCGCCAGCATTCACAACGGAGTAGGCATAGAAAGCCTGTGTGGGAGTAAGCGAACTGTAGCCCGACCGGCAGGCCGCCACATTCGGATCGCTGGACCTGCACAATGTCGCAGCATCAAAGGCTGGCATGTTGGGCAACAAGTCGTTGAAGAAGGCAATCGATTGGATGCTCGACAATCCTGCCACGTTGGGTTCCTTAAATTTTCCAACCTTCACGCGCGGGTCGATCGCGGGTCCGGCGGAGGCTGGTCCGACATTTGCAATTTGCGCAATTTGGCGGAAAGCCGTGAAGAGGTCCACCTTGGAAACAGGATCCCGGATGTCTTCGTATTGCGCAAAGTCCGCTTTACCAAGCAATCTGCGGCCAAGCGTTCCGACGTACGCCACGTCCAACACCACGCCCTTCTGAAGTTGCCGCTGGAAGGATGCGGTCAGGTGGATCGTGTAAGGCGTTCGTAGATTAGGATCGACCGCAAACCCCAGGTTCGACGTGTTTGCAACCGGCGTGAAGGGGAACGATGCGGTGGTGGGTATCGGGAAAAACGGCTGCCCCGCCGTCGGCAGGCCCGTGCAACCCGTGGATGTGCAGGTTCCAGAGAAACGCGGTGCCGTAGCAAGCGAGAATTGCTGCGAACCATCAATCAAAGCCGTCGCGGTGCCTGGCGAACCGTTTTGATCGCTGTCTAACGCCAGAGCCTGTCCAATGCGATCGTAAAAGATGCCGGCGCCAAGTCGAATCACCGACTTATTGCCGCTGCCGAATATATTCTCTAAAAGCCCCGATTTGAAATCAGGTGAGTAGGCCAGAGAAAGGCGCGGCGCGAAGTCCTTGTAGTTAGGATTGAACCACGAGTTGGCGCCATGGTTGGCCTTTCCCGCCAACCCCCAACTAAGTAGGGGAGAGGCATCAGAGGGAATTCCCAGGTTCATGTTAACTTCCCGCTGCTGGAACCATTTTAGAATGTCCGTCGTCGGCCGCACTTCAAACCCGTTGGTTTCATAGGGTGGGGCTTCGTATCCATACCGCAGCCCATACGTAAACGTCAGGTTTGACTTGATCTTCCAGCTGTCTTGGACGTAACCCTCATACAAATTCTCCGCGAAATGCCGGTCCTCGGGGCTTCCGGCTGGAAGAAATGTTCCTTGCGGCGTCGCAAACACCGTGGTGTTGACTTGCGTGATGGACCCCGTCAGCGCGGTAAAAGCACGAACGAAAGCTGTAGGAGACGAAGGGGCGGGAGCGCCAGCAGCACCCAAATTGAAGTCGGCACAGAGATTGATGCAAAAACCGTTGTTCACGTCAAAGGCCGGGAAAGAGTTCACTTCGTTCGTGTTATGATTGCGCACGAAATAAAGGGCTCCGCCGAACGTCAGCGTATGCCGGCCGCGATTCCAGCTCAGATCATCGTTAACCTCGTGAACTGGCACCGTGCGTCCTTCTGGTCGCGCACCAAAGTCCAGCACATTACTGAAGCTCCGTATGCTGAACTGCGCGCCGGAGACTCCCGATTGCTCGACACCAATGCGGGTCAAACCATACCGAACCGTATTGATGATGCTTGGGGTGAACTGGGCTTGATACTGCACGGCAATACCGCGGCTGTTGTTCAACAACGACGATGAAGAAGGCTGCCCTGGGAATTGTGGTGGCAGCAAGTCGGTATTCAGTCCCTGCAGCGTGCCTCTCCAAAACAGCGTGTGGTGCCCATTCTTGGTCAGAATGTAGTCGATACGCGAAGTGTAGACATTATTCTTCGTTGCCTCAGTGGTGTTGAAGTTAAAGCCGTTGAACGCGAACAAGCCGTTGCCGCCGTCAAACGCTACTGGCCCATCGTTTCCATGAGGAAATTGCTGGAAATACGTAAGTACAGCCGGATTGATGCCAATCCCTGCCGGATCTGCTTGTTGGAATTGTGTGGGAGAGAGGCCGAACGCTCCTGCCGGTACCGTGACAACCGTCCCATCCGATCCCGTTACCATCGTGCTCGTGGCTGGGCAACCGCTTGCATCGGTGTGGCAGTCGTAAATCAACACTCCATGCCGCAGGGCGTCCGATGGCACCTGACGTGGAATGGCGATAGAAGCAGAAACCGCTTCTCGCCGCTCTTCATTGTCCAGAAAGAAGAAAAGCCGGTCCTTCAGTATCGGCCCGCCTAGCGATCCGCCCGCGATGTTGCGCTGGTCCTTCCCGCGCGGAAGCCCGCTGGCATTGCTGAAGAAATCATTCGCGGCCGTTCCGGACGTGCGGTAATACCACCGCACGTTTCCGTGAAAAGCGTCTGAACCGCTCTTGGTGACCAAGCCTATTTGCGCTCCTCCGACGATTCCATCCGTCGCGTTCGCATTCGTTGTCGTAACGCGAAATTCCTGCACGGAATCCAGCGTAACCGGCAAAGCGCTCGTGAACGCTGCCTGGTTCTGCCAGTCGTTGGCGTCAATTCCGTCTACCGTGATATTGCTCTGGTTCCCGCGGACCCCATCGACGGCTCCCTCGCGAGGATTGAGCGTGGAAATCGAACCTTGAGAAAGCCTGTCCGTGTCCGACTCGCCGGTGAAAACCACGCCCGGCTGTAATGTCAGCAGGTTTACCACGTTCCGGGCGAGAAATGGCAAGCTCTTGACTTCGTGCTCTTCGAATGGATTGCCCACCGTGGCATCTTGTGTGTTGAGCTGAGGTACCGCAGCAGACTCCACCAGAATCTGTTGACTCATCGAACCTACTTCAAGCTGAACGTCGAGATGCGTGGGCGTCGCCACCAACACGTTTACCTTCTCTTCGACGTGCGTCTTGAAACCGTCTTTCGAAACCTCCAAGCGGTACATTCCGGGATTAATTTGCGCAAAGCTGAACGCCCCGGTGGCATCTGTTTTCGAGACGCGCGGCGCGTTATTCGCCAAATCGACCAGTTTTACGCTGGCACCAACAACGCTGGCGCCTGCGGGGTCGAGCACGTCTCCCTGCAGACTCCCTACGTTTTGCGCCCGAGCGAGCGAGCCCGTAAACATGACAACTAGGAAAGAAACCAAAAGATTGCGCTTGATGGAAGACCAGCTCATGGACAGCTCCTTTCACACGCTCTATATCAATTAACTGCAGGTGTAGGAGTACCGGAACGCGACAGGTCATCGCGCCAGCAAAGTTAGGCCGCTACCTCGAACGGGAAGACGAGCAACCCCTGAGCAACCAGATCAACCACTCCATAACCACTCAAATACCACTCAATTGACCTAGCTTTTAGAATAAGAAGCTTCCGATGTCAAGGAAACTTCTTAACAATTTATCGAGTTTAGATTGCTGGAGAGATTAGTTCAGAGACCAAAGAAAAAACTGATGATTTCAATTCTTGCCCAACCGCAGCAGCTTTGCTTCCGTGATCGCCTTGATCGCCCGGATGGATTCCAAAATGGCCGCGGATACCTCTCCATCGAGACGCACCAGCGACACCGCTTCCGCTCCGCTCTTGGCTTCACTTCGCCCCAGCGCGAAGGTGGCGATATTCACGCCCTGTTTTGCCAGCGCCGTGCCCACCTGCCCGATAACTCCAGGCTCATCACGATTTCTCAAGTAGAGGATCGTCCCTTCGAGCTGCGCTTCCAGCGGTATCCCGCCGATTTGCAACACCCGCGGTGAACCGTCATGCAGGACCGTGCCCTCCGCGGTAAATCCCGGGACTCCTCCCATCTTATCCGGCAGCGCCGCAACTTCCAGCGTGTTTGGGAACCCGTGCTCGCGCCGCCGCGTCTCTTCCTCCACAGCCAAGCCGCGCGCCGCCGCCACCGCCGGGGCGTTCACCACATTCACTTTTTCGTCCAAGACAGCGTTCAGCACCCCCGCAAGCACCGCGCTGCGAAGCAGATGCGTGCCGACCTCGGCCAATTCACCCGCGTACCGGATGCGAATGCGCGCCGGCCTCGAACCCGCCGCCTGCGACACCAGCGACCCCAGCCGCTCCGCCAGCGCCAGGTACGGCCGCACGCGCTTGTACTGGTCCGCGGAAAGCGCCGGCAGGTTCACCGCGTTTCGGATGATCCCTTCCACAAGATAATCCTTAATCTGCACCGCCACCTGCGTGCCCAACTCTTCCTGGGCCTCCGCCGTGGATCCCGCCACGTGCGGCGTGGTAATCACATTGGGCAAGCCAATCAACGGACTATTCTTAGGAGGCTCTTCCGCAAACACGTCCAGCGCCGCTCCCGCCACATGGCCAGTCTTGATCGCCGCCGCCAGATCCGCCTCGTTAATCAGCTCTCCGCGCGCCGCATTCACGATCCGTACTCCCTTCTTCATTTTCGCGATGCTCGCGGCATTGATCATCCCACGCGTTTCGGGGCTTACCGCCGTGTGCAGCGAAATAAAATCGCTCTCCGCCAGCAGTTTATCGATCGATACGAGCTCTACTGCCACCTCACGCGCCGCCG
>Ga0210407_10001056_pt1 | contig 27226 bp, 19 predicted proteins | sample IncBWC27MmetaG_FD_150860 | JGI IMG/M metagenome (GOLD analysis project Ga0210407, IMG submission 150860) | Forest soil microbial communities from Barre Woods Harvard Forest LTER site, Petersham, Massachusetts, United States - Inc-BW-C-27-M | ecosystem: Environmental > Terrestrial > Soil >...
CGATGCGAAGACCGAGACTAAGTAGGGCTGCTACCGCGAATTAGCTCTGACGATGAATGCGATTTCCCTAACCTGGCAGCCCGAAGGCGCGTTCCACCACGTCGGCTTCGTCGTGGCTTCGATTCCAAATTCCGTGCAGGGCTTCGCCAGCATGTTGAAGGCGGATTGGGACGAACAGGTTTTTCATGATCCCAACCAGGGTGTTCGCGTCACATTCCTGAAGAGCCGGCGCGCGGGCGACCCGCTCTGGGAACTGGTCGAGCCGGCCGATGAACAATCGCCCGTGTATTCCTTCGCCGCCAAGGGCGATGGCCTGCACCACGTTTGTTATGTCGTGGACAATATGGAGCAGGCGCTCGCCGACGCGCGAGCGCTGGGAGCGATTGTCACGCGGCAGCCCATGCCGGCAGTCGCATTCGGCGGCCGGCGCATCGCCTGGATTTACACCAGAAACCGCCTGCTGATCGAGTATCTGGAACGCTGAATCGATTTCTATGTCAGTGCCTGATTCGATATCCAATTCGCGGTCTGATCCGAAGGCCGATGAGCGCAATCCGTCAAACTTGCGTGCAGAAGTTGACGGCCTGATCGCTCGAGCCACTTTCGATCTTGCCTCACGGCGGCTGGCCGAACTTTGGCGGCGCGATCCCGCGTCCGGGACGGCGAGCTTCGTGACTTCACGACTCGACGAGTTACGCGAGAGACTCGCGCTTACAAAATTTAAGCTTGCGATTCTGCGCTCGTTCACGGTCGAGCCCATCGTGCCGCTTTTGCGGGCGGAAGCATTCGCCTACGGGATCGATCTGGAGGTCCATGTTGGCGATTTCAACACCTACGTGCAGGACATGCTCGACAGCCAGAGTTCACTCTACCGTTTCGCGCCGAACGCGGTTGTGCTGGCGGTGCGTGCCGACCAGGCCGCCCCCGAACTGTGGCGTGACTTCGCCGATCTCGCGCCGGAAGCGGCGCAGCAAGCCCCCGGGCGCGTGGTTTCCGGTTACGAGCAGTGGATCGGAGCGTTTCGAAAACACAGCCAGGCGGCGCTGATCATTCATTCGCTCGAGCGCCCTTCGTCTCCAAGTCTTGGAGTTCTCGACGAGCAGTCCGAGGCTGGCCAGTCCGGACTCGTCCGGCAGATCAATCGTGAGCTGCAGCGCATTGCCGCGGGATTCCACGGAGTGTACATGCTCGACTACGACGCGCTGGTCGCGCGCCACGGCAGCGAGCATTGGCACGACGAGCGCAAGTGGCTGACGGCGCGTCTGCCCATCGCGGCAGGTCATCTTCTTCACATGGCGCGCGAGTGGATGCGTTTTATCGTGCCGCTCAGCGGCCGCACCGCCAAAGTTCTGGTCGTCGATCTCGACAACACATTGTGGGGCGGAGTAATCGGCGAAGACGGAATGGCCGGCATTAAAGTTGGTCCCGAATATCCAGGCGCGGCGTATCAAGCCCTGCATCGTGCCCTGCTCGATCTGTCGCGCAAAGGAATTCTGCTCGCGGTGTGCAGCAAGAACAACCTCGACGACGCCATGGAGGCGCTGGAGAAGCATCCCGGCATGCTGGTGCGCGCGAAACACTTCGCGGCGCTTCGTATTAACTGGACCGACAAGGCGCAGAATCTCCGGGAGATTGCGCAGGAACTGAATGTCGGCATCGATTCGCTCGCCTTTCTCGATGACAATCCCTTTGAACGCGAGCAGGTTCGCGCCGCGCTTCCGGAAGTTACGGTCATTGATCTGGGAAAGAATCCGCTTGAGTATGCGTCCGCCGTCAGGAATTGTGCGGCGTTTGAGCGGCTCACGCTTTCGTCCGAAGACCAGCAGCGCACTGCGATGTATGCTGCGGAGAAGCAGCGCGCCGGCGCCGAGCAGAATTTTCAGTCGAAGGAAGATTTCTTTCGCTTCCTGGAGCAGGAAGCCGAACTGGAACCCGTGTCGGACCTGACGCTGGCGCGGATCGCGCAACTGACACAGAAAACCAACCAGTTCAACCTGACCACCCGACGCTACACCGAGCCACAGATCGTGGAGATGGCTAAAAAGCCGGATTGGCACATATTTTCAATCCGGGTGCGCGACCGTTTCGGGGATCACGGCCTCGTCGGAGTCGCGATCACGCACGATGAAGGCGAGCAGTGCGAAGTGGACACCTTCCTGCTCAGCTGCCGCGTCATCGGAAGAACAGTAGAAACCGCACTTCTCGCCCATCTCGCCGAAAGCGCTGCCCAGCGCGGACGCAAGCGGCTGGTAGGCTGGTTTCTGCCGACGAAGAAAAACGCCCCGGCGCGCGATTTCTACCCGCAGCATGGCTTCGAGCAGCAGGAGACAAATGGCTCGGGCTCCCTCTGGACGCTCGATCTGAAGAGTTCCACGCTGCGCAGTCCCGATTGGATTAAGCTGAAGGTAGCGACACCGTTGCGTCACGGAAACTAGACTGGGAGGAAAGAATTGGCAGCAAGTACGTTTGAGCAAGTGCGGAACATCGCCAGCGACATTTTCGGAATTCCGGCGGAGAAAATCACAGCGGAATCTTCTCCGGAGACAATTGAGAATTGGGACTCCATGCAGCATCTGAATCTGGTTCTCGCCATTGAAGAAAAGTTCGGAGTCCAGCTCGACCCAGAAGATATTGAGCAGATGAAGAACATCGGCGCGGTCGCGGCGCTGGTGGAGAAGCTGCAGTCCGCTGCGCGCTGATAAATTTAGGTTGTCATCCTAACCGAAGCAAAGGACCTGCTCTTTTGTCTATGCAATGGACAGCAGCTCCTTCGCTTCGCTCAGGATGACAATTATGATTAATGCCGGCAGCGCGCACACCCTTCATTCATGGCCATCGTCGTCCAGCCCTATCGCCCCGAGCACGAGCCCGCCGTAGCGGATTTCAATCAGCGCCTCCGGCAATCGGGTGAGGACGAGAACCTTGTGTTCTATCGCTGGGCACAGCCGCGCTGGCTGCCGCGTACGGCGGAGTCCCGCATCTACAACGAATTTTTCGTCGCTGTCGACGGCGGAATCGTGCGCGGCGGCTACGCGCTCAAAAGCCAGGACTTCTTTTTCCCCGACGGGCAGATTCGCTCGATCGGCTATTATCACCATCCGCTGTCCGAAGGCATCGTCAACAAGGCTCATGCCATGGTGGGCGCGCTGCTGCTTCGTGACGCGATGCAACGCGCACCGTTGCTTTACTGCCTCGGCATGGGCGGATACGACCGTCCGTTGCCGCAGATGCTGGTCCGGCTGGGATGGACAAATTGCCTGGTACCGTTCTTCTTTCGGATTTTGAATCCTTCGCGCTTTCTGAAAAATATGCAGACTTTGCGGTCGCGGCCGTTGCAAAGGCTCTTAATGGACCTCGCGGCCTACAGCGGCGTCGGATGGGCCGGCTCGAAACTGTTCCAGAGTTATCGCACTCTTCTGGCGTCCCGATCGCTCGAAGCCGAGTGCTGTGAAGTTGCGCGCTTCGAAGAGGTCGATGCCGAGAGCTTGCAGTCTCTCTGGGAACAGGCGCGGAAGGCTTGCTCGTTCACGGCGGTGCGTAATGCCGCGGCTTTGCGCGCCCTGTATCCTCCTACCGAAACGCATCTCACGCGCTTAGTTATGAGGCGCAATGGCACTGCGATCGGATGGGCGGTAGTGGGCGAGCGCCGCAGGGACGCGAAATACGGGAACATGCGCGTCGGGTCGGTCGTCGACTGCTTTGCGCTGCCGGGAGAATTGTTTTCCGTCGTATGTTGCGCCACTCAGACACTCGAGCGGCAGGAGTTTGACCTGATCCTTAGCAATCAGAGTCACCAGGCATGGGGTGAGGCATTCAAGGCAGCGGGCTATCTGCCGGGACCATCAAATTTTATCTTCGCAGCTTCCAAGAAGCTGGCGGAACTGCTGGCTCCGTTTGAAGAAGTGCGTCCGAGAATGCATTTGACACGCGCAGATGGAGATGGGCTGCCAGGAAATTTTTAGAGCCCGGCTGTACAGCCGGGGGCGGCCGTCCCTACGAGAGTGTCTTCACTGACTCGCGTGCGTTATTTCCGAGACTTCTTTTTCTGTCTCGGTGGAGAGCTTGTAACCTAGTTGCTTCATGAGCGAGCCCCAGCGGGCTTCCATGTAGCTGACGGTTTTTTCAGGAAGGACGGCTCGCCATCCGCCAGACGACGCTTTGCGGACGAAGGGTTTATCAGAGCGGGTGTGGAACGTCGCTACCCATTTCTTGCCTTGCGTCTCCTCCATTTTGCGCATGTTGGCGGCGGAGCTTCGTTCGATGGCTTGGTTGATGCGCTCTGGATCCGGGTTCAGACCCATGAACTGGGCCACGCGAGCCAGTTCACGCTGCTGATTTGACTGCAAATCTTCGTAGCGCATCAGGAGAAAGCTGTCGTGTCCCCGGCGCGTCGCTATCCAACTGTTGACGTGGTCGGCCCATGAACCGATGCGCCGCCAGAACTCGCCACCCATCCACCGCGGAACGAATTCTTCAATGGGACAGCCCTCCGGAATCGAACGCAGCTTCATCTCCCAGTGATAGTTGGAAATGGCCACGTCGCGCGGGTCGCGCACAATGTAGATGACGCGGCGGTAGCGGGCGTCAAAGCACTCGTGGCTTTTGAGCACGCGCGGGCGGGGACGGCGGCGCAGAACCCAGTCGGCTGTCTTGTACATATCGGGAACGAGGCGTTCGACGTTGAGGAACGTGACGGGCTCGTTTGGGTTGACGAAATTGCCGACTAGGAACCGCGTCCAGGTGTTGCCGGAACGCGGATAGGATGTGAGAAAAACGTCATCGTCGAAAATGGTAATTTCGCGCTCGAGCAGCGTGCGGCGAAACAGCACATCGTGGACCCGCGATAGATGCCGGAATGCCCGGCGAACGAGTAATGCCATTAGTGCTTCCCCTCGGTGATTCTATTCTTCTTCTTTTATTCTTCGGCCGGACTTCGTTCGGCGGCGGAACGGTTGCCTTGCAACCATCCGAGAAATCTCTGCTTGCGCGTAAACATGTTGCGAGCTTCATTGCGCAACGCGCCCACGATCTGATAACGAGATTTGGTAAACCAGGGCACGCGATGCGGTGTGCATCCATATTTTTCCTTGTAAGCGCCTTCGCCGCCCCAGTCGAAGATGGTGGCGCCACGCTTTTTCCAGTAGCGCATGGCATACCAATGGCAGGCTTCGTTGGGGCGCAAGTTCTGATAGGCCCGGAAGCTGGCGTTGCCCCAGAATTCGGCGATCTGGTTGAAGCCGGGATAAATTCCAGTGGCGATGCACTTCCCTTCCGGATCGCGCGCTCGAATCAGCAAGACATTCCCGGCCGGCTCGACGTTGCGAACCAGGGCGCGGACACGCTCCACGGAATAGGTGGGGACAAGGGATTGTTTGGCAAAGACGTCCTGGAGTTGCTCGTAATATTCGTCGGCGAACGCGAGGTCGTGGGCCTCTTCGATCTTTAGTCCGCTCTTATCGGCTTTGCGAATGCAGCGGCGGCAGGCGCTTTCCATACTGTTGAACAGATCCTCTTCCGAGCGGGACAGATCGGTGCGGTAGGAAGCGAAGTATTCGGCTTTGAATCCCGCGGTCTCGCCATCTTCGAAAGTGAAGTTCGGATCGGAGACTTCCAGATGCAGGCACTTGAGATCGTCCCAGGCAAATTTTTCGAGGGCTTCGAGCGCGGCGCGGCGCGGGATGCCCGGATTGAGATTGAAGCCGATATAAGGAGTCGTCCAGCCGGGAAAAGAACTGCCCAGAACTTTCATACCGAACTTGGAGAAGGTGAGGCCGGTGAAATATCCGAGGACGTCGTTTTTTTCGCGCAGTTCGGCCAAAACGGGCAGGGCATTCTGCGCCTCGGCGACGAATTGCAGCCACTCGCGCGTCTGGAAGACGGTGCGATCGGCGAAACGGTCGAGCCGCTTCCAGTCGGCGGCTCTGATGTCGATGGAATGGAACTTCATTGCGAATTCCTACCAGCAAATTCCTTCATACTTCTGGGCACCCTCTGGACGCCGTGTTTTATCAAGGTGAATGAGATCAATGACGATGTGCTCGGGCCGAAGGTACTTTGCCAACTGCTCTTTGCTTGCCGATTTGTTGCCGAGGATTACAACTTCGGCGGTGCGTAGTACGCCTTCGAGGTCAGCGGAAAGCACGGATCCGATATGCGGGATGACTTCTTCGATGTACTGGCGATTGGAACCGGCGAGACGGCCGAGGGAAACGTCCTCGTCCCAAACTTTGACTTCGAGGCCCTCGCCCATGAGGCGCTTGATCAACTGCACCTGCGGGCTTTCCCGCAGATCATCGGTGCCGGCTTTGAAGCTTAGGCCAAGCTGCGCAATTTTCTTTTTGCCCGTGTTCATTACCATTTCGACGGCGCGATCAACGTGCTCGGCATTGCTCGGCATGAGCGATTCGAGCAAGGGAAGCTTGAGGTCGAGTTCTTTGGCCTTGTAGGTGATGGCTCGCAGATCTTTCGGAAGACAGGAGCCGCCAAAGGCGAACCCCGGCGCAAGATATGCGGAAGAAATGTTCAGCTTGGTGTCGGAGGTAAAAATTTTGGTGACCGCGTGCGCATCGACGCCGAGATGCTTGCACATCGTTCCCATTTCGTTGGCAAAACCGACTTTCAGCGCGTGGTAGCAGTTGGAAAAATACTTCACCATTTCAGCGACGGGGATGGTCGTCTCGTAAAGAGTACCCGGAGTGCTCTTGTAAAGTTCGCGCAGCGGCGCGAGGTGCCGGGTATCGCTTGCTCCAAGAATGGTGTAGGGCGGGTTCAGGAAGTCGGCAACCGCGCTGCCTTCACGCATGAACTCAGGGTTGTAGCAGACGGTGAAATCCTGGCCGCACTTCTTGCCGCTCTCTTTCTCGAGGATGGGGAGCACAACCGCCTCCGTGGTTCCGGCCAGCACCGTGCTGCGCAGAACGAAAACATGCGGTGATTTTTTCTGGCGGATGGCGGCGCCGATTTCACTGGCAACGCTCTCGATGTGGCTGAGGTCGAGCTTGCCATTTTTCAAGCTGGGCGTTCCGACACAAACGAACGAAACTTCGGAATTCAGCACGGCTGCGGTGGCGTCGGAGGTAGCGTGCAAAAGGCCGGCTCGGTTCGCTTCGGCGACCATTTCGCTCATGCGAGCTTCGATGATCGGAGTGCGGCCCGAGTCCATCATCTCAACCTTGGCGCGGCTCACGTCGACGCCGATGACTTTGTGGCCCATGGAAGCGAAGCAGGCGGCCGAGACCGAGCCGACATATCCCAACCCAAAAATGCTAACGGACAAACCCAAGCGAATTCTCCTGGCAATCGAGTTTCTAGGGCCTACTTGGTGGCACTAGGAACTATATCAACTCATTGCGAAGTGATAGCAACCCGCCATCCATAGGGGCGTTAAGGGTCCTGAGATGCATACAACAACATCAATGTTTTCAGCATGTTACGGAATATACTCAAAAGCTGCGAGTAGTTCCAATTCCGCCAGGGGCAAAAGGTGGACAACTTTTTCCACCGTGTGGGAACTCTACCGGGTCAAATTGCCACTCCCTCAGTCGTACCGCGCCGGAGCCAAGGCCGGTTGACGGTCAAGGTTTGGTGAAGTTACAGCGGTAACGGCGGGGACTGGGGCGGACTTTTCAGCATGTAAGATAAGGGAGTTCCATGGCCTCTAAATGGCAAAGCAAGCTGGGGCGGGTCTCCCGGATGGACTGGGAAGAAGTGCGCGTGCGTGTACGGCAGGAATTCCACAAGCACAGCGACCTTCTCATGCACCGGATGGGCATGCACGCTGGTGCGATTCGGCTGAATACGGATTCGTCGGCGGCGCCGGGGCAATTCTTCTTTCCCGCCAGGGAGATCTCAGAGCGCACGGAGTTGTTGCGCACACATCTGCCCGACGAGGCAGCCGAAATTCTGCGCGAGGCCGATGCGATCTGTGACCATCGTTTTCGCCTGCTGGGCTACGAACATCTTGAATTCGCCCTTGACCGCCGCAGTGGCAATTTCGGCGGCGACAATTTCAAAGACAAAGACATCGACTGGCATCTCGATCCGGTGCACGGCAAACGTGCGCCGCTGGATCCGTGGTTCAAGATTCCGTTTCTTGATTTCGCGGTGGTAGGTGACCACAAGGTCATCTGGGAATTGAACCGGCACCAGCACCTGGTGACGCTGGCCAAGGCCCGGCTGCTCAGCGGGGACGAGAAATACGCTCGCGAACTGATGTTGCAGTGGCACAGCTGGATCAAAGCCAATCCGTATCCATTGGGGATCAACTGGGGAAGCACGCTGGAAGTTGCCTTCCGCAGTTTGTCGTGGATATGGGTGGACCAGTTGCTGGCGGGAGCGGCCGAGTGCGCGGAGTTTCGCGCAGAGATGGCGCCGGCGCTCGCATTTCACGGTCGTTACATTAAGCGCTATCTGTCTACTTACTTTTCTCCAAATACGCACCTGCTGGGCGAAGCGGTTGCGTTGTTCTTTCTGGGGACGTTGTATCCACAAATGCCTGGAGCCGCGCGCTGGAAGGAATGCGGATGGGAGATTGTGCTGCGTGAAGCGGAGCGGCAGGTGCGTCCGGATGGGGTTTACTTCGAGCAATCACTTCACTACCACATTTATGCGCTCGACTTCTTTCTCTATTCGCGGTTACTCGCGGCCCGGAATGGAATGAAAATTCCTCCGGCGTATGACGCGGTGCTCGGACGAATGCTGGATGTTATCGCAGCGCTCGCACAGGCAGGACTGGCAGAAGGCTTCGGCGATGATGATGGCGGGCGGTTGTGGAATCCCCGTCGCAATCGGACGGAGCAGATGACGGATCCACTGGCGCTGGGCGCGGTGATGTACTCGAGGGAGTTTTCCGCGGCCCGGCTCACGGAGGAAGCGATCTGGTTGTTTGGAAATCCAGCCGTCGAAAAACTCGGACGCGTGAAAGCGAGCCCGGTTGCACGTTCGATCGCCTTTCCTGACGGTGGGCTTTACGTGCTCGCGGATTCACAGCCGTACGCGCAGGCGATGGTCGTGGATGCCGGTCCACAGGGCACGGGGCGCTCGGGGCACGGACATGCCGACGCACTCAGCCTCCGACTCACCATGGATGGACGGCGCTGGCTGGTGGACTCGGGGAGCGGCGTTTACATTTCGCAAGATCCCGCCGATCGGAACACGCTTCGCGGGACTGGTGCACACAACACAATGCGTGTGGATGGAGTCGACCAGGCAGTTGCGGATGAACCTTTCTCGTGGACTCACATTCCGACAACGCAAGCGGAGAATTGGATTGTGGGAAAAAGCTTCACTTACTTTGTCGGCAGCCATAATGGATATGCGCGGCTGGTGGATCCGGTTGTGCATCGACGGCACGTGCTGAAGATCGCGGGCGGTTTGTTGCTGGTGCGCGATATTGCGCTCGGTCGAACGGAACATGGACTGGAGATACGGTGGCACTTCGCACCCGATCTCGAGGTTCAAGCTGTCGGCTCGGGACGAGTGGAAGTATCAATATCAGGCTCGCGAGCATCCGGGTCCCCGGCACAGTCCGCCGCCTCTGTCGAATCCGGGCTAAGCCTGATCGTGCCGGAGGAAACGGTCTGGCACACGGCGACGGAAGTCAGTAGAACTCTGGTCTCGCCTGCTTATGGTGCGTTCCAGCCCGCGCCGTTAGTGCGATGCCGCGCGCGAGTGATGCTGCCGGCAGAGATAGCGACTGCACTGCTGCCACGCCGCGGCGCAATCCGGCGGGAGGACGAACGTCTTATCGCACCACAAGCCGAACAAAAACTTGAACCGCGATTGGCCAGCATGGCGCAGGTGGCGGTACAGGTGTACGAACTGGATTATCATGAGGAGAGCCATGGATTCTTCTTTGCGCTTGGCGACGAGGCGTGGAGTTTCGGTCCGTGGTCTTCGGACGCGCGGGTACTGTATTGCCGCATCGAAAAGGAGAAACTCGCGCACCTGATCGCGATCGGCGGGACTTATGTCGGGTGGCAGGGACAGCCCCTGCTGAAAATGGCGGGGCCATCTGCATTTGTCGAGTGGCGCAAGCAGGATGCAGTAATGAACGCAACGCCGGGCGACTTTTCGGCTACGCCGTTGTTCGAGGAACTGACGGGCGACTCACGTTCTTCAGCGGCGGATTTGAATCGCAACGCGTCAAGCTACGCGGAGAAGCACTAAATGTGCGGTATCGCTGGGATTCTTGAATTCGGACGGGACGCGCGAGCAAGCGCCGCGGCTCTGCGCGAAATGTGCCGCGTGATCAGCCATCGCGGACCCGACGACGACGGCTTTTATACGGACGGCGTGGTCGGGATCGGGATGCGGCGGCTCAGCATTGTCGATGTGGCGGGCGGCCATCAGCCGATTTCGAACGAAGACGGCACGCTGTGGATCGTGTTCAACGGCGAGATCTACAACCATCTCGCCTTGCGCGAGCAACTCATCGCGCGCGGCCACCGCTACTGCACGCACAGCGATACCGAGACCGTCATTCACCTCTACGAAGAGTACGGCTCAGACTGCGTGCAGCACCTGCGCGGCATGTTCGCCTTTGCCATTTGGAATCGCAACACGAAAACGCTTTTCATAGCGCGTGACCGGCTGGGCATCAAGCCGCTCTACTACAAATTGACGCCGGAGCGGCTGCTGTTCGGATCGGAAATCAAAGCGCTGCTGGCGCATGGCGGAATTCGCCCGGACTTTAATCGGGCGGCGCTGCCGGAGTATTTGGCGTTTGGATATTTGTCGGGCGAGGAAAGTTTCTACACCGGAATCCGCAAGCTGCTGCCCGGCCATACGATGACGATTGGCACGGAAGGCCAAGCGGACATTCGGCAGTACTGGGACTTGGATGCATCAAAGCCGCACGAATCTCGAGATCAGAGTTACTACGTCCAGAGTTATCGCGAGTTACTGGAAGGCGCAGTCAACAGCCATCTGATGAGTGATGTGCCCCTGGGCGTGTTCCTAAGCGGCGGTGTGGATTCGAGCGCGGTGGCCGCGCTGATGACGAAAATACGGCGCGAACCAGTCGAGACTTTTTCCGTCGGTTATACCGAGCAGATTTACAGCGAACTGCCCTTTGCGCGCATAGTCGCGGATCATATCCAGTCGCGGCATCACGAAGTGTTGGTCAGCGAGCAGGATTTTTTTGCCGCACTCCCACATTTGATCTGGCATGAAGACGAGCCGATCGTGTGGCCTTCAAGCGTCTCACTTTATTTCGTCTCCAGGCTGGCCCGGGAAAGAGTCACGGTGGTACTGACCGGAGAGGGCGCCGATGAAACCCTGGCGGGCTACACGCGCTATGCCTTCACTTTGAAAAATGCGGCAATGGATCGCGCCTACCGCACTATGGTTCCGAACATTCTGCGGCGCGGATTGCGCAACACGGTTGCGAGCTCTTCACTGCTGGGAGCGACCCTGCGCCGGAAACTGGAACATACTTTTCTAGCCAAGGATGGAAATTCCTGGGCCTCTTTTTACTTCGATAATTTCTTTTCCGCCTTCGGCGAGGCGGAACAGAGCGGATTGCTGACCGACGAGTTCGCACGGGAAGCCGCGCCCAGCACGGCCTATGAGAATGTCCTCGATTACTGGGATCACTCGTCGGGCGAAATGCTGCAGCGGCTGCTCTACACCGACATCAAAACTTACCTCGTAGAACTGCTCATGAAGCAGGACAACATGAGCATGGCCGCATCCATCGAAAGCCGCGTGCCGTTTCTCGATCATGTGTTGGTAGAATTCGCGACTCGAATTCCGCGCGAGGTGCAGATTCAAGGACTAGCCGGCAAACGGATTCTCAAGAAGGCGGTGGAGGATCTGCTCCCGCATTCGATTCTGTACCGGCCAAAGCTGGGATTTCCGACTCCGTGGAGCGGGTGGCTGGCTGGGCCGCGGCTGGAAACGATTCGCGAGATGCTGCTTGAGCCGCGCAGCCTGAATCGCGGATACTTCCGGCACGAAGCGATCGAGAAGCTGTTCAATGAACATCGCGCGAAGCATCGCGACAACTACGATCGCATCTGGCGGTTGCTCAATCTCGAGCTGTGGCATCGCGTTTGCCTCGAAGGCGAATCGCACGACGAGATTGGCGAGCCTGCGATGAAGATGGCGTCGACGCGGTAGTCTGGTTTGCTTCCACGCTGCACTCTCCAGTGAATTTGCCCATAGGTTTGAATTGTCATCCTGAGCGAAGCGAAGGACCTGCTTTTCTTGCCCTGCACACGAGACAGCAGGTCCTTCGCTTCGCTCAGGATGACAAGCCTGTTTTGTACTGCAACTTTGCGAGATGCAGCTGGTGCTATCCTCGTTAGCTTATGCGCAACCTGATCTGCTTCCTTATCGCATTGACTACGCTCTGTGCTTTTGCTCAGCAACCGTTCCTCGGCGTTCGCGAGTGGACGGCTCTGGGAGACGAATCAAACGGTGCTGCCCCCTACGAGAACCTTCGCTACTTGACCGGCTTGCATCGTGTACCCGCCACCGCGGAGTTTGATCAGGCAGCGCAATTCGTGTTGCAACGCGCGCGCGAGTACGGCCTGGCCGATGCTCATAGCGAGCAGTTCCCTATCGATGGAACCAGGCGTTACGGCCTGATGCGCTCGTACCTGGCGTGGACGGTGGAAGAAGCTCGGCTGTGGGAAATCCGGCCTCAACATATTCTTCTCGGAGATTGGAAAACGGATCCCATCCACCTCGCGGACTACAGTCACAGCGCCGACGTGGAAACGGAATTGGTCGACGTCGGCAACGGCGCAAGCGAGGCCGATTACTCCGGCAAGGACGTACGCGGCAAGATCGTTCTCGCCGATGGCGTTCTGGCGCGAGTGCAGGAATTAGGGATCGCACATCATGGTGCGGTGGGCATCGTCAGCGACATGCCGAACCAAACCACGGCGTGGTCTGGCTTGGATACGACTGTCGTTCGGTGGGGTCATTTGGATGCGCGCCAGCCGTCCGGCTTCGCCTTCATGGTCTCTCGCCAGGCCGCCGAGACGCTGCGATCGCGCTTGCGCAATGGCGAACACGTCATTTTGAACGCCCACGTGAAAGCAACCGTCGGCCCTGGGCACTGGACAGTCGTGACCGGCACAATTCCCGGCACGGACTCCGGTGCGGGAGAAATTGTCTACAGCTGCCATCTCGATCACGAACGTCCAGGAGCGAACGATAACGGAAGCGGATGCGTCACTATCCTTGAGTCCGCACGCGTGCTGACGCATTTAGTCGATTCCGGCCAGTTGCCGCGGCCCAAACGCACTCTGCGCTTTGTCTGGGGACCGGAGGTGGAGGGCACGATGGCGTTTCTCGCCAGCCATCCCGAGATCAAACAGCGGTTTCGTGCCAACATCCACATGGATATGGTTGGCGGGGACCCTTTCAAGAACAAGGCTGTATTTCACGTCACCGGCACCCCGTGGTCGCTGCCAAGTTTTGTGACCGACGTGGGCGCCGTGTTTCTCGATGCGATTCGCACCGCCGCTAGCGGGTATGCGTCGGGCGAGACGTCGGCTGACGCGGGCATTGTCGAAACCCGCGCGGGAGGACAAGGCACGCGCAATGACTTGATCGCTGACGTCACGCCCTACTCCAGCGGCAGCGATCACGATGACTACGACTCTTCCACCATCGCGGTTCCCTCACTTTACCTTCGCGACTGGCCAGATATATACATCCACACCGACCGCGACACCCTCGATCAGATCGATGCCACGAAGTTGCGGCGCGTGGCGCTGCTGGGAGCGGCCTCCGGATACGTCTACGCGAGCATCACCGCGCAACAGCTTCCAACGTTACTCCCGTTTCTAACCGCACAGGCCGAAGCTCGCCTCGCCCAAGTCTTCGGAGCGGCGCAGCAGTTGGTGGATGATCCTCAGCTCGAGGCTGGCGTCGCCTGGTACGAAGGGCGCAACCTGCTGAACCAAACGTTGCAGCGGGAAACTATGACGCTGCACTCTGTAGTCGAATTTACTGGCGGGCCTGTCGAGGCGGATGTAGACGAAGCGAAAGCCCTGGGGGATCAGGCAACAATCTTCCACAATTGGCTCGACAAACAGGCGAAGCTACGAGGAACAAGTGGAACAGCGCCCACCGCGCCATGGACCAGCGCCTCCGACGCGAAACGCGTGCCCATGCGCATCGGTGAGTTTGGTCCGCTGACTTATCAGAACGATAATGTTCTGCTGGCACGCCTCGGCAAAGAGCGTTACGCGAAAATCAAGATGATCAACAGCGAAGCTACTCAACTACTGAACGCGCGGGACCAGTCCGAGCTATATGCTTACGAGATCGTAAACTTCGTAAATGGCAAGCGTACCGTGGGCGAGATACGCGACGCGGTGTCGGCCGAATACGGGCCTTTGCCGGTAAATCTTGTCGCCGACTACCTGGATGCTTGCGCTGAAGCCGGGATAATTCGCTGGAAGTGAGGCGACTTCTGGAAGTCAGGAACTTGCCGACCAGATTAGTTGCAAAGCTAGCGCGGGGGCACTAGAGTACGTCCAAGTAGTTCGAAAGGATACAAGATTGAAGATCTCGCAAAAAGGGCTTTACGCGCTGCAGGCGATAATGACCCTTGGCCGCCGATACGGAAACGAAACCGTCAAGATCCGGGACATTGCCCGGGATAGCGACCTGCCGGAGAAATTTCTTGAGTTGATTCTGCTGGAACTCAAGAACGCGCGCATCGTGGAAAGCGTTCGGGGCGCGAAGGGCGGCTATCGGTTGCGGCGAGCGCCAGCTGAAATCAAACTCAGCGAGATCATTCGTCTGGTTGACGGTCCACTGGCGCCTTTCGGGGATGCGGATCAACTCCGAAGCCTGATCATCACCGATCCCGACCATCGCGCGCTCTACGGTGTGTTTTTGGAGGTGCGAGATGCCGCGGCTAAAATACTGGAGAGTACTACCGTCGCTGACATCGTCGGGGATTCTTCCAAGTCCCGCAAGAAAACGAGCTCAAAGAAAAAGGCTAAGAAAGGTCCTATTCTGGCGATCGTTCATGAGGACGCCGCGAAGAGTAAGTAGCTGGCTCGTCCGAGAGCACTTGAACGTTGCGAGCCCGTGGTGAGTCGGTTCGGAGCGGTGCCTGAGCGATATCCTTCATGAATTGTCATCCCGAACGAAGTGAGGGATGACAAGGGCAAGAGTATTGAAATTTAGTCAGAGTTTCTTTTAAGCGAGAACCGCCTGGTACTCGCCATATGCCCCTTTGAAATCGGCGATTTCGTGGGTGCCCTCGAAGTGCCAGATTCTAGTCGCGACTTCATCAATCAGATCCTCGTCATGGGTGACCAGCAGCACCGTTCCAGAATAGCGCTGCAGCGAAATGTTGAGGGCGTTGATCGATTCGAGATCCAGATGGTTGGTCGGCTCGTCCAGCACGAGCAGGTTCGGCTTCTGCAGCATCAGTTTGCAAAAGAGCAACCGCGCCGCTTCTCCGCCGGAGAGTATGTCGGTGCGCTTGTCGGCATCATCGCGAGGAAAGAGCATCTGGCCGAGGATGCCGCGAATCTCTTCGGTTGAAGCGGAAGGATCCCACTGATGGAGCCACTCCAGAACCTTGATGCCCGGCTCGATTAGCGCCTTGTGATCCTGAGCGAAATATCCCACGGCCGCTTCGTGACCCCAGATAACTTTTCCGCCGTCCACAAAAGGACCATCGTAGCCGCTCGTTTTGCGCAGCTCCGATTCCGAAACCGTCGGCGAGTTTGCGAGCAGCGCATTCACCAGAGTGGTTTTGCCGGAGCCGTTCCGGCCCATCAGCGCGATTTTTTCTCCTCGGATCACGCTCGCCGTAAAACCAGAAATCACTTTGGCATCGCCGTACGACTTGCTAAGACCTTCGATTTCCAGAATGTGTTTGCCGGACGGCCGCTTCTGCTCGAACTTCAGGTAAGGGCGCTGGATATTGGACCTCGCCAGCTCGGTGACCTGCAGGCGCTCGACTTCCTTCCGCCGCGACTGCACCTGGCTGGAGCGGGTTCCGGCGGAGAAGCGGGCGATGAACTCGTTCAACTGGTCAATCTTCTTCTCGCGCTGAGCGTTTTGCGATTCGATCTGCGAGCGAATCTGCGTCTTCGCGACCACCATGTCGTCATAAGTACCGGTGTAAGTAATGATGGTCTCGTAATCGATGTCAGCTATGTGAGTGCAAATGCCGTTTAGGAAATGACGGTCGTGTGAGATCACGATCAGGACGCCCTCATATTGATTCAGGAAATTCTTCAGCCAGTGAATCGAATCCAGATCGAGATTATTCGTGGGCTCGTCAAGCAACAATGCCTGCGGATGTCCGAAGAGAGCCTGCGCCAGCAGCACGCGCACTTTTTGCCCACCCGGCAACTCCGACATTCTTCTTTCGTGCTGCTCGTCGGGAATGTCGAGGCCCTGCAGCAGAATCGCAGCGTCGGTTTCGGCGGTGTAGCCGTCTTCCTCGCCGACAATACCTTCTAGCTCGCCGAGTTTCATACCGTCCGCGTCCGTCATCTCATGCTTCGCGTAGATGATTTCGCGTTCTTCGAGAGCGGCCCACAAACGCCGGTTACCCATGATGACCGCGTCGATCACGCGATACTTATCGAAGGCGAATTGATCCTGGCTCAAAACGCCGAGCTTCCGTGGGCGTACGACGGTTCCCTTCTGCGGCTCAAGCTCGCCCGTCAGAAGCTTCATGAACGTGGATTTCCCCGCCCCGTTGGGGCCGGTGAGCCCGTAGCGCTTCCCCGGAATAAAGCCAGTGGAAACTTCGTCAAATAGAACTTTGGCGCCGTAGCGCATTGAAACATTGCTGACTGAAATCATGATGTTCAGGGAACTGCGGGAATCGATCCAATCGGAGGAAGACGCAGCTACTGTAATAAGAATATCACGACCTCAAGAGCGGAGCCAAAGTCAAAGGCTTAACCACTGGGAGCACAGGCCACACCAGGGAAAAGCCCGGATTCATGTTAGCCTTTTCAGACGCTTATGAACGATCCTCGGTCTTCTGTCAATCTCCAGGCAATCGCGCGGCAGGTCATGCAGGCACAGGGATTCCAGCCCGATTTTCCTCCCGAGACTCAAAAACAACTGGCGGACATCAAGGCTCATCCGCCACAACTGACGCTGTCCGATAAGGTCCGTGACCTTCGTAATCTGCTTTGGTCTTCGATCGATAACGACACATCCAAAGACCTCGACCAGATCGAAGTTGCAGAACGCTTACCCAATGGCGACATCAAGGTGATGATCGGCATCGCCGATGTGGATTCCTTTGTCGGAAAAGACTCTCCCATCGATCAACACGCGGAACGGGAGACGACCTCCGTCTATACCGGCGTAAGCATTTTCCCGATGTTGCCGAACGAACTCTCGACTGGCGCGTCGTCCTTGCTCGAAAATGGCGACAGGCCGGCCGTCGTGACTGAATTCGTGGTCAATACCGGCGGCTCGATAAGCTCCAGCAATGTGTATCGAGCGCTCGTCCGTAACAAGGCGCAGCTGACCTATCACGCGGTCGGAGCATGGCTGGAAGGCACGGCAGCGGCTCCGCCCAAAGTGGCCGCATCTTCGGACCTGCACGCCCAGCTCAAGCTGCAGGATGACGTAGCCCAGGCGCTCAGGAAATTGCGCTTCGAGCACGGCGCGCTGAACCTGGACACCAATGAAGCTCTTCCGGTGGTGCTGAACGATCAGGTCGTCGACGTCCTAAACCAGGGGAAGAATCGCGCGACGGAGCTGATTGAGGACTTCATGATCGCCGCGAACGGCGTAGTGGCGCGGCTGCTGGAAAAAGTTTCTTCTCTGCGCCGCATCGTGAAAACCCCCGACCATTGGGACGGCATCGTGCGACTCGCGGCGGCGCAGGGTGAAAAGCTGCCCGCACAGCCTGACTCGAAGGCGCTCAACAATTTTCTTCTGAAGCGCAAGGCTGCCGACCCCGATCACTTCGCCGACCTCTCGCTGGCGGTCATCAAGCTGATTGGGCCGGGTGAGTATGTCCTGGAGCGTCCGGGCGAGCCCGCGCAGGGGCACTTCGGACTCGCCGTGCAGGACTATACGCACTCGACCGCGCCCAACCGGCGCTTCGCCGATGTGGTCACGCAAAGGTTAATCAAATCGCTGCTCGACGGAAAGCCCGGACCTTACTCCGACAATGATCTCGCCGCCATCGCCTCGAACTGCACCGAGAAAGGCGATGCCGCGCGAAAAGTGGAGCGGGAAATGTCGAAGCGATTGGCCGCCATTGCGATGAGCCATCGCGTGGGTGAAACCTTCGACGCCATCATCACTGGAGTCACGCCAAAGGGAACGTTTGTTCGCGTCATGCAGCCGCGCATCGAGGGATTGCTGGCACAGGGAGCGCAGGGATTGCATGTTGGCGACAAGCTGCGGGCGAAGTTGGTGAGGACTGACGTGCAACATGGGTTTATTGATTTCGCCAAGGCTTAGGTCAGTCCACGAGCTGATTCTGCGATTGTTGCTGGAAGGTCGCTTTCCGCGGATGCCGACGCGGTCTTCGCTCGCGCCATCGCAACCGGAGCGTCGCAGATTTATCCCGTGGGAGCAGAATACCGCTGGCATTGGGCCGCATGGTCGGTCCCTTCGGACATCACTGGGAGATCGGCGGTACGCTCGCGTAATTGCTCTTCAGTTCGGCATTCCACTGCCGACTACCCGGCGCGTAATCCAATTCAGATTTTGCATTCCTCTTAAATATTCTCGCGTAGTGGCGTTTGCATGAAGAGCTTAAATCCGGGTCGCAATGCTGGTGGAAGGTGTACGTACCGATGCCGAGGCCGAGCCCCGTTCCCACCCACATATCCGACGCCCAGTGGTCGCGTGCCAGGAATCGGGTTAGCGTAACCGTGAAGGCCGCCGAATATGTCAGCACTCTTACCCAGGGCTGCGAGTACTCATGCGCCACTACCGTGGCCATGGCCCAGGTAAACATCGCGTGCCCGCCGGGAAACGATGTGTTGATCATGGAATGACGCAGAAAATCCCCATGCCCGTTGCCTTCGCCCGGACGTTCTCTTGCAGCGATGAGCTGCATCGGAGTGTAAACCAGAAACGTGTTGGCCAGGGTTTCCAGTTCCAGTTCGCCGGTTTCTCGGGCGTGCGGATGGTCCCCCTTGATTCCGTATAACCAGACTCCACCGAGCGTGGCGGCGAGGCCTCCAATCGCAATATTGGAACTGTTTGAGTAAAAGCGGTAATGACCGTCAGGAAGATTGTTTTCAATATGCCGGTCGGTCACCAGGAGAGCCGCCGTGCCAGCCAAAAAGATGGCATCGTACTTCAAATGCGACGGCTCGAACGGGGACAGATAAATTCCTTTCTGGTCTTCGAGGATTCGCTTCACAGACCTGTGAACCAGTCCGGGTTGCTGCTCCGATTGCTGCACAGCCGCATTTCCAGTCGTGTCATCATCGAAATCGAATGCTTCTGCCCGAAATGCCGAGGCATTAAAATTCTGTACGGCATTAAAGTTCGGCACTGGATCCGAGTTGGCCGGCGTCTCCGGCACGAACGTCGCGGCCTGGCAACGTATTGTCTGGCAAAATGCGGTGGCCGAAAACAGCGCCGTGGCGAGTGTCGTCGTCATCAGAAGCTTTAGACAATTCTTCAGACAGTGGTACAAACGAGCCTCCAGGGTAGCCTTTTTTTCCACACGAATGCGCTCAGCTATGATGCAATCTGCCGCAAAGAGTGAGCTGAATTTTTCGTGGTTTGGAAATCGCAGAGGTAAACTCGGAGCAAACTCGCCAACCTTCCGAATGCCGCATGGCATCTAAAATCGGCGATTTGGTTCCGCACCCTCTCCCTGCGCGCTCCTCGTACCGGCTCGACCGCAATCTGCCTCGCTCCGCCAGGCGGAGTGCTCCGCTCAGGGTGACAAGTTTAGGGATCGGCACGATGGGTTTAGCCGTTCTTTTTTTCGAGTTCGGCCCAACGGGTGTAGAGGTCATCCAGCGCGTGTTGAGCCGTGTCCAACGCGGCTTGCGCGCTTACTAGATGCGAGGCATCTGTCGCGTTCGCTGGATCTTCCAATTCCGCGCGTTTCGCTTGCACCAACTGTTCGGCTTCTTCCACTCGCTGCTCGATGGTGGCATATTCTCGCGCCTCCAGGTAAGAGAGCTTCTTTTTAGTTGGTGCTGGCGGCGCCGCACCATTCTGTGGAGGCGCGGCAGCGGTCTTCTCCGATTTTGCGCGCTGTGCCTGCCACGCTTCCCATTGCCCGTAGTCGGCGAAGGTATTGGCGCCGCCTTTCCCGTTCAATCCGAGGACGATGTTGGAAACGCGGTCGAGCATGTAGCGGTCATGCGTGACCAGTACGAGCGAGCCAGGAAAATCGATCAGGCTTTCTTCCAGGATTTCGAGCGTCGGAATGTCGAGGTCGTTGGTCGGTTCATCGAGCAGAAGAATGTCGGCGGGCTGGAGCATGAGCTGCGCGATCAGGACGCGCGCGCGTTCGCCTCCGGAAAGCCGCCCGACGGGCTGACTGAGTTGCTCACCGGTAAACAGGAATCTAGCCGCCCATCCGGCCACGTGAATTACGCGATCGCGATACACCACAGAATCGCCGTCCGGCGCAAGCGCGCGGCGCAGAGTTACGTCGGGATCGAGCGTGCGCGTCTGGTCGAAGTACACGATGCGCAGCCAATCGGCGCGGCGAATCTCGCCACCGGTTGGAGCGAGGTCCCCCTGCAACAACCGGAGCAGGGTCGTCTTGCCACTGCCATTCGGGCCTACAAGGCCTACGCGCATTCCAGCCGTCAGGATGAAGTTGAGGCCGTCGAATAACGCGCGGGTTCCCATGGTGCAGGTGACATCCTGCAATTCAATCAGACGTTTGGTCTTGCGGTCGGTGGCCGAAAAGTCGATTTGCGCTGTGGTGCTGCGGGTTCTCGAATTGAGGTCGGCAAGCTCTACCATGAGCTCGCCCGCCTTGCTGATGCGCGCTTTCGACTTTCGTGTGCGGGCTTTCGCTCCGCGGCGGAGCCACTCGATTTCCCCATGAACAAGATTTTCAAGCGCTTCCTGACGCTTGGACTGTGCGTGCAGGAATTCTTCTTTCTTCTCCAGAAAGTTGATGTAGCTGCCGTGGACGCGAAGCGAGCCGTCGGGATAAATGCGATTGAGCTCGACCATGTCGGTGGTGACATTCTCCAGGAAGTAGCGGTCGTGGCTCACTATGACGCTGGCAAATGCCGCCGCTTCAAGCAGATCTTCCAGCCACGTGATTCCCGGAAGGTCGAGATGGTTGGTGGGCTCGTCGAGCAGCAGGATGTCGGGGTGCTGTACCAGAGCTTCGACTATCGCAAGGCGCTTCTGCCAGCCGCCGGATAACTCGATCGCTTGCGCTTCCAGATCTTCAAAACCGGCGCGGCCAAGAGTCTCGGCAAAGCGGGCGCCCCGCTCGGATCCGGAGACACCGCTTCGATCAAGAGCGCTTTCAATTACGGAGCGCACCGTGGTTCCGGATTCGAAGCGCGAGTCTTGCTCGACACAGGCGAGGCGGGTTCGTTTGCGGAACGAGACTTCCCCGCCGTCAGGTGTGACCTCGCCAGCGAGAATTCGGAGAAGGGTGGATTTACCGGATCCGTTCGGGCCAATCAGGCCGATGCGATCTCCGTCAGAGATAGTGAAGGAAACATTCTGGAAGAGCGGGTTCGCTCCAAAGGCTTTCGTGATCTCTTGGGCGTTGACAATGGGCGGCAATGATTTGCGGTCTCCTCTGGATGTCGATGTCTTGAGAGTATCAGTTGCAAGGGGTGCAACGCTGAGCCTACTGGGCGACGACCTTTTGCCTCAGATCCTTCGCGGCTTGCGCCACATCTTCCGGCGTGCCGAGATCGCGCCAATAATATTCATCGGCGCCGAAGGCGAGGATTTTTTCTCCCTGGGCAGCCAGACGCAAATACGAGGTGATGATGGAGAAAACGCCGTCTTCGGTCATCAAGGCAAGCAGACGCGGAGAAATAATGTGGATGCCGGAAAAGGCCCATGCCTGCTGCTGCTGGGCAGGCCGAACCAATTCAGGTGGTTGATCGCGGCCGGCTCGCCGGCCACAGAGCTGCCGCCGCTCGTCGAACAAAAGATAGCGGGAGGTTTCGCGGTCTTGTACGGCCAGCGTCGCCAAGGCTTGAGTTTCAAGGTGAAGTTGCCTCATACGTTCGAGATCGATCGTGCTGAGGACATCGACGTTATGCAGAATGAACGGCGTCTCCTTACCGGAGTGCCCACGCGAATCTTGGAAAAACCAAGCAGCCTTTTTCAGACCGCCGCCGGTGTCGAGCAACTTCTCCTCGCGCGAAATTTCAATATGCATGCCGAAGTTGTCGTTCGTTTTCAGATACTCCGCAATCATGTCGGCGAAGTGATGAACGTTGATAATCACCTCGTGAACTCCGAGTTTGCGCAAGCGGGAGAGCGTGATCTCCAGCAGCGTGTGGCCGTCAATTTCGACCAGCGCTTTGGGACGATCATCGGTGAGCGGCCGCAAGCGCGTGCCGAGGCCAGCGGCCAGAATCATCGCTTTCATCGATTCAGCTGCTCCTGTTCGCGATGATGCACTACCACTTCCACTCCATCGCTGGCGCGCAAATGTTTCGCCAATTCCTCCGCCAGATAGACCGACCGATGCTGCCCGCCGGTGCAGCCGAACGACACCATCAAGTGCTTGAAACCGCGACCCTGATAAGTGCTGACACTTGAGTCCACCAGTGAGATTGCGTTGGCAAGAAACTGATGCACGCTCTCCTGCCGATTGAGATAGTCGATTACCGCCGCGTCTTTGCCGGTGAGAGTCTTGAAGCGCTCTTCGCGTCCGGGATTCGGGAGGCTGCGGCCATCGAAAACGAATCCGCCGCCATTGCCGCTCTCGTCCTGCGGCAGGCCGCGGTGAAATGAAAAACTGAAAACCCGCACGGTCAACTTTTCCGGTTCAGACGCCGAAGTCAGGCCTTGCAACTTATCTGACGCCACCATGCTCTTGAATGCTTCCATCAGCGTCGGCAACGCGACCGGCAACTCCACATTGTGAAGCAGCCAGCGGATATTTTTTAACGCGTACGGCACGCTTTGCAGGAAATGCTCTTTGCGCTCGTAAAACCCGCGAAAACCGTACGCGCCCAGCGCCTGCATGATGCGGACGTAAACGAATGCGTAGTAATACTCCATGAACGCGGAGCGATCGAGATCAAGGAAACCGGCCAAGCTGTCGAGATAATGATCGAGCAATTGCTGGCGCAGATCGGGGGGCAGGTCGGCCTTGGCATCGTACAGAAGCGAAGCAATATCGTATTGCAGCGCGCCCTTGCGGCCGCCTTGATAGTCGAGGAAAAATGGCTGGTCTTCGTTCAGAATTCTGCGCAACATGATGTTGCGGGATTGGAAATCGCGATAGAGAAAATAATCGCGGCTGGCACTCAACAGCAATTTCGTCAAGCGGCTGAAGTCGCGTTCCAGCGCCTGCTCGTTGAATGGGATGCCGGCGAGCCTGAGAAAGTAATACTTGAAATAATTCAAATCCCACGAGATAGACTGGCGATCGAAGCTGGCGCGCGGGTAGCACACCTTGTAATTCAAATCGCGGCCCGCTTCAACCTGAAAGCGTGGCAACACGGCAACAACTTTGCGATAGGCCGCGAGTGCCTCGGGAGCGATGGTCGCTCCGTTACGATGATCCGAGAGAAACTCAAAAAGCGTAGTGCTGCCAAAGTCTTCTTCGAGATAAGCTCCGTGGCTTAGATCTTCGCCATAAATTTCGGGTACCGGCAGACCGTGCCGGCGAAAGTGTCTGGAAAATTCGAGGAAGGCGGCATTTTCTTCGCGCACGTCATACAAGATGCCAATCGCGCTGAGCTTTTCGCTGGAAAGTCGGATGATCTTGCGGCCCGAACCGCCCAGTTGGCCCTGCAGCGGCTGCACCCGCTCGACCGGCGAGTGGAAATGCTGCTCAAAGAGTCTTTTGAGAACTTCCATGAAATGGTTCCCAGCGATCCATTACGCTCATAAAGATACCATCGGCGCGCCGCTCGTTTAGTTTTCAACGAGAATCCAGATTGTGCAATTCGTGTTTAAAATCGAAAGGCCCTCGCGCGGAGGGCCATTCTTCGAGCTTTCTGATTTAGTTAGGGCCGCGACTAGTCCGATGCAGCCCCACCTGTGGCATATCGCTCGCTGTTCGGCTTCGATCCACTCACTGCGAAGAACAAAATGTAGAGATAGCAAATCACCGCCAACACCAGTGCGTAGTGAATACCTTGGCCCCAACTCGTCTCGCCTTGCGTCATCGCCGGGTAGTAAGTGCGATTGATAAGGTCTCCAACTCTGCCAACCAGATATGGAATGATGGCGCCGCCTACGATCGCCATGTTCAGGATGCCGGATCCGTCTCCGGTGAGCGGTCCGAGTTCCGCAATCCCCAGAGTGAAAATACAAGGGAACATAATCGAGTTGAACAAGCCCACCGCCAGGATGGAATACATCGCTACATGGCTGTTGGTCAGAACCGAAACGCTAACCAGCAGAGCTGCCATAATCGCGCACAGCGCCAGCAGCTTGCCCGCTTTGACCTTTTGCAGAATTGGCGACCCGATAAACCTTCCGATCATGGCGCCGAGCCAGTACACAGATATGTACTTGGCCGCCTCTCCCAGGGCCGCGTGGTAGCGGCTCGCTGGGTCGGCAATGCTCGACGCGAATCCACCGATATTTGGCAGAGCCAGGTAGTTGGCAATGGAGCTTCCAATCGCAACTTCCCCACCGACGTACATGAAGATCCCAATCGCTCCGAAAACCAGATTTGGGTGCTTCCAGAGAGAGTCGTTCACCTTTTCGCCGATGCGGTGTTCGGCGGACTCGATCTTCGGGAGCTTCGACATGGCAAAGCCGATCGCCAGCAGGAACAATGCCACCGCGAAGAAATACACATAGAGGCGGATGATGGCATTGGCTTGCTGCGACGTGCTCTGCGCGATGGCGGTGGTTGTCGTGCCGAGAATCACGCGAGCCCCAACAAAGGGGAAGACAGCCGTGCCGAGCGAATTGAAGGCCTGCGTAAGAACCAGGCGACTCGATGCGGTTTTGGGGCTTCCCAGCACCGCGACGTAGGGGTTTGCGGCAACCTGAAGAATCGTAATGCCCGTTGCCAGCACAATCAGCGCCGTCAGAAAAAATGGAAACGAGGGTATTTTCGCGGCAGGATAGAACCCAAGACACGCGATCACCATCAACAACAGTCCCACCACGATCGCCTTCTTGTATCCGAGCCAGTCGATGATCTTCGACGATGGAACGGAAAAGACGAAATAGGCCAGGAAGAAAGCAGTCTGAATCAGCATGCTCTTGGCAAGACTGAGGTCGAAGACATGTTGAGCATAGGGGATCAGCACGTCGTTGAGTGAGGTGAGCGAGCCCCACATGAAGAACAGTGTGGTTAGAATAGCCAGCGGCCCTCCATAACTTGCAGGTGGCGCCTTCAACGCTTCCGGTCGAGTTCCTGTGCTGACGTTGGTCGGCATTGGCATTCGTTTCTTATCTCCTGGCTGCCCCGGCGTTGCCTCGCAGGGCTACGCTTGGGCAAGCGTCGTGAAATCGCGACCCTCAAGATAGCACGATTTCCGGCAAACAGTGATCGATTACCTTCTTAAGAAAATCCTAGGGACTCAATGAAGCAAGGCCAGATCTACCGCGTTCCCCATCGCCTCATGCCCTGCCGGGCCGGGATGCAAATGATCCCCACTGTCATATTGCGGAGCCAAGCGGGCAGGCCTCGCCGGGTCGCGCAGGGCGGCGTCAAAATCGATGACGCCATCGAAAGCCCGCGAAGTTCGAATCCACTGGTTCACCGCCACCCGCTTCGCCTCACCCGTTGCGGTCCAGGCACCAACGCCCTGATAAGGAAGAATAGTCGCGCCAAAAATCTTGCGGCCCCTGGCGTGCGTGCGAGCGATGATCTGTTTGTATCCCGCGATGATTTCATCCGCTGTTACTTGCGTCCGGCTGCGACAAGGATTGGTATCCGTGGCCGGTGCGTCTGGCTGACCAATGTCATTGGTGCCCTCGAACAGAATCACGGCCTCAATCCCGGCCTGCGCCAAAACGTCGCGTCCCAGCCGGGCCAGCGCGTTCTGTCCCCAGCAGGGTGAACTGGTCAGCACCCGGTTGCCGCCGATCCCCGCATTCAGCACAGCAATTTTAGTGTGACCGGCGAGCAGGCGCCGGGCGAGAACATCCGTCCAGCGCTCGTTCTTATCGGGACGGGAAGATGCGCCATCGGTAATCGAGTCGCCGAGCGCAACCACCGCGCCTTTCACATCGGCGGACGCCAACACCTCCACCGCACTCAGGAAGTACCACGACCCTGTGATCTTTGATTCGGTGGTCTTTGATCCTGTGGCCAAGGCGAACGCATTCGCGCCTTCCTCGGCCGCGAAGTTGCCTACGCCGGAGACATAGTTGGTTTGAAACGCAGACCCGTGAACCGTGGCTGGCCCAGTCTCGCCTGCCGTAAACAAACTGATTGCCAGATTCTGCCCCGACCGCACGGAAAACGAAATTGGATCGCTCAAAACCTCCGCGCCTTCAGGAATCGCGATCGACCGGCTTCCGCCGAAGGTCACCTCGTGATTCGAACGGGGAACCAAAGCCGCTCCGTCTTCTTGCAGTCCCACTTTTTGCAGCCCCGTCTTTTGGAGACCAATGAAGACCGCGTCCAGACGAATCGCACGCGTGCCGAAAGTATTCGACAGCCGGATCCGGACCGCGCTTCCCCCAATCGTGGTATGCACAATCTCGCGAATCGTTTGATTGGAGAAATCCGTAGGCTGGTCGCTGGCCGCGTTCGCTGTGGTCCACGTCGTAACCCAACGTTGTGGACCGTCACCGCCCGACGCCAGAACGGACAACCATCCCATCGCCAGGGTCAAGCCGAAGAGCGCGCGCAGCGGAAACACCACGGCGGTTCTCATGGGATCAATCATCCTTCCGATTGCGTTTCCCTGATTGAATTTCCGATCTGCAGGAATCTCGGCTCGAAAGCGGTCATCATTTCGGCGCCCGTCATTTCGATTTCGGCGCCTGCCCGGTCGACTCACGCACCACCAGCGTAGGTTCAATCGCGATCTCAGAGGAGTATTCCCCATGGTCTTCGATCATCCGGATCACGGTTTCGGCGGCGATCTGCCCCATTTTGCCCAGGGGTTGCCGCACCGTGGTCAGACTGGGCGTGTGGAAGGCGGCC
>Ga0210407_10001058_pt1 | contig 27196 bp, 25 predicted proteins | sample IncBWC27MmetaG_FD_150860 | JGI IMG/M metagenome (GOLD analysis project Ga0210407, IMG submission 150860) | Forest soil microbial communities from Barre Woods Harvard Forest LTER site, Petersham, Massachusetts, United States - Inc-BW-C-27-M | ecosystem: Environmental > Terrestrial > Soil >...
GCGTGAACTTCACGTCAAAGCCCCCGCCCCCGCCCATTCCTTTTCCTTCACGTGACTCCGAGCGATACTCATTTGTCGTAGTCCTTAATTGCTTCCTCCACGTAGTAGGCTGGAATCACTTCTGCTAACCCAGAGTTCTCTTCGAAGGTGACGCGAGGTCTCTTGGTTTGAACGCTCATGGCCACGTCAATGTATGGCAAGTAGCCTTTGACGACGCCCAAGAGATAAGCCTGGCTGATAGAAGACGTTCCCTGTATCGACATGAACTCTGGTTTCAGCACAACCGGACTCCCGCTACTGCCGGGAAATATGAACGCGTCGATCAGAAAAGTCGTGTTGCTTGGAGATTGCAGAGTGTCCTGGATTCGGGCGATTACGCCGTGTCTCACGATGACATAGTTTTGCTCGTGACCTACGATGCCCATAGGGAAACCGAGGACGAAAACCGAGTCGCCTTCCGACAGACCGAGTTCCTTCGCCTTATCCCTGCTCAGCAAGTCACTCTCGCTATGGAAGCCGTCGAACTTGACGCCGCTCTGGACCAATGACGGTGCGTTGAGGCGAATCACAGCGAGGTCAATCGCGGGGTTTTGGTGTCCGCGCCATAAAGGTTTGCCTTGCGCAACTAGATCAACTTCGAACGCTCGCGCAGCCTCTCCCGACTTTAGGTTCGCCTTAACAAAAAGCGGTCCTGTTGTTGCGGCGATGTGCTCTTCGATTACGTGACGGTTTGTCACCAGGTACAGCATGTAGGCGTTTTCCTTATCATTCGCTTTGGAAATGAAGTCTCCATACAAGAAACCGGAAGCTTCGTATATCCACTGACCGTGCATCGGGCCTGGATTCGTTTCAATTCGACCGATGGCGACAACGCGATCTAAGAACACCTGCGGCACGACCGAGGCGTAGCACGACGAGTAAGCGAACAGCAAAAACAGAATCGCCCTGACGTTGCGCAGCTTGTGAATCCGCCAGATAATCATTGTGTAAAACCTCCAATGCGTCGAGCCTATCACAGGGCGAATGAAAGACGAATCTGATCCTGCAGCCTCAAACTATCCATGGTGGTAAACTCGGCCAACGTTCCGTGAGCACTTCGCAAATATCTCCGAAGGGGTAAGTCACCGGAACTCTAATCTAAACGAGCCGTTCTATGGCACAGCCTAACCTCTTGTTCATCGACACTAACATCTGGCTCGATTTCTACCGAGCCAGAAACGAGACCGGGCTGCAACTACTCAGTCGAATCGAAAAGATCGCCGACAAACTGATCGTCACATATCAGCTCGAAAGCGAGTTCAAGAAGAATCGGCAAGCCGCAATCTACGAAGGCATGAAGCAGCTAAAGGAACCGACGCAGATTCCAAGTCCCGGAATCTTCTCGGATGCCACAGCGACGCGGGTGATGGCCAAGAATCTAAAGGAAGCGGGCAAGCGTGCGAAGCGCCTTCACACGCGACTGATTCGGGCGTTGGAGGATCCTGCACAGCACGACCCGGTCTATCAGGTCTGCCAGCGTGTCTTTCAGAAGACCGACGATCTGACGCTGACCCGAGACAATCCTGTCAGACGATCTATCCGGCGTGCCGCATACCGGCGACTCCTGCACGGTTGTCCGCCTGGGAAAAGAGGGGACACTTCTTACGGAGACGCGTTCAATTGGGAGTGGATGGTCAACTGCGCGATCAAACAGGCCGCAGGTCTCGTGATTGTGTCTCGGGACTCGGATTATGGGATCACGATCGAGAACAAATCCTATGTCAACGACCACCTACGTCACGAGTTCAGCGATAGGGTAAGTCGAAAGCGAAAGCTGCTCTTGTTCACGAGCTTGTCGGCGGCGCTGAAGGCATTCGATGTCTCGGTGTCAGAGAAGGAAGTGGCGGTTGAAGAAGAACTCGTAGCGCGTCCCATCTATCGCAGCTTTGATCCTGCCGCTGGTACGGGTTTTTCAGCCTTTTATGGTGATTTCGACAAGAGTCGCTGGACTGACTCTCAACGCGCTTACTGGTCGACAGTTGGCCCTAATCAGGCTTTCGCAACTCGCGTGCTCGAATTGTTGAAGCATGCCGAGGCCAAGGCTGTAGAAGCCGACTCTGATGACAAGAAAGAACCCTGAAGCACATTGATGCCACGCTCGACATGAAAGACGCTGAGATGATCAAGACAAAGGCAAAGACACAATGCCCGACGGGATTGGGGAAATGGGCTTCTGAGGAAAGTCGCACATCGCTGGAGGGAGTCGAAGCTCGCTTAAGAGGCACCTTGAATGGCTTCTTCGCTGATAAATAGATGAACGACCTACCACGCACTGCCAGCCGCCGTGTCCTCCTGCAATGGGTTGCGGGCCATCCTAATCAGCCCTTCGACCCAAACATGCTCGTATCCCTTAGCACTGGCCACACATCGGACTTGGAATGGCAAGTAGTGCTTCGTGATATGGAGGACTTAAAACTGCAAGGGTATATCAACCAGCTGAAGCAGGACAGCGGCGGTTCAACATACTGGACAATCACGGGAAGCGGGGAAAAGTACCTGAAGGCGTTAGATACTTTCGAGCGCGCTCAAGAGGTTGAACGCTTGTATCCGTCGCCACCGGCAACGAAAAAGAGGAATAATATGACCTTCATCGGTGGGTGGGAACAACTCAGGCCCCTAGGCGAGGGCGGCCAAAGCAAAGTTTTTCTAGTTCGAAGCCCGTCGCGTGTGCAAGAGCGGCGGAACGCGCATCAGCAGGTCTTGAGTTCGAATCCGTGGGCACCTTACGTCGGCGGTAACCCGAACGAGCAGGTGGATCGCATCGAGCGGTTCGCTACTAATCTGGCGGCCTACTCGCGCCCCGACGAACCTTCCGACCTTGGGGCACTGAAGATGTTCAAGATTGAGAAGGACGGTAAGGATGCTGAGCTCGCATTGGGGCGGCTGAAAAATGAGATTGCCGTGCTGAAAGAGAATAGGCCGGGTCTACTCAAGTTGCTGGAGGCCAATGAAGCCGAAAGATGGATAGTCACGGAGTACATGCCTGATGGGGCACTAGACAAGAACCCCAAGATGTACGAAGGCAATGCGCTCGGAGCTCTCAAGGCGTTTAGGTCAATAGTCGATACCGTTGCATGGCTGCATAAGGACAAGTACGTTCATCGGGACATCAAACCCGCCAACGTGTTTCTGGCGTCGCATGAACAACTGGTTCTTGGTGATTTCGGTATTGTATTTATTCCTGACCAGCAAGAGCGGTTAACCCTCACCCAAGAAAGAGTCGGCCCCCGCGACTACATGCCACAGTGGGGGGACACAGGGGCGCGTCTCGAAGACGTTCACACCAACTTCGACGTTTACATGCTAGGGAAGCTCCTATGGTGCATGGTTACAGGCAAGCTCAAACTTCCGCGCGAGTATCATCAAAAACCAACCTATAGCGTCAGAGCACTCTTCCCTATGGACCCACGTATGGCCGCTATCGATGCCATCATTAAAAGGTGTGTCGTAGAGGAACCAGAACAATGCTTCCCTTCGGCGATTGAATTGTTTGCTCTAGTAAATGCGCAAATCGACTCTCTTGAGAGAGGCATCGACGCTGAAGATTCTCAACATTGTCGAATATGTGGGAAGGGGCAATATCGCAAGGCAGTACTCGACAACAATGTTGTGGGCAAGCCGGTAATAACGCTGTCGATGGCTGGCAAACCTATTGACGTTTCAATGTTCGTCTGCGATGTGTGTCGCCACGTTCAGTTCTTTGGCACGAACAAGGAAAATGACTAACAATCAGGAAAAAGAAGGGGCTGGAGCAGCGCGCACTAACGGCGGCGCGGCTAGCATATCCGACATTCGCCAACGGCTCGCTTCTAGAATCGGCGCCAAGAACAAACGCCTGCCGACATACCGTGCCAACTCGCCCCATGGCTCGCCAGTGTGGCTACTACTCTACAGCCGTGTCACAGTTTCGCGTAGCCTGCCGATTCCATACGGCATCGACCAGTGGAAATTCCCGTTCGGGTTTGCCTGTTTAGAGAATGCAGTAGTGGAGATTCAGCGGGCTTAAGTGGTGCAGGGGAAGCGAGACCATCTAGGGTCCGGTAGGTGACCAAGGCTTGCCGTTTATGCTAGAAACAGCGGATCACAACCCTAACAAAATATATCGCCTGCTGGGTTAGCACACGGTTAAGAGTCAGTTGCCCTCTGACACCCCACTAGGTCTGCCAGTGCGTTCCAGTGCCTCGGATGAGGGCGGCGTCGGCCCGCGCGGATGTCAGCGGCGTAAGGTTCGGAGACGCCGAGTATCGAAGATAACGTAGAGATCGGCACCCCAGCCAGCTTGGGTTGAATCTTTGCAAGGTAAATGTCTTCATTGAGCCAAGGTGGTTTGGATGAAGAATCCCAAGCTCGTTGTGCGGCTCTATGTCGTCGTTGAGTTTCTGAAAGCTTCCGTCGGGATTTCGAACTTTGCGCGACTATCCGGCCAATCTTCGCGGACTCAATCAGCCCTTCCCGAAGCACTTCTCGCCCGCAGCTAGCACAAAGTCTTCCCCCTTGCGTACTAGCACCGCAACCGGAACAGACCTTTTTAGGGTAGGGTGCAGGTTTGGCGTCAGGGATGAATTCCTTCCCTCTACCTTCGCTTCTCCGGCGTTGTGTCAGGGGAGTTGGCAATGTCCGCTCGCGTCGAGTGGGCTTGCGGCTGTTACTCCAAAAGCTCTGTGCGACCCACTCAGCGATGGGCGAAACCGCACGACCCCATGTCCCAGCCGTTTCAGAAAGCCGAACCGCAAGCGAGGCCATCAACCGACAATTGCCATTGCGCTGCTCGAAAAACCATTCTCGCTTTAGCGTTTCACGCGTTATCCAATCCACTAAAAATGCGTCCACGTCTGCGCGCACAGCTTCCATCAAGTCGCAGGCCAGGCTGTCTCGGGCCTCGGCATCAACGTGCAAAACGCCGATTCCGGGATCAAGGCCAACAGCTGAAGCCGCCAGCCGAGATTCGGATTCGAGAATCGCGTAAAGGTAATTGAGTATTGCGTTGGGTGGGATTAGCCGCGAGGCGAGGCGATCCAGTTAAAGGCGAAACCCGCGCCCCAAACATGCGCCAGTGATCGGGCACCTTTGGTTCGTCTTTTCGTGGAAAATTAATTGGCAACGTGCGCCATGAAGCCCAATAAGCGCCAGCTGCCTGGGATTCAATCAGGCGAATCTTTTCCGGCGAGTCAGCCCCCACCAATTCTGCGCGGTAGCGGGCAATTCTGTCGGCAGTGTCGGTCACAAGGAGTTTGTGACGTGCAACCCGCTCTTGACCCATTAGTTTTTTGTCGATTAATTCCCGTGCGATCTGGACAGCTGTTCCCGATTGACTCGACAGAGCCTGGGCACGTCGAAGACGTGCATCTGACGGTCGGACCGGGCCAGTTGTGGCAAGTACCGAGCCATCTCGCTCCAGGAGGACAAATGCCGCCCGCTGATCCGCCAGCCAGCGCAGCGCCGCCAGCGAAGTCATGCCGTCTGAGCCAATCACGATTAATCTTTTGAGGCCATGCCCAACGCGCGGCAAACGAGCATAACGCCGCTCTGCCCCGATGCCGTCCTCTAGAAGAAGGTGGCCGCGATCCACGCGGATCTGAATGCCGTACCCGCAAAGGGTCACGACACCGTGACGCGGCACAATCAATTCAGCGCTGGAATTGTGGGATTGTGGGAGTTGAAATAGATTCCTGCTAGCCGCCATTAGATCGACCTCCCAAGGGTGTTTCCCTGCGTGCCTGAGACTCGCGCGGGGGAGGTCAAAAGTTCATCAAGTCATTATATATCAGAATGTTACGTGTGGTACAGCGGTTATGCTCGAAACCCGTGACTGCCACTAGCGCACGTTTCCGTTGTGGCGACGCATGAACCGTTTTCTCAGCTTTCGGATAGCTTCCACCCGATGCGGCTTGCCACACGGGCATACATCATCCAGAAATTCACCAAACCCCTTATGCGTCAATTCGTCCAGATGCACAAGATCAGCGATCTCCAGTAGATTTCTGTGCAGAAACTGAACTCGTGGTTTTGGCTGAGCACCATCTCCAAAGTGGCCGATGACATAGGCCGCGTCGACAAGCTTCAAGATGTTGTTAAATACGCGGTGAGCCGATTTGTGCGCTGATGCCGCACACTTCAGCGCATCAAGGTAGCTACCCGAATACTGCTCTTCATAGAGACTTCTCAGAGCCCGGTCGTCGAACAAGTCGGAAAATCGCCGAGGGGAGCGGAGCCGAGGGATTTTTGCCCTCTTGCGCTCTTCCTTTGCATCCTTTCGTTGGGCATCCCGTATCCATTCCGCGACCTCTGCGAACGCATAACTTGTGTTTACCGGATAAGACTTCGGATGCTCCATGTCCAGGTTCCACGCCCACTCAAGTTGCGCCGCGACGTCTTCTAGAACGCCACGCAAGTTCTCATCGTCTAGGTATTCCTTCCACCGTTGCCGATTCATTTTTGCATTCGAAGCCGCTTTCTAGGGACTGTCAAGCTTCCCTCAAAAGGGCGGACACGAGAACATGGGTTCGGTGTCCGGGTCGCAAATCCGCAATTGGTAGGCTCCGAGATGTAAGACAGGAGCACAAGACGTGTCTTCAAAAAGAAAGTCTAAGGTTTCTCGCGCCCGCGAGCATCGGACCAGAAAAACGCTGCGATATTCGCGACTGACTGAGAGAGAACGAGCCAAATACGATCAGACCACCAACCTCATCACCGACTTGCGTCGTGGCGAGGGTCCCTTTACAGAACTATTGAAAAAGCACCGCCTCGGTTCGCGCACGGCCCGCAAATATGGAGGTCGTGATCTCATCGGGGGCACACGTGGCAAGCCAGTACGTGCGAGCAAAGCCGACCGACGCGTGCGTTTACTTATGTTTCCGAAGGCTGTCGGTGACGTACCCATTCGTACTCGCAATTCGAGCGATGCAACCAAACTTTCGGAGTTCTTCCACGACCGCGACATGCTCTTGCGCGGCAAGCTTCGAGCTTACGATTTTGAGGCCAAGTGGCGGGGTGTGCACGTTGCCGGTCGAGAGCTTTTCACTGATGCGAATGGAATCTTTCAGATGGCGGACGCTGACGAGTTGAAAATTGAACATTTATACGCCAGCACGAGCAGGGAGCGATGATTGGTCATACCGCCAAGACTGTTCTTCGGAAGTCCCGCCAGCGCGTACGTCCGCCGAGAAAGGTTTGCCCTTTCTGTTTTGAGGCCGATCATATCGGCGGACGTAATCATATTCCTCACTTAACCGTCGAGGAATGCCAACTTCATCACGCCTTGTTGACGGAGGAACGTTTAGCTGCTGGTGCGGACATGAAGAAGCAATCGGACACGATCACAACCGTTGAGATGACCCTCCGATCGCTCGCGGTTACTGGGCGCGCCATTGCATGGGCAATAGACAAGCTCTCCGAGGCACTGGAGTTCTGCGCTGAAAAACTGAGAAGAACAAAGCGTTAGCGCGGCAAGTGATCAACATGGCCGATAGGCTTGATCTCTACTTTCGAGCGCACGCAATCCCTGCAATCCCTCAGAAGGAAGAGTGGAAGGCGGCGCACGCAGACGAACCGCCGCATGCGCTCATCTTTCATTCTGCAACAACCAATGACGAACGACAGGACCCACTTGTCGGTGCCTACATTTGCGCCGAATTGAAAAATGGGAACTATGTCGCGGAGGAAATCGGTCTATTTCACCGTGATGGACATCCAGGGGAGCTGCGGGTACTCAAGCGCTTCGTGAAGGGAAGTATTTATGAACTTGGGACGCTGGAAGAATTCCGTCGAAAAATTCTCTTGAAGTACCTCAAGGCCGGCACACTCGTAGTTGCCTACGATGCACCGTTCGAGATGAGTCGGATTGCGGTGAAGTGGAACAAATCCCGGAAGCGACGGCGCGCTTTCTCATTGTATTTCCGCCTCTTCAAGGACAAGGAAACAGGCATGATCCGGCCCAGTGGCTTCGAGCCTGGGATTGCGATTGAGAGCCTCGATGCTGCAAAGGCCATCTTCCGCCCGATTAAGTATAAGTTTCACGAAAATGATGCCGAGCAAGAGCAAAGGGTCTCAAATGCCCGTGTTCTCGACTTAAAGACGCTGACTGCGGTCCTGACCGGAGAAACCTGTAAGCTCAAAACGGCCTGCGAGATTTTTGGGGTTCCCGCGAGCAGGGCACGAAAGTTCCGTCCGCGCGTGACCAAACCAGCAATTGAACGGCTATTGAGGGATGTGACGGCAGAACTCGAACTTCTAAATCGACTCAGGCAGGAACTCGCACGCCACCCGGTCAGTTTAGCACCCGAACGCGGCTACTCCCCGGCGACCCTGGCCAAAGCTTACTTTTATGCAATGGGCGTAACGCCGCCACCAGAAAAGTTTAAGATTCCTGACGCGATCAATGGCATAGCTATGCAGGCGCTAGCGGCAGGAAGAGCGGAATGCACGATCCGGCGGACGCCCGTTCCCATTACATACGTGGATTTCCATGGCCAGTTCCCGGCTGTCAGCAATCTACTCAACTGCCGTAAAATACTGTCCGCCGAAAGCCTGGAATTTGGAGATTTCACGGCGACAGCGCGCGACTTAATCGAACACGTAACCCTCAATGATTGCTTTAGACCCGCCTTATGGGAGCAACTGTGCTGGTATGCCCTCGTAGAGCCTCGCGACGATGTTGTCCCGATACGCGCGAAATTTGCCAAGCGCGAAAATGCCGATCCCACGTTAGCGTGGAATTTTCTCACTTCAAAACAGCCGATTTGGTTATCGGGTCCGGACGTGATCGCCGCGAAGCTGATGACCGGGAAACCAATCAAGATTTTGAAGGCGATTCAGGTCGTTCCACACGGAGTGCAGAAGGGGCTGGCACCCGTGAAACTCTATTCCCAGTTTGTACTAGACCCTCTTCGCGACGATTTGGCTGTCAAGTTGGTTGAATTACGCTCAACGCTAAAAAGCAAGAATTCCAAGCAGGCCAGCGGATTGAAGGTGGCGGCGAATAGTGCCGCCTTCGGCATCATGTGCCAAATGGACGTCAAGGATTTGGATTTTCCCTCTGCTTTGCAGGTCTTCTCCGGGGAGGCTAGCTATCACACTCCACCCTCCGAAGTTTGGGAGCAGCCAGCTGAGTTTTTTTGCCCTGTAATCGCGTCTCTCGTGACCGGTGGGTCGCACCTACTCTGCGCGATGTTGGAGCGCACAGTACGAGACGCGGGAGGCCAAATCGCCGCTATGGACACGGACAGCGCCATGATCGTTTCAACCGAGCGCGGCGGATTATTTCCATGCGCGGGCGGATCACACATACTCAGGGAGTATCAAGCGGGCAGCGGAAACACCGCCATTCGTGCGTTGTCCTGGGCCGAAGTGGATCGTATCCGTGAGCGCTTCGAAACCTTGAATCCTTGGCACGAAGGACTCAAGTCTCCGTTCCTCAAAATGGAAAAAGAGAACTTCTATGCGAATGGTCAGCGGCGTCAACTGTACGCTTACTGTGTTTCAGCGAAGCTGTATTGTTTGTTTAACCTCGACGGAAACAAGTTGTTGGTCCGTAAGCCATCGGGTCACGGTTTGGGATTCTTGCAGGTACCCTATAGCATCTCTGACTGGCAACGCAAGCGACGGCGGAAATGGAAAGAAGACGTGCCACCGTGGATTTTTGAGGCGTGGCATTTCATTCTGTCGCGAGAGTTGAGACTGCCATATACACCACCGCGATGGCTGAAGCAGCCAGCGGTTATGACGGTGCCCATCACAACACCGCAAATCCTGGAGCGGCTCGGGTGCTTTAAGGATGAACTTCGTCCGTTTACAGTCGTAACCGTTCCATTTCCGAAGAAAGAAATAGGTTCGCTTTGGACGGGCTACTTCATCATGCCGTATGCAGAAAAACTGGACGATTTGCACGGGCGTTCGATGGTCAACGTTGTTAGTGGCGAAGCCTTCAACATCTACAACAAGAATTCATCGACCTTGCCCAAAGCTCAACGTTGGTTATCGCTTCGGACGATGGACGAGGAAATCACTCGCATTCTGGCGAGGGCTGAGAGCAAGTTTTGCACTCCGAGCGGAAGCGCGTGCACGAGTACGACAATCGGTCTGCTTGGACGCAGGCATATCGTAGCGAGCGAATTCCGTTACGTCGGCAAGGAATCATCGACCCGCTGGGCGAGCGGGCCCGATCTTTCGATGATGGCTGACGCGGAAGCCCTGAACCCATTGGACGAGACATTTCGCGAGTACGAAAGAGTCGTTGACGCGAAATATCTGGAAGACATCCGGGTGCAAGCCAAACAGTTTTCTACCAAACTTCTTTCTCGCACGTCCTGGGTTGCCGAGTGCGCAATACGAAACTTCAAGAACGGGAAAAACTCGATCAGACCCCGTTCCCTACGCAAGCTGACACGCGCTATCCACGATTTGCAAAATGGAGAGTTGCCCATTGAAAAATCACTAAGCAGAACCGTTCTGTCCAGTCCAACGAACAGAAGGCACAAGCTTGTGTAAACGCCTGGTAGCATCAGTTGAGGACACCGGCGTCTCGATGCGCTATCGTATCGTGTGGATGCCGATGCGTTGTGCAGGAGATCGCAGCTGATCGCCACAATCTGCTGGTCAGAATAATCCATTACCTATGAATTTGATCAAATCCAAGAGGCGCGTTGCAGACCACGGGGAAGTATTTACGCCTCAGTGGCTGGTGGAAAAGATGCTCGACCTCGTGAAGGGCGAGACCGAGCGCATTGACTCTCGTTTCTTGGAGCCTGCCTGTGGAAGCGGAAATTTCCTTGTCCCAGTCTTGCAGCGCAAACTGGACGCCGTTGAGGCAAAGTTTGGGAAATCAGACTTTGAGCGGCGACATTATGCACTCTTGGCGGTGATGTGCACATACGGGGTTGAGCTCTTGGCGGACAATATCGCGGAGTGCCGCGCCAACATGCTTGAGGTCTTTGCCAACTACCTGAATCTGGATGAAACGGATGAACTCTATCGGGCTGCTTTCTATGTCCTTTCGCAGAATCTCGTGCATGGTGACGCGCTGACGATGCTCACTGATGAGGAGCGACCCATTACTTTCGCCGAGTGGGGATACCTCGGCAAGGGTAAGTTCCAACGGCGTGACTTCCGCCTTGAAGCTCTTGCGCAAATGTCTTCTTTCAGCCAGGAAGGCTCACTCTTCGCCCATCTTGGTAAGCATGAAATCTTTACGCCCATCAAAGCCTATCCGCCCATGACTGTGCGTGAGCTTGCTTGCTCGCCTTCCCACGATGGCTTGGAGCGAGCCATATGAACGGCCAGGCAAGCTTTTCGCTTCGCGGACGCAACCCTGATGTTCTGACCTGCATTGCCAATCTCTCCAACGACGAGGTGTTCACGCCACCTGAGTTCGCTAATCGGATGCTTGAAACGCTTGCCAAGGCCTGGTCGACGAACAATGAAGGCGCGGACCTCTGGACAGATAGCACCGTTAAGTTTCTCGACCCATGCACGAAGTCCGGTGTGTTCCTTCGCGAGATCACCAGGCGCCTGACCGATGGTCTTGCGACCGAGATTCCGAATCTTGAGGACCGCGTGAATCATATTCTGACCAAGCAGGTCTTCGGCATTGGAATCACGTATCTCACCAGTCTGCTAGCGCGGCGCAGCGTGTATTGCTCGAAGCACGCTAATGGCCCACACTCGATAGCCACAAGCTTCACGAGCGACGTGGGGAATGTGTGGTTCCAACGCATGGAACACACTTGGGCGGAAGGTAAGTGCAAGTTCTGTGGGGCAAGCCAGAAAGCATTAGATCGTGGCGAAGGACTTGAGAGCCACGCTTATGCGCTCATTCACACCGACAACATCAAGGCTCGGATAGCCGAGTTGTATGGAGGCCATATGCAGTTTGACGTGATTATCGGAAATCCGCCGTATCAGTTAGACGACGGCGGCTACGGCACGAGCGCTGCTCCCATTTATCAGTTATTCGTCGAGAAGTCGCTCGAACTTGATCCGCGCTATGCCGTGTTCGTGACACCTTCCCGCTGGATGGCTGGGGGTAAAGGGCTCGACAAGTATCGCGAACGGATGCTTTCTGACAAACGGATTCGAAGCGTCGTGGACTTCCCAAGACTCTATGAGGCCTTTCCTGGAGTGAAGATTCGCGGAGGTATCTCATATTTCCTGTGGGATCGCGATCACAAGGGCCCATGCGAGGTGCAGACAGTCTGGGACGGAAAACCGACCGGGCCTGCCGTAGCGCGTTTCCTCGACGCCTTCGACATTCTCGTGAGGCGTAATGAGGCGGTGCCAATTCTGGAGAAGGTCAGAGCGAAAAGTGAACCAACGCTAGACCAGCGCGTGTCCAGCGGTAAACCCTTTGGACTTCGGACGTTTTTTCACGGAAAACCCGTCAAGAATGGCCTCAAGAAGCCCGTGAAGCTGTTTGGCTCACAGAAAATAAGTTGGATTGAACGCAAGGACATCACGGTCAACCCCGCTTGGATCGACGAGTGGAAAGTGTTGATGACGGCCGTGCAGGGAACAAGTGCTGCGATTGAAACCAAGTTCCTCAGCAAACCAATCATTGCTGAGCCAGGCACCGCATGCACGGAGACCTACGTCGTTGCGGGTCACTTCGACAACGAAGATAAGGCAGCGAACTACGCGAAGTATCTCCGCACTCGATTCGTACGATTCCTAGTCTCGCTTCGTAAGGCCACGCAACACGCGACGCGGGATGTCTACTCGTTTGTTCCAGACCTCCCCGTGAATCAGGAGTGGACAGACACTAAGCTCTACAAACGCTACGGGCTGAGCAAGGACGAAGTTGCCTTTATCGAATCACAAGTCGCCGAACACGACAGCGAACTATTCGATGAGGCCGATGGGGACGACGCTGACGATGAGTAAGCCGACCATCGAGGACGTTCTTACACCGAAGCCGAAAGCGCGGCCGCGCATCTACGCCTACTCAATCGACGACAAGGCACATACGGGTCTCCTAAAGGTTGGGCAGACGACGCGCGATGTGAAACAACGCATTGCGGAACAACTCAAGACCGCCGCGATCAAGAATTACAAGATTGAACTGGATGAATCTGCCGAGCGTGACGACGGCACCATCATCAGCGACCACGAGGTGCGTGCGGCACTCGTTAAGAAGAAGTTCGCGAACCCCGAACTGGAATGGGTACGCTGCTCCCTCAAGGACCTAAAAACCGTGCTCGCCGAAATACACACTGGGCAGCGCTTCACCGGCACGCACAGCGAACAATTTCAGATGCGCCGCGAACAGGCCGAAGCGGTGAAGGTGACGCACGCCTACTTCCATTCGCGCTGGGAGGAAGACATGCACGCGGTCCCGCGCTTCTTATGGAATGCGAAGATGCGCTTCGGCAAGACCTTCACCACCTACCAGCTCGCCAGGAAGCTCGGTGCCAAGAGGGTACTCGTGGTGACTTTCAAGCCTGCGGTAGAGGATGCGTGGCAGACCGACCTCGAAAGTCATGTAGATTTTGACGGCTGGCAGTACCTCTCGCGCAACTCCGACCTCGATCCTACGGAAATCAAACCACGGAAGCCGCTCGTATATTTCGGCTCTTTTCAGGACCTGCTGGGGCGCGACCACGTCACGGGAAATATCAAGCCAAAGAACAAATGGATACACAAAGTAAATTGGGACCTCGTGGTGTTTGACGAGTACCACTTCGGTGCGTGGCGAGATACCGCGAAGGAACTGTTTGAGGGCGAGGAAGAAGCCGTCGCAAAGAAGGAGCTCAGATACGTCGCTGACCTTGAAGGTGTCAACGAAGACCTCGTCGTGCTTTCGGAAAAAGAAATTGAGTTCCTCCCCATTACCACCAAGGCATATCTCTACCTATCTGGCACACCATTCAAGGCGCTCGCCACAGGCGAGTTTATCGAAGAACAGATTTTCAACTGGACCTACACCGACGAACAGCGCGCCAAGGAAACTTTTGCCTCCAAGAACCCCGGTGAATGGAACCCTTATGGTGCGCTGCCACAGATGCGTCTACTTACCTACCAGATGCCGGACGAACTGCTGACGGTCGCTAGCGCTGGAGAGTTTGACGAGTTCGATCTCAACGAATTCTTTGTGGCTTCAGGCACGGGAAAAGGCGCGCAGTTCAAGCACAAGAGCGACGTACAAAAGTGGTTAGATATCATCCGGGGCCAGTACATGCCAAAGGTTGTCGAGGGCCTCAAGACGGGGTCACCGCCACCATTCCCTTACTCGGATGTGCGCTTGCTGCCGTACCTGCAGCACTCGTTCTGGTTTCTTCCGAACGTGGCGGCCTGTCACGCGATGGCTAACCTGTTCGCTGAGAAACACAACATCTTCTGGCACGAGTACGAGGTTGTTGTGGCGGCTGGCGCGTCTGCCGGTATTGGTCTGGATGCACTGCCGCCCGTGCGCGAGGCAATCGGTAGCGGATTCGACACCAAAACAATCACACTGTCATGCGGCAAACTCACCACCGGTATAACTGTGCCGCAATGGTCTTCAATCCTGATGCTGCGAAATCTGAAGAGCCCAGAAACCTACTTCCAAGCCGCCTTCCGGGTGCAGTCGCCGTGGTCTATCAAGAACCCGAATGGTGACAATCCGAACGAGGAAGAAATCCTCAAACCAGTGTGCTTCGTATTCGACTTTGCCCCCACGCGCGCTCTCCGCCAGCTCTCTGAATACGGCATAGGACTCTCGCCTAACGAATCGAATCCAGAGAACGCCGTCAGGGATCTCGTGTCGTTCCTGCCAGTGCTGGCCTACGACGGCGCGAATATGACTCAAATAGACGCGGGCAGCATTCTGGATATCGCGATGGCAGGCACCTCAGCTACTCTGCTGGCCCGCAAGTGGGAAAGCGCACTGTTGGTGAACGTGGACAACGACACTCTGCGCCGGGTCCTTGATAACAAGGAGGCGATGGCCGCTGTCGAACGCATAGAGGGCTGGCGTGCGCTTGGCGACAACATCATCGAAACCATCATCAACAAGAGCGAGAAGGTCAAGGAGCTCAAGAACAAAGCCAAAGATAAGGAACTGAGCGAGAAACAGAAAACGCAACTCACCGAGGAGCAGAAGGAATACAAGTCCAAGCGCAAGCTCGTGCAGGAAAAGCTGATCAAGTTCGCAACGCGCATCCCTGCATTCATGTACCTGACCGATTTTCGCGAGAACACGCTGCAAGACGTGATCACTAAGTTGGAGCCGGACTTGTTTCTGGCCGTCACTGGTCTGACGGTAAAGGACTTTCATCTTCTCGTGAACCTCAAGGTCTTCAATACCGAGCAGATGAACCAGGCGGTGTTTGCGTTCCGTCGCTACGAGGATGCCTCGCTACGGTACACTGGCATCGAGAGCCACGAAGGGCTCACACATTATGGGCTCTATGACACCGTCGTTGGAAGGGAGTAAGGCGCTAGCGGCGAAGAGATGACGACAGACCCGCACTGTGCCCAGACATATCCAGCTCTCATATTCCGGCACCGTTCGAGGTACGGAAGGCGCGAGGCGACTCTTCCATAAAGACGATCTGTTCGGAGATTTTGGCACTCACCAAGCTTAACTGGAATACTGCCGATTTCTGTTGCGGAGTATCAATAACGGTTAGTTTCGCTCGAAACGTAGGAGACGTGTTTAAGGAGTTTGACGAAACGTCAAGCTACCAACCCAGCAGGTTCTTTAGATTCTACACGTGATGAGACACTTCAGCGCATTGCCTAACACGATCAAGACATTAATTTTCACACTAGCAGAGTGACCACTATGGCTCAGCAGAAAAGTTTGAAGACTACCAAGGCCCGTGAGATCCAAGCGCCTAGCTTCAGCTTGGCCTCTCTGAACGACGAGTTTTTGAAGTTCTACTGGTACAACATGCCGGCAAGTGCTCGGGCTATGATCGGGAAAGAACGACCACAAACAGCATGGATCTTTGGTGCTGGCGCCTCCCACCATTTTGACCTAAATCCCTTTGGAGTTCCGGTTCCACTCGCGAATGGTTTCTTTAAGGCGTTTCACGCACTGCCCACTTCGGGCGGATTCAATGCACACGTAGGTCCATTGATTTCCTTTCTGGAACACTACAGGGGCGTCCGAGTCGATCGAGTCGGGGATTTCGACGAAAATATCGAGGATTTCATGACTTCAGTCGAGTCAGACATTGAAAAACTGAGGGCGCGGATGACTAAAGGTCGATTGACCCAGAGAGAAGTCTCCGCGAGGTTCTCGCTCGCTTCAGTCTTTTCGAACATGAACTTCATATTCGCAAATGTGCTGAACGAGGCGCAGAATGGCGCGCCTATGTCCCTCTATCGTCACTTGCTGGATATCTGTGGCCCCAACGATGCGTTCATAACGTTTAATTGGGATACGCTGCTCGACAGGGCTCTCGCAGACACTGGCGGATGGAGCCCAAACGCAGGTTACGGGATGAAGTTCAGGGCAGTTCTTGATGGTGGCTGGAGCGCCGCAGCCAAAGGTGCCCCACAATTCGAAACGCAATGGAAGCTTCTCAAGCTTCATGGTTCCACAAACTGGTTGATTCCGTACATGGCAATTAACTTTCAGACACTGGAATACGCACCGCTAATTAAGCAAGCTAGCAGTGTCTTTCTCTACTGGTACTCATCGATGCCCTACGCAACTCATCATTTTCGATGGAGAGGGGGATACGTTCCAACATGCTACTGTTATTATCCGCCCAATCTTCCAGCAAAGTATTTCCCTAACGCGCAGCTCCGAGTCGGGAAGGGGAAGGTGGCGATGAGGGTGAACCTTCGGATTTTTTCTCCTTTTGAAGAAGGGGCTGACGTTGGTGTGCCGTCTTCCCCTTTCTTGATCACTCCCGTACGACAAAAGAAATACGACATCTACAAGTCTGCTCTTGAGCATCTATGGGAACAAGCGGACACGACACTCATGACAGCGAAGCGCATTGTAGTTGTCGGATATTCATTCCCAAAGACTGACGTTAGACCACTGGGTCTTCTCCGGAACGTTCTTCGCAAGCGGGGCGCCGAAGTCGATCTGGAAGTCGTGGCCCCTGGAGTGGATTCGATTTTAGAGCGAATCGGAGACAGGGATCTAGCTAGAGCAAAGAGCGTGAAAGCATTCGATATGAAATTCGAAGCCTATATTGGAATGTTGGCACGTACAATCCCAGAAATGATGCGGCACGCCGCAAAGGAGAACAGAGAGGTCTTAAACTGGCTCGCGGTGCATTTTGGGATGATGCATTATGCCCTTCGTAAAGTAACGCCAAATGCACGATAGTACACAGGGATACTACCTAACTCACGAATCTACATTTCTCCACACGCACATCAACGTCTGATCATCGTCACGCGAGTGCGGGGGCGGGGGCTTTGACGTGAAGTTCACGCTCAATCAAACTTGAATTCAACTCAAGCGCAACGTCCTTCTGCAACTTTACTCAGCTCAACTTCACGCGAGCGTCAGCGCCCAGAGTGCAGCGTTTGCTCAACTCGGCTCCAAGTCAGCGCCTCAACAACTGTTTACTACTTTGTCAAGCGCTCTAAGGGTGCTCCATTCCCTCTTCCCGTCAAGGCGGAGGCGGTCTGGCGTTAATGATCGGAGTAGTGGCGGGGCAACCGCGAAACGCGGGCAGCGTTTCGAAGGCGGAATTTGCGATTGCCGCAAGCTTGTCAGAAAAGAATGAAGCCCAGTGTCGCATTGGAGTCGAGCCGTCGTGAAAAATGACGACGCCCATATAGTTGGTGTTAAGTTGTGTTCATGCGTTTGTCTTTTGACGACAGCCGGGGGGTTGAACATGAAGACTATCGTTATCGGTATGCTGTGTGCATTAGCAGTACCGCTCGTTGTGGCCCAGACCGCACCGCACGTTCCGCTAGGAATCGTTTCGGATTGGACGCACCGTCATAATCTCTACCCTGCTTCGAAAGACTCTTCTGTGGCGGCTCAAATTCGAACAGATCCCCGCTGGTTGCAGAATTGGTATCTTCGCCATCAGGAGGAATGGTGGCCGGAATATCATCGCCATCCCCGCAAGCGGAGCCACAGAGACTGGAGCGTGCCCCTGTCGGCGAATCCCAACACATTCGCGTTTGAGCCCCTATTCAACTTCTCTTACGCTATTAGCCTCGACACAGGCTATGGCTCCCTCAACTCAACCGACATTCAAAATGGTCTGTTCTTGGCTACTGCCGGCATCCTGACCGTGACCGGCACATTGACCGGGAACCCGGCCAGCGGTTCCACCTCCCCGCTGTTTCCAGATGGTCCAGCCGTAACAACGAGCCCAGCCGGGGCCTTTGTTTACGATAGTGTGCTCTACCCTGGAACGAGTCTTTCGCTTGATGTCGACGGACTTCTATTCATCGCCAACGGTTTCGAGATCAACATCTGGGGCAATGGCCCCGGTAATTATGAATTCGATGATTTCAATGGTAGTTATTCGAATGATGCTGCGGGAGCGCCCTTCACGCTGACTGCAGCTCCTGGCGGAGGCCAGACTTATCCAGCCAAGTTTGTGTTCGACATAAACCAGGCTCCAAGCTGCAAGAACGACTATGTGGTGATTGGTATCCCAACGACTCCGGCAGCAGGCGGTCAAGCCAACATTGTCGGAGTTCATAACCTTTATAGTGGCATCGCCGGTGCACTTTGCCCGACCGGGCCGACCGTGATGTTCGCCTACGCCTCAGGCACCGGGCAGGTTCCGGCTTCCGTGGCCATCTCGCAGACGGGGACTCAGATCGCCTACATTGAGAATCTGCTCAATGGGAGCTCCTACTTCCACGTCTTGACCCTGGGCACGACGGGAACCAACGGTACAAGCGCGTCTGCGTCAGCGGTGCCGGGGGTTTCCGGAGGGAACAACGCCGTGGACCAGAGAGTCTTGCTTTCACCGGACGGTGGCATCACAAATCAATGCACTACGAATGCACCCTGGGTGGTTTATACATCCGGCGACACCAATGATGTTGCCTATGCCACCACCTACAGCACGACCGGAACTGGTTCCGGGTATTTATACAAGATCAGCAACGTATTCAACGGTAGCGCTCCGACGATCGTTTGGAGTGCCCCCATCAATGCAGTTCCATCAACTCCTGTATACGATTACGTATCGAACAAGATCTTCTTTACCGATAGCAACGGTCGCATCGATGATGTGACGGATACTGGCCCCTCGCCCTCAGTTGTTTATGGACCGATCTTGGCGAATGGCACCGCGTCCGAGAATGCAGTAATCGTCGACAGCACCAACCAGATGGTCTATGCCACATTCAACTCCAACGGAACCAATTCGCTAGTGGTGCAAGCCCCCACGAGTCTGGCGAGTACCGTCTCGGTACCTGTGGGTACGGCAAGCAACGTCTATACGGGACCATATGGGCCCGATTTTAACAACGCCTGGTACACCGGATCGGGAACACCTTTTCTATACATCGCCGGTACCGGCACTGGGACGCTTCCCACGCTCTACAGTATCGGATTCAACGGCAGTGGCGTGATGAACTCCAGCGCCAACTCTACAACGGCGGTTCTGGCTACCGGTACGGCGGACTCTTCGCCGGTTACAGAGTTTTATAACCCTACGCTCCTGAAGGACTACCTTTTCGTCGGAGTCACAGACAATTGCATCGCTACCGTCAGGGGTGGAAATGCCGGCTGCGTCATGAGCTTGGATATCACCAACGGATTTCCCACGGTAAACGCAAGCACAACCGCCCTGGCCGCCGCTGGAGGGACAACCGGCATTATCGTTGATAACGACAGCAGCCTCACGGAGGCTTCGAACATTTACTACGCCACCAAGACTGGGGCCACCCTGGTCAAAGCAACTCAGTCCGGACTTAGATGACGCGAGTGCAGTAGCCAGAGAACGGAGTAAATCTTCTAGGAAGTCTTGCGGTTATGCGCGCACAGGAACTCTATCGGCGAGACTTTTCCGCAGCTTAGTGCCGTTGTTTCAAAGACTCGCTCGAAACGGAAGGCAGGTTTTATATAAGGCTTCTTTGCCTGTTCTTTCCGAATCGTTTGCTCGTCTTCAGGTTCCGCATTGTCATTTACCATCACGCATTCCCCCCCACCGGAAGGGATGCGTCTCGGCGCGGACCTGCCACGCAGTGCAGGCGAGCGTCCGCCTCTTGGCCCCCTCGGGTCGCTGTGATTATCCGCCAACTTTCATGAATGTCAACTCTTGTGGGGTTTTCCGGGTTTTCCCTTTGACTGTCTGCGCAATCCTACGCGGCTCGCCAGATTCAAAGCAGTCCCACTATGGTTGAACAAATTTACTTCAGCTTTCTTGCCGCTCGGCACCTGGGGCGGGCGAAACGCAAACCGAATCAGCACACAGGAAATCTACGCCCTCGATCTGCACTCCCATGAACGGATTGCTGCCGGGCACGTAAGGGGGGTCATATTCCATCCCGTGGTGTTCTCACCCCCGTCAAGGCGGAGGCGGGATAGGAGGCAGAGTCTTTTGAAACCGGTCTCGTAACTGAGTAGTTAATGGCTGGCGGATTTTTTTCCCGTCGCCGAGCTTGCGACCGCCGCAGTTCGATCACTAAAGTACTCTGCTCCCCGGTCGCCGTCCATGCTACCGTGCTCCTCTTAGGGGGCAGTAAGATGGGGAAGCAGAAGGCAGTCTCGATTCTGGTCACTTTGGCCCTAGTGGTGGCCGCTGGCGCGGCGTTCGTCCTGTGGCCGAAGCACTACACTGTCGGCCAGCGCATATCGGAAACCACCGTCTTCTGGAATGACCGCGAAGCCTTTCTCTTCCTCGCGGAAACCACAACCGGCCGCGCCCAGAATGTATTTCAGGAGAAACTCGCCGGTACCAGATATGGCTATCTGGCGGTCTTTCTCGGTGGCTATATGGATTTCACCAAAGCGGAAGTGGTCGCCTACCACCTGGTCTCATCGGGGCAACTGGACCGCTTCGCGTTACCCGAGCATACAGTCGCATTTGGGTCTTGGGGGCTAACCGAGGGCCGGTTGCAACTGACGGCATCTCCGGTCGCGACGGGCAACGGCTTTCGTTGGGATGGCGAGAAGTTCGTCTCACTCTCTGCGCCGCCCGCTGCCAATGCGCAGCCAAAGGCCGCAGCCATGCCCAACCCAAATCTGACCGAAGACGACCTTGAGAATGACGACGAGGCCGATGACTCCGGGCCGCTCCCTAAGTCCGAGCGCAAGCCCTTCAAAGACGCAGGCTGGCACTACAAGTTCTTGAGCGGATATGTGGGGCAGGGCTCTGCTGCGACGCTCCCGATCAATCTCGCCGGCAGGACTTTCAACCTGACTGTCGAAAGCTTCCCCCTAAAGAATATTGTGGCGCGGTTCGATTTCATGACGATCGGGACCAGAAGCATCCGGCTTGCCGGCGAGAAACTGGCTGGCGGCCAACAGACGCTGTGGAATCAATCCGGCTGGCGAGACGTTTCCAAACAAGACTACCAGGACCTGCAAAGACAGTATGGCCGCCAATTCCGGACGCCGCTGTCCTCCGGGGTCTGGCTACTTCTGGTTGCCTTCCTACTGCTATGGCGATTCGGCAGTTGGATCCACGTTTTGTTCACATTCGCCACTATAAAGAGCCGCGTGCTGAAGAAAATGCCGACATCGTATTCATTCCCGCCCGCGACCCCGGCACAGTTTCCGATGCTTGATCTCGACGCGCTCGACCGCTACACGCGCGAATTGGAGGGCATGGGTTTCACGCGACTGCTGGACTTCTCGCTCGTCTCCGATTCTGCGACCAATCCGCCCAGCTTCTGCCGTCTGTTTGCACATGTGCGGCACCATTGTTTTGGAGAGCTCAGCCAGATCTTTCCCAAAGGAAAAGCTCCGCTGCCGCTGAAGTGTTGCATCCAGAGCTGCCTGCAAAATGGGTGGAGCGTGTCTTTTGCGAGTCGTAAGCCACTCGCCGCGGGATCGCTTTTGCAACGCAAGAAAGCGATCGGCGTTTTTATGCCAGATGTACCAATTCCGGAGCTGCTGCCAGCCTTCCTGAAGATGCGGGATCAGGTTTGCTTCGATCTCGGCATATCTCCGGTGAACGATGACACGCTCCAAGCCTATATCGACAAGATGCAACGCGCGATCGGCGAAATGCGCGAGGCCGTGCAGGAAAAGAATTTCGTAAAGGGAGTTCCAGAAGTATATCTGCGCAAGTTTTCGCTGATGAAGACCAAGCCGGAGTATGTTTGGCTCGGCGACTATCCGAAGGAAGCTGAGCAGCGCAGGCAGGGCGTGAATTCCTTCGCCGTCGGCGCCCGCTGATTTTGGCTGGCCTGGATTTGCACGCACCGGGCGGGCCCCTTGCGAACGTGATTAAATGCAGAATGCCAATGATCCCCCGTGCCTGCCTTTGAACTTGGCAACGTTCTGCCCACTCTTAAGCCATTTCTTGAGTTCATTGCATTTCTTTCGAGGCCAGAAAACGCTAAGGTCATTCGCCAGGCACTGGAAGATTCGGAACGATTCTTTCGGCAACAGGATCGGGCATTGTTGGCTTTTGAGGTCAACAACCGCTGGAGCGGGCTGGAACGCTGGGGAATCCGGTCGAAGGTGAACGCGATTCCGGCGGGAAGGCGAACAGTTTTTTTGGGGGGGTACAAAAGCTTCCCAATTCCATCCCATTGTGTTCTTACCCAGTCAAGACCGATGCGAATGTTCTTAATTGCCAAAACCTGAGAATCCTCACTTCATCGCGGCCAGAAGCGCCTCTGCCACGAGCTTCCTGGTCTGGTCATCCATTTCCGATGGCTCGGCTTTCACGCCCGCCTCGTTGGCTAAACGCTTGTTCTTGATTCCGATATAGACGGCGCTGTATGAAGTTTCCCCGAGGTTTTCCACTCTGTGCTTGAAGGGCGGGAACCACCGGGCCTCGCCCGGCTTGGCAAAGACCTCTTGTGTCTTGCCATTTTCATCGGCGAAGCGGAGATGCCCGGCAGTGAGAACGACGACCACGCCTCCGGGATGCGCGTGCATGCTTGACTTTTCATGCGGTCCATAGTGGACGTTTACCACCTGCACATACTCATTCTCAAAAGCCAGCTTGTAATGCGTGGGCTCGACCTTGGTGGGATCCTGGGCGAAGGCTGCGACAAAGAAAGGCAAGACCAGCAACGCGGCGCAGAATGACTTGCCATACGCAAGTTTCCACATGAGAGATGACCTCGGGAATTTCTTCTAAGCTTTCTCCAAGCTTATCCCGCAGCAAGCCACTGTCAATCATGGAAAACGAGGGTTCGGACCAAACTGGTAAGAAGGCAACTGCGCTGCGATGTTTCTACTGCAGCCGGAATCGTTCATTCATCAGCCGCTGGAGCCGCGGCCGGTAGAGAATATCGTAGGCAAGCTCTTTGTCGGGAAACATGCTCAGAGCGGCGCGGCGGGCATTCGCAGCCATCTCCGACGCCTCTTCCAGCGTCAGGTCGGGATCCTGGCTGATCACCGACATCACCATGCTCATCATGATCTGCAGGCGCCGGAGTCTTCTGGCCTCGTCCACGTGCTCATTGTATTCGCCGCTTGGCGGTTCGGCCCGTTCAACTTCCATATCGCCCCCGTCTTCTTTGGATTTATACTTTGGATTTGGATGTTGGCGGCATTTCCCGCGTTGGCTCCAATCGCCATTGTGCCAGCTTCCGCCCCCGAATCAAGCTGCCCTTGGCCGTGCACCTTTGTGACCCGCAAGACAAGGGTATAGTGACTGCCGTAATCTGTGAACAGCCAGTTCTATGGAGGACGCATGCCAGAGTCGACTAACCCCGCGCCTCAACCCGAGCCCAAGCCAGACCCTAACGAGAAACTCATCAAGATTTTCGACACCGAGCAGGAAACAGAAGCGATCGTCGTGCAGGGATTGCTTGAATCTGCCGGCATCGACTCGGACTTGAAATCCATTGATGCGGTCCAGGACGCGTTTCCCGGCGTCGGTGGCACGGTCATCCTTGTGCGTGAAGAAGACGCGCCCGAAGCTGGAAAAATTATTGAGGCGTACCGTCAACTGCCGCCCCTCGATGACGACACCGCCGATATCGATCTCGCCGGATGAGTGGATGAGAGGCGAATTCCGTAGAGACGCGGCTTGCCGCGTCTCCCGCCGCGCCGTCTCGTGGCTGCGTCCAGAGGAGACGGGGCAAGCCCCCGTCTCTCCACAAGTCAGTGGACGAGCGCTACGCCCGGAGTCACGGACTTGCCGTCCAGATAAGAGCCGATTGCGCCCTCCTCGTCGGTGCGGTAGGTTGTCACCTCGGCCTGCTGTAGCCGCTCCAGCACTTCACGCCGGGGATGTCCGTAGACTTTTCGCGCGCCGACGGAAATGACCGCACCGCGCGGATGAACGGTCGCAAGCACCCTAAGCCGATAGCGGCGGCGGAGGTGGGCATCCGTATCTGGGGAAGCGGAATCGCCGCCAAGTTGGCCGGCATTCCCATGGTGGTTGCGCGCTTGCCAGGTCGACTATCCACCCGTCTTCCAGGAGGAACTGGGCAATGTGAAAACGGTCAGCGTGCCAGCAGCATGACCGATTCGATGTGAAATGTCTCGGGGAAGAGATCGAATAAGTGTGCCTCTTCGATGTGGTATCCGGCCGCGAGAAGGGGGGTGATATCCCTGGCCAGCGTCGCCGGGTCGCACGAAACATATCGGATGCGGGCCGCCCCAAGTTCCACCAGAGATCGGATCACTACCTTGCCGGCCCCGGTGCGGGGAGGGTCCAGGACGACCAAGTCAGGACGTTTTCGCACCGGCTGGCTTTTTCGGTATTCGCTCGTCAGGTAGTCCTCGGTTCGCGCGCCGACCGCTTTCACGTTCGCAGGCACATTCTGCAGCAGATCGCCATACGCTGTCGGTGACGCCTCTACACCCAATATGTGATGAAAACTCTGCGACAAGGCCGCGGTAAATAACCCCACTCCTGCGTACAGGTCGAGTGCGACGTCTCCGCGCGCATTGCCGGTCACGACCGAAATCAGTTCGTCGATGAGATAACGGTTCACCTGGAAGAATGCTCCGGCGCTGACCTGATACTCGAGGTTCCTGGTTCGATACCGAATTGACTTCGCGCCTGACTGCGCCAGCGCTTTCGGGTCCATCGCCGCATCATCTTCTGGTTGTCTTTTTGAAGTGTGGCGGCGCGAAGAGAAAAACGTCACGCCGGCGATTTCCGGCAACTCGCGCTCGAGCGCCTCCGCCCAGCGCAATCGATCCCGCTTGTCAGCCTCGCGGCCAAAGAACGCCCAAGCCAGCAAACGCTCATCCGCGCCATCGGCGAACAGCTCCATCTCTTCAACTGCCGCCGGACAATTCAGTCCACGCAGTTCATGCAGGCGCGCCATCACCCGATTGAGGAGCGGCGAGCTGATCGGACATTCGCGCACGGGAAGAAATTCGTGCGAGCCGAATCGGAGGTACCCCAGCGCAAACTCTGGTACAGTCTGCACCTGCAGCCGCGTCCGATTGCGGTAGTTCCAGGGAGGGGACCCATGCAGGCGAATCTCGGACTTCAGGTCGACCTTTGCAATCCGCTGCAGCGTCTCGCGCAGGATTTCAGCTTTGCATTCCAGTTGCCGCTCGTATGGGACGTGCTGGTAGTGGCATCCGCCGCATTGCCGGAAGTACGGACACCGCGCTTCGACGCGATCGGGCGAAGCTTCGATCCACTGCGCTACCAAGCCGCGAGCGAACCCAGGTTTCTCCTGCCGGATCTCGACGTCAACCCGCTCCCCCGGCAGCACAAACGGAACAAACACCGCCATGCTGCGACCGTCTGCACCGGGGGAAGTGCGTGCCAACCCGTCACCGCCGTAGACTAACTTTTCGATGGAAAGAAGCATGGGGTTTGAGGCGACTCGCCCGCGTAGGGACAGCCGCCCCCGGCTGTCCAGGCGAGCGCAGCTCGCCGGATTTCGTTTTGTTCATCCTCTCAATCCCCTGCGGGGGATTCGCCCCGCCTGCACAGCCGAGGGCGGCTGTCCCTACGCTAGTGCATATAGAACAAACTCAGGCGCGGCACGCCGCATCGCTCCAGCAGGCGCTTATGCACATATTGCTTGTGCAGTTGCTCAACCTGCGCAGCCGTCATGTTTCGCCGGTAGGGGGCAATATCCCGATCCGCTTCCGCGCGAACATTTACCAGATCGTCATCGGGAGTCGCCGCCATCAATACCGCGAAGAGCTTTTCCTCCAGCACGGTCAGTCGGCGCTCCAAGTCTTCCAGCCGCGGAAGTTTCCCGGTGCGTTCGATTGCCTCCGCCATCTCACGCATCGAACCCGCTTCTTCACGTGCGAGCGCTCCAGTCGCGAACCCCGCGCGCTCCGGCAGTTTCGCTTTTTCGAGCTTGTCGGCGTTCTCCCGCAAAAACGCTGCAAGTTGCGCCACTTCAAATCCGGGCTCTGGCTGAGCTTTTTCGTCGCCGGTCGCACCTACGGCTGCTTCCTTCATATCTTCCGCCGCAGCCAGCACAGCCTGTGAGCAATACGCCAGGCTGTTCACTTTCTTTGATTTCGACGGACGCTGATCGTACTTGTCAAACGCGTCATCCACCCCGCGGAGCACGGCCTCTAGCGGCACGCCCGCACTTTTCCAAATCTCAATCAGAGCCCAATCCAGGGTTGAGAGGAGCAGGTGAGTCCCCCGCCGCCGCAGATAGTGCTCTTCGATTTCGGTGAAGTAATTGAAGTAATTTTCCACGATGCTTCAACGCGATTTAGCTCAGCGCGATTTAGGAGACTTCGGCGAGGGCCACGGTTTCGCAGCGGCATCCAACGGCTTCGGAGCGGCCGGTGCCTTCGCTGCCTTCGGCGCGGCTTCGCGGCGGAAGGACTGGTTCCGATCCCAAATGATGCGGAGCCCCTCGAGGGTGAGAAATTCGTCCACCTCTTTGATAAAGCGTGAAGCCGTGCCAATCAGCGATCCCAGTCCGCCGGTCGCAATCACTCGTGTCTCCTCACCCAATTCATCCATCAGCCGCTCCAGGATGCCGTCGACCAGGCCGAGATACCCGTAGTAGAGCCCCGACTGCAAGCTGCCCACCGTAGTCGTTCCAATCACCCGAGCCGGCCTGCGAATCTCCACTCGCGGCAGCCGCGCCGTGCGCTGAAACAGCGCGTCCGCTGAAATACCAATCCCCGGACAAATCACGCCGCCCATGTACTCGCCCTTCTTCGAAA
>Ga0210407_10001059_pt1 | contig 27196 bp, 25 predicted proteins | sample IncBWC27MmetaG_FD_150860 | JGI IMG/M metagenome (GOLD analysis project Ga0210407, IMG submission 150860) | Forest soil microbial communities from Barre Woods Harvard Forest LTER site, Petersham, Massachusetts, United States - Inc-BW-C-27-M | ecosystem: Environmental > Terrestrial > Soil >...
CACCAGCAGCCACGGCGCCTGGATCAGGTTGATCGCGGGTCGCGAAACGAATTGAAGAACCGCGCCCGCCGAGAAACGCGTCGGCAGGTTGCCCTTCATCATCAGCGAGCTCGGCAGGAAGTACCATCCATGGCTCATCGACCAAAGTCCGAGTCCCACCACCGGTGCCATCGCAGCGAGGAAAATCAGCGAGGCGACGGCTAATCTGCCGCGCAAGGCAAACAGGCATATTGCGGGAAGAATCAAAAAGAGGCCTTCGTAGCGCGCCGCAGTCACGACCGGCGCGATCGCGATCAGCGCAATCGGCCATTCGTCGCTGGAGGCAATCAGCGCCTGCGCCGCCAGGTAGATGAACGCGCAGTCGACCAGCAACTGCAACACGTGCTCCATCCCGAGCATCGTCAGTGACGGTATCGAGGTCAGGAAAATCAGCGCCAGCATCGCCACCAGCACCTGGCTCGACGCAAGTCCGCGGCGCCGAAACGCGACCCACACGAACACGCAGGCGGCGGTCGCCAGTATCGCGTTCAGCACCAGCGGCACTCCAATCCGCACGCCTACGCACCAATAGGCGGCCGCCAGGATCGCGGTCCATAGCGGCGACGACGACGTCCAGCTGAAGCCATACTCGGTGACCCCCCAAACGTGATGAACGACCAGGTTTTTCGCGATCGCCATGTGTATATAGGTGTCGTCGAGGGGATAAATCAGGTTCCAGTCGCTTTTGTAGACCGAGTCGAACCATAGAATCACGACCGAAAGCCACAAGCAGCCGATACTGACGACCAGCGGCCAGAGTTCGGAATCGGACTGTTGAGATTTGTGCACCGGCTTCAAAATTACCCGCGACTCTAGCCGACTCCGCAGTATATTTCACCCCACCAGCGAAGTGATTGACTCCGTTTATGCGGTATTCTGCCTTAACCCCCTTACGCATCCTGCGCCGGTCTTTATAGTCCTATTGACTTCTCACGAGAGAATTTATATCTATCAGCCAGTTGAGCCGTTCTGACGTGCCTTACCTGAGTTAATGCCAATTACATGGAAGTTACGCGAAACTACAGGAGCACGCCGTCGCTTGACATAGGCAGGGCATATGTACAGAATGCGGAAACTGGATATAGACATGTATTTCAAGTCGCAAACAAGTTTAACTTGCCAAGAGCAAGCAGTGACTAGCGCCAAATGTCTATCTGGCTATTTTTTGTACTAGTCAGTAGGTATCCTTAGTCAATTTGAGTAGTTTTTCTACAATTAGTAAGTACGCTGAAGCCGTGGAGCTGGATGACTTCGGACAAGTGTCGCGTGGCGGATTGCGAATCAGTGGTTTCAATCAGCCAGCCGGCGCTTAAGTTCGGCAAATAGCAAAACGGACGGAGGGACAGACTAATGGATACGATCAGGAAACTCTATGTGAAGGCAGACCAGCTCGCACGCGGCCAGACGATGACTGAGTATGCGCTGATTCTTGCCGCGGTCGCGGTTGTGGTGTTCGCGGGCTACCAGGTGATGGGTACGACTATCAACGCCTTGCTGAGCTCGATAGACACCAAGCTCTAGCCGATTAAGCAAGTGACTAACGGGCGGCCTCGCCGGTTGCCGGTGGCTTCGTGGACCAAGCCTTCGCGAGATCCGGATCGGCGCCGCCAAATGGACTGAAAACGAAATAACGGACGGAGGGACGACGTAATGGACACGATCAGAAAACTGTATGTGAAAGCGGACCAGATGGCGCGCGGCCAGACGATGACTGAGTATGCGCTCATTCTCGCCGCGGTAGCAGTCGTGGTTTTCGCGGGCTACCAGATCTTGGGTACGAGCATTAACACCCTGCTGAGCAGCGTGGACACCAAGCTCTAGTCCGAGGTACAGCGCATCAACGCGCGGCGCTGCTGGCTCGCTCTAGGCTCAAAACCTGGGGCGCCAGCGGCTTCGCAGATGGGCTTTCGGGATTGAAAGTAGAGTGACTGGATTGAGGGATAAATCTGATGAGTGCGATTAGAAAATTGTATCTGAATGCAGGTCAGCTCGTGCGCGGGCAGACCATGACCGAGTATGCGCTGATTCTCGCCGCGGTAGCGGTCGTGGTTTTCGCGGGCTACCAGATCTTGGGTACGAGCATTAACACCATGCTGAGCAGCATCGACACTCTGCTCTAGCCGTGAACACCGTGATTTAGCCGTGGAGGTCTATTAGTAGTTAAGGGGTGGCGTCGATGTGCCAGCGGCTTTTGGCGCTAATCCTACTAGCGATTCAGATCGGTGGCTCCGCTTGATTGATTAGGTACAATCTCGGACAAGGGGACGACCCAGTGGATACAACGAGACAACTGCACGCGCGAATTGACCGGTTCGCACGCGGCCAGACGATGACCGAGTACGCGATGATTCTCGCTACGATCGCGATCGTGTGTCTCGCGGCCTATCAACTCCTGGCAACGGACCTCCAGGGCATGCTCGGCAGCGTGGACACTCTGCTCTAAACCGGCAAGGCGCGGTGTGCTTTAGGTGCGCACCGACCATGCGGCTTCGCCCGGGCCAGAATATGACGACAGAGTCCAGTTGCGGTAAGATTAGGAACTGATTCCGCAAATGGTGGTTCTGCTTCGAGGCAATGGCGCTCGAGGGCAAGGCGCTCGATCTCACGCTGACCGGTCGAATTCTGAAGGCGCTCAAAACCGCAAAGTTCTAACCTCGCGCTGCATTTGAGCTCGATATCTTAGCCGCAGTTCGCGCGATACCGCTCGTACTGGTCGCGAGTCTGACGATCGCAATACTTAGTGCAGCGACCAAGGCGCCACAAATTACGTCGATCAGGTAGTGATGCCCCTCGGAGGGGATCGCGATGAGCATCAGTCCGTTCAGAATCGCGATCGGGACGAACAAGCGCGACGGCGGCCGATGCACGTAGATGAACACAACCGCGAGCACCGTGTGGAACGACGGGAAGGTGATTATTCCTTTGAGCGTTAGGATCACAAAACTCTGCGCGGCTCGATCCCGTAAACTCATCAGCACGACGATGTCATCGGTTCGGCGCCCGTAAAAGTATGCGTACGGACCGACCGCGGGAAGCAGCACAGAAACGATCGTGGTAAGAATCAGCGCCACCATCGTAGTCCAGATCAGCTCGGCGTTCCGATCAGTCTGCTCGGTATGAGCGAAGTACAGAATCGATGCGACAATCTGCGGCACAAAAGTGGTGTACGCGATGGAGAGTGGAAGTTCGAGTTCGCGATGCGCCGTGATAAAGCGAAACCAAGGGAGCCAGTGAAATCGCATCGCCGCGTCGATCGCGACGAATTCGGCGTCGCGCAGCGGCATCGCGATGGTTGCGGCAAGATAGGTCAGGACGGCGCCGACGGCGGAGAAAGCCACGCACAACGCAGCGTAGTTACCCGCATCCGCCAACCTCCGGCTGCGTCCCGAGTAACCGTAGAACCCGCCGACCGCGAGCAGAAAAATCAGGCCGCAGATAAGGCGCAGCCAGCCGACAAATGCCAATCCCGTCCGCTCGGCCCAGATCCAGTCCAGACCGCCGAGCACCGCCGTCAGCACCCACGCCCATCGCAAGCTTCCACGATCTTCGCCGGCTTCGATCTGCGCGCTACTCCTCTCCCGAGGCTGTTCAGCGAAATCTCAATAGCAAAGCACCTGCGGTCGCCACAACCTGTGAAGGAGCGACAGTCACGGAGCGGAAATAATGATTGGGGGTTTCGCCGAACGTTGTTCGAAAAGCCGAAAATGAAGGCGCTGGCACTGTTCCACGATGAGGGCCGCGCGGTTCCGCGGTTGGACTCGAGCGGCTCTACCCCTACGCTCGGCCGCATGAGTCCCCAACCCAATAAGATACTCTCCCTCTCCCAGGAGGTGACCTCTTAATTTTGCGCTCCCAACCAGTTTAAGTGCATCAGAAGCGACTTGAGAGACCCTACCTCAGTTAATACCCACTACCTGGTGGTTACATGAAACTATACAAGCACAATGGGACTTGACATTGACACGCAGTATGTAGAGAATGCGGCGAGTGGATATGACCACCTATTCAGGGTCGCGACCAAGTATATGCATCTCGGGCGAGCAGTAGGATCCACTAGTAATCCATCTGGCTATTTTTTGTACTAGTTAGTAGGTATTTCATCCAAGATGTTTAGTTTCTCTACAATTAGTAAAGTCGTTGGGGCGGTGCGGAAACGACGCCCAGCGGGTTTAGTTGCGATTTGCGATGCCCGCGAATCAAGTGATGATCGTCGGATCGAGCGCGCCTGCGAGCGCTCGACGTTGGTATCAGGGGAGTATATGCAAATGACTATCATCCGTCGTAGTTCCAAAGGCCAGACTATGGTGATGTTCCTTGCGCTCATCACGATGGTCGGCGCGCTCGGGCTCACTTGCGACATGGCGGTTATGTACATCAACTGGCAGGCCATGCAGAAAGCTGCGGACGAGGCGGTCCTCTCTGGCGCCGGCTGGCTGAATATCGCGGACAATAGCGGCGACAGTAAGGCTATCGCGACGGCGACTACGTACGCGAACAACAACGGCATTCTGTCGAGCGAAATCGCGGGCGGCGTGGCCACGGTGGACGACGCCAAGCACACCATCTCGATTACCGCCAATCGGACCGTGCCGCACATTTTCGCCCAAGTATTTAACCTGATGAGCGCTCCGGTTCAGGTCAAGGCAACCGCAGGAATACAACCGATCACCGGCGCCGGTGGGCGTCACTTGGTCCCGTTCGGATTTGTGTGCCCAAGCCCCCCATGCGCGGGCGCGTTGCCGGGCGAAAAATTCGGGCTCCCGGGTGATAGTGCGAGACTAGGTCCCGGTAACTGGGGCGGGTTGAATTTCAGCGCCCAGGATCCTAACGGCGGGTATACGGGCAGTAATTATGGCGACAAGATTACAAACGGGTACACTGGAACTACCCCGATCATGATGGGCGCCACCGATGTCCTGCCAACCACCGGTAACGACGTGAATACTCAGGGAGGACCCGCGATAGCAGCCCGCTTCAGCAAGGGGACCGAAGTGCCCAATGCGAGCGATCCTTCCGTTTTGACCGATCCCAACGATGCCCGCGTGATCATTATTCCGATGGTTGAGTCATTTCCGAACGGCAAGAGCGGAGTCTTGGACATCACCGGGTTCATCACGGCCCTTATCGTCCCCGAACCCGGCCATCCGGGTCAATTTATGGCAGAGGTGGTCTCGACGAGTGAGTCCGCCGATGTCGCAGGCGGTAACGGACCGGCAACCGGCACTACTAAAGCGGTCTTGCTCAACTAGTTTGTTTCAAGCGGTTGCCCGGTCGAATTGGCTGGGGCTCAAAGGAGGTCTGCATCTGTGTCAGCAGATTCACATGTGAGCAGGATGAATGATCTGTTTTTCGTCCGACTAAAGCAGCGACTCGCGCGCGAATTTCAACGCGGTCAAGCGGCGGTGGAATTCGCGATGATCGCCGTGCTCTGCCTGGTGGTGCTGCTGGTTGGAATCCAGTTTGCCCTGATTGGGCAGGCTGCACTCGCAGTCAGCCAGGCGTCATACCTGGGGGCGCGCACTGCTTCGGTTAACGATGCTCTCACCAGCGCGACGCTCGGTACTGCGATCTCGAACCAGATGTCTCCGACGATCTCCGGTGCGACGGTCTCGATGACCAACACCGCCGACCCTTCTTGCGGCCCGCCGCGCACCTACGGATGCCCGATCAGCGTGACGGTCACCTACAACGCCTCGAGCAAGATTTTTATGCCAAACATGGGAATTACCTTTCCCACCAACTTGACCGCCACAGAATCGGCAATGACGGAATAGCAGTGCGCGCGGCTGCGCGCCCTGAATACGCATCTGCGATAGACATAAGAGAGGATCTAGACAGAAGTAGCTGAAGCTAGCTTGAACTGTGCGCTGGAGAGTCGTGCAAAATCTCGGCGACGAGGGTTTGCAGGTCTCTCCACATGGAGAAACCAAAATGTCGCTTTTTTCCAAAGGCCAAACGATGGTCCTCTACGCCGGCGTGCTCGTTGTGCTGCTTGGCGCTATAGGGCTCTGTACCGACGCTGGGGTGTTCTACGTCCATTGGCAATTGCTTCAGCGCGCGGCCGATTCCGCGGCGATCGCGGGGGCAAACTACCTGCCATCTGACACCTCGACTGCGCAGAGCGGCGCGGTATCGATGGCCGAGAAAAACGGGATCCTTGCAGGCGAGATTACAAGCACTCCGGTCTCGGGAAATGATCTCTCAATCACCGTCAATCTGAGCCGAACCGTCCCCTATTATTTCGCGCGAGCGCTCGGCATGACTACCGGGGTGGTGAGCGTCTCTGCCACGGCAGGCGTCCAGCCCAATAGTGCGAACGCACGCGGGCTGATACCCATCGGGCTCAGTTGTCCCAATGGCGCCACCACCGGAAACTGCAACGGCGACTATACGGTGGGCACCACCTATTCCATGAAGCAGGACCAGAGCCAAACTTCGCTTTCAGGAAATTGGGGCGCCCTCGCCTTGGGAGGGAACGGCGCCGACGTATATCAGCAAAATCTTGCGCTCGGTTACAACGGCACCATGGGAATAGGCTCCCAGTTAACCACCAAACCGGGAAACGTCGTGGGACCGACCGGCGCGGGCATTGCGGAGCGCATCGCAGCGGGCGTGGCGGCCGATCCGAGTATACCCGCCGGTTCCGCTCCCGCTCCAGGCAATGTGCCGACCTACGACCCGCGTCTTATCGCTGTTCCGATGGTGGATTACAGCGCGGCGGGCAAGGGCGGCAGAACCACTGTACCGGTGGTGTTATTTGCCCAGATGTGGCTGCTGGGCGTAAGCGGCAATAATAACAGCATCCAGGCAGTCTTCCTCGGAACGCTGCCGAATCCGCCCACCGGAAGCACGGTGAACAATTTCGGCTTGCTGACTCCCGTCCTGCAGGGCTGACCGGTGGCTCATTGACGTAGCGTCCGGACTTTCGTTGACCAGCAACTCGCGGATGCTCGGTTCGCAGTAGCTCGCATCCGCGCTGCTGACGATCCCAACCCCTCGAGTCTTTTTCTCAGGCCCCTTCGCATCGCGCAGCCTGAAAAGAAAGCATTCAATGATGCTCCCACCAGGATGCAATCGTAAATTCTATAAAGTTCTGCCGCGCATGACGCAGAATGCGCCGCGGCCTCAAGTTGACCCAAATCGACTGATGACGCTCTACCGCAGTTAAAACTAGCCATCCGACGGTTACGCAAAACTATACAACACACCTAGGCTTGACATGGGCGAGGTAGATGTGCAGAATGCCGCCATTGGGTATAGACATGTATTTCGATTCACAAGCAACTATAGCCCTTCAGGACTAGTGGTGAGTATCCGGCAGTAGCCCAAACTGACTACTTTTTATGCTAATAAGTAGGTATTTCACACAGACCATATAGTTTTACTACAAGTTGTAAAAGCCACTGGGAGCGTGGGGAAAAGACAACGTGCGGGGTTCGCCGAAAATTGCGATGCCCGCGGATTAAGAAGGATGGTCAGATCGAGCGCATCGTTTCGAGCGCTCGGCCTCGATATCAGGGCGGTAGATGAAGTGACTACCTCGATATCAAGGGAGGGAGATTCAAATGACTATTCTTCGTCGTAGCTCCAAAGGCCAGACCATGGTGATGTTCCTCGCGCTCATCACCATGATCGGCGCGCTCGGACTCACCTGCGACATGGCGGTTATGTACATCAACTGGCAGGCCATGCAGAGAGCTGCTGACGAGGCGGTGCTCTCCGGCGCCGGCTGGCTCAACGGCACCGACTCCACTGGCGACAGCAAAGCAATCGCGACGGCGGCCACCTACGCAGCCAGCAACGGCATATTATCCTCAGAAATTGGCGGCGGCGCGGCCACGGTGACACCGGACCATCAGACCATCTCAATTACAGTGAATCGGACCGTGCCACATATCTTCGCCCAAGTATTCGGTCTGAAGAATGCCGCGGTTCAAGTGAAGGCAACTGCCGGAATTCAGCCGATCGTCGGCGCCGGCGGAGATCACCTGGTCCCATTTGCCTTTGTATGCCCAAGCCCGCCGTGCGCGAATGCGCTGCCGGGTATGACTTTCGGATTGCCGGGAGATTCGGTCAAGCAATCTCCGGGCAACTGGGGTGGATTGGATTTCAGTGCCCAGGATTCCACGCAAGGGTATACCGGTAGCCATTACGCGACCGCGATCACAAATGGTTACGGCGGAACTACTCCGATTATGACCGGCACTACCGATGTGCAAACAACCACCGGTAACGACGTAAACGTTCACGGAGGCCCTGCGATAGCAGCTCGCTTCGCCAACGGCAGTGAAGTGCCAAATGCGAACCCTGCCATTCTGACCGATCCCAACGATTCCCGAGTGATCATCATACCGATGGTGGCATCACTCCCGAACGGCAAAAAAACTGTGGACATAACGGGATTCCTCACCGGGCTGATCGTCCCCGAACCGGGCCATCCGGGCCAATTTTTCGCAGAGATCGTCTCAACCAGCGAGTCCGCCAACGTCGCAAGCGGGAACGGACCGGTGACCGGCACCACGAAACCGGTCTTGCTCAGATAGTTGGTTCCTTCAGTCAGCCGGCTGACTCGCTTGGGGCTCGAAAGCGGAGGGATCATCTTGTGACGGCAGATTCACAAGTGCGCACGGCGACCAAGGTCATTTCGGATGGACCGGAGCAACGCCTGGGATAGGTCTATCAGCGCGGCCAGGCGGCGGTGGAGTTCGCGATGATCGCCGTGCTCTGCCTGGTGGTGCTGCTGGTTGGAATCCAGTTTGCAATTATCGGACAGGCTGCGCTTGCGGTCAGCCAGGCCTCGTACTTGGGAGCGCGCGCCGCTTCGGTCAACGATGCTCTCACCAGTGCCACGCTTGGTGCAGCGATTGCGAACCAGATGTCTCCGACGATCTCCGGTGCGACGGTTTCGATGTCAAACACCGCCGACCCCAGTTGCGGCCCGCCTCGCGCGTACGGATGCCCGATCAGCGTCACGGTTACCTACAACGCCTCGAGCAAGATCTTTATGCCAAACATGGGAATTACGTTTCCCACCAATTTGACCGCCACCGAATCGGCAATGACGGAATAGTAGGCGCGGCTCGGATCGGCGCCGCGAGGGCCTCAAAGAGCGCGCCGACCCACATCTGCCGGGCGCGGACCCGTTTGGCACTGCCGCGAAAGCCTAACTATATGTCGCGGTAACGCTACTCACTGTGTCTTCTCCGCGTCAGTGCGCACGGCCCGCCATTCAGGCGCCAATAATTACAAAGAGTTTTCGGCTGGCACGCGTCGTGCCTAGTAGAAGCGCGCAATGCCCGATTTGTAGCATTGCGGCCACCGCGCTTGCGTGGTTTGAGCGCGCAGGTGGCGTACCAATCGAGTCCGCGGAGGAGAGTGCAAAATGAAGAAACCTTCCAGGCATTCGCGGGGCAAAGCTGTCGTGTTCTATCTTTGCGCGACGATCGTTGGCGCAGCGGCGGTGTCCACCGGAGTCACAGTGGGCGTTCTGATCAATGCGCATTCGTTTATGCACATGCCTGTGAATGACCCCAACGTGATCGCGAGCAACCAGAGTACCTACGCTTTTGGCGGTACCGCGAGCAGCGATAGACGATAGCCTGCACCGCCACGGTCAGGCGTCCAGGGGAGGACGTAGCCTGACCTGCGGATTAGCGCACCATCGCGGTCGCGTCCCCGCGAATACCTCGAGGATATTGTCCACCGCCATCGCCGCCATCCGTGCGCGCGTGACGGTGCTTGCGCTCCCGATATGCGGCGTGATCACAACATTGTCGAGGCGCAACAGTGAATCGTGTCGCGCGATCGGCTCCGGGTCCGTCACATCGAGTCCGGCGCCGCCAAGAATCCCCGACCTCAGCGCTCGCACCATCGCGACCTGATCGACAACCGCGCCGCGCGCTGTGTTGATCAGGATCGCGCCGCGTTTCATCAGCGCGAATTCGCGCGCGCCAATCATCCGATGAGTTTCGGACGTCAGCGGCACGTGAATCGAGACAAAGTCGGATTCAGCGAACAAGCGGGGCAGGTTGACGCGCTCCGCCGACGCGAGCGCGTCCGCTCTGCGAGCGCCCGAGCGTCGGTTCTTGACTGCGCGATGCCCAACGTAGAGCACTCGCATCCCGAATCCGGCCGCGCGCCGCGCCATCGCCTGTCCAATCGCGCCCCATCCGATAATCCCCAGCGTCGAATCGTGGACGTCGCGTCCGAGCATCGTCATCGGCCCCCACGTGCGCCATCGCCCCGCGCGCACGTAGCGGTCGCCCTCCGCGATTCTGCGCGTCGTGGCCATCATCAATCCGAACGCGAGATCGGCAGTCGCCTCTGTCAACACGCCGGGGGTGTGACCCACCGCGATGCCACTGCGAGTGGCCGCTTCGAGATCGATATTATCCACCCCGACGGCGAGATTGCTGATCACGCGGAGCCGCGATGCGCGCGCGATCACCGTCGCGTCGAACTTCTCGGTGAGCATCGAGAGCACCGCGTCGGCATCCTCGAGCGCAGTCCGCAGCTCTTTTTCCGACGGCGGTATGTCGCCTTTCCAAACCGCGACCGACGCCTCGGCTCTGAGCCGCTCAAGCGCGGCTTCATCGATCTGGCGTGCCACGAAAACTTTTCGGCGCGATTTGCTTCGGCGCGGCATTCCCCAACTCCCGCTGCGGTTCAAATAGTTCTTTGGCTCTGCTATACGCGACAAGCGTGAGCGACTCTATACTTTCATCGATAATCTCGTCCGCCCGCTCGAGCGGACGGTCCGTACTCACGGAAATCGAGAGCAAGCGAATTCTGCACGAGCTCGATCTTCCCGTTACCGTACCGGAAGTCGCGGCGAGCGCCGATGCGGCCGCGAGCGCTGCAACAAAAATCGGCTTCCCGGTCGTGCTCAAGGTTCTGTCGGCCGAGGTGAGTCACAAGAGCGACGTCGGCGGTGTTGAGCTGAATCTTACGAACCAGGCGGAGGTCCGCGATGCGTTCGAGCGGATTCGCCGCAGTCTTGCCACGAAGGCTCCTGGAGCCAGCTTCGCCGGTGTCGCAGTCCAGCCGATGGCGCCCGCCGGAATCGAGTTGATTGTCGGAACGATGCGCGACGCGCGTTTCGGCGCGATGGTGATGGTCGGGCTGGGCGGTGTGTTGGTCGAGGTGATGAAGGACACCGCAATCCGCCTGGCGCCGATCGGCGGGCGCGAAGCCGCCGACATGCTCGAGGATCTGCGCGGCGCCCAGATTCTCCGCGGAGTTCGCGGACAGGCCCCCGTGGATACCGACGCGATCGGAGCGCTTCTCGAAACGGTCGCGGGCTTCGCCGCCGCGCATCCGGAAATCGCCGAGATGGATCTGAATCCGGTAGTCGTCTACCACGACGGCCTCGCGATCCTCGATGCGCGCATCGTGCTCGCTCCCGCCGACGCCGCAACCACAGCACCCGACCCACATCGCGCCGCGCGCCTCGAAAACCTCAAGCGGGCGTTCAGCCCCCGCACCGTCGCCGTGATCGGCGACAAGCGCATGGGCGGATACATGTGGCTCCGCGCGATGGCGCATCTGAAGGGCAAGTTGTACTCGATTCAGATCGACCCCAACGAAATTCCGGGCATCGAAAAACTCGGCGTCGAAAATCGCAAGAGCCTCGCCGAGATAACCGAGCCGATCGATTACGCGGTCAGCGCGGTGCCGCGCCAGATCGCGCCGCGCATTCTAAAGGATTGCGTCGCCAATCGGGTCGGCTCGATCGGATTTTTCACCTCGGGATTTTCCGAAACGTCCGAGGAACTCGGCATCCGTCTCGAAGCCGAACTTCGCGATATCGCAAGCAACTCGGAAATCGCGCTGGTCGGCCCGAATTGCATGGGGCTTTACAGTCCGGGCGCCGGCCTATGCAATTTTCCCGAAGAGAAAGTCGGCGCAGCCGGCAACGTCTGCTTCATTTCCCAAAGCGGCACTCACACCATCAACTTCTGCCTGCAGGCCCCCTCGCACGGAATTGAAATCAACAAGGCCGCCTCGATCGGCAACGTGCTGGTGCTCGAGGCCGCCGACTATATCGATCTGATGAGCGACGATCCCGCGACCACCGTGATCGGAATGTATATCGAAGGCGTGCGCGACGGCCGCCGCTTCTTCAACAGTGTGCGCCGCGCTTCGGAACGTCATCCGGTGGTGATATGGAAGGGCGGCATCACGGAGGCGGGCGCGCGCGCGACCTTCTCGCACACCGGCTCGCTCGCGACTGACGAGGCGACCTGGCGCGCGGTCGTCCGCCAGAGCGGCGCAGTTGAAGTCGCGAATCTTGACGCGATGCTCGATGCGGTCGAGTTGTTCGCGCGCTCCAAACGCCTCGGCGGTCGTCGGATGGGCCTGGTCGCGATGACCGGCGGGCAATCGGTCGTCATCACCGACACCTTCGCCACCGCGGGCCTGCAAATACCGGCGCTATCGGAGTCGTCGTACGACGAGCTGAAATCGTTCTTCAACATTGTCGGCGGCAGCTACCGCAACCCGCTCGACGCCGGCGGCACGATCGGTTCCGGACTGCACCAAGGCAACCTCGATCGGATTCTCGAGATCCTCGAACGCGACTCCGCAATCGACGCGATCGTTCTGGAAGTCGGCACCGGGCTTCGCGCCGCGCGATGGGCCGCGCACGAGGACGAAATTACCGGCCTGCTCGACAAGCTCCGTGGATTCGCTGAGCGCTCGACAAAGCCGTTCGCCGTCGTGATGCATCCTGCGCACGTCGAAGCCATCGTCGCGCGCGGCAAGCAACTCGCGCGCGAGCGCGGACTGGTCGTGTTCGACAGTTTCGAGCGCGCTGCGTCCGCGTTTCGCGCCGCCGCCGACTACTTCGAGAATCGCGAACGCACCGGCAACTGAATCGTGATCTCATCGCGGCGGGACGAGCACGCTCAGCACCGTCTGCGTCGAAGCGTCGCCGTCCAGAATCGCCACCCAGCGCCCTCGCGGCGACCAGCTCATCGTGACCGTCCCTTTTGCGGGACCGGCCGCGATCAGAAACGCGCTGTCCGAGCGCAGCGAATAGGTGACGATCTTTCTCCACGGCACCGGCAGGCTCGGCGCGAAGATTTGCATCGCGGCGTCGTCCGATCCATTCGCATAAGCCATCGTGCTCTGCGCGAGCATCGTGGGGATCGTGTTGAAGCCGAGCGGCTTCACGTCAACCTCGCTTTGTTCGGGCTCCGAAATCGCGACCTGCGCGAGCACCGGCGCCTCGGGACGCTCGATCGCCGCGCGAAATGTCAGCTGCTGATTGCCCAGCGCGATCACGTCGCTGCCGTCGGTGAACGACGCGGCGCTGCTCGACGCCGCAACCAACTTCTCCGCGCCGGTCGCGATGTTGTACTGGTAAACGCCGACGGTATGACGGGTGGGATCCGGCGCGACGTAGAGAAAAGAGCCTTCGTCATCGCTGTTCCAATCGAGCACATGAATCGGCGCGGTAACGTGAAACCTGGTGCAGGTGGATTTGCGCCGATCGATAATGATCGGCGGCGCGCCCGCGTCACCCTGGCCGATCGCGTAAACCCCGTGCTCGCTCCAGCTGAGCTGCGACATCGCGCATGACAGCTTGAGCGGCGCGACACTGCTCGCGCCGGTGATGACGACCAGTTGCAGTCCGTCGGCGGGATTCTTCGGCGTCTCGACCGCGTCGGCGTCGTCAGTTTGCTCGGGCTTTGCGCCCTCTTCGGACGGTGGCTCTGGATGCCGTCGTAGCGCAAGCGCGATCGTCGCGCGGTTCAGCCAGCTTATCGATACCGAATCGTATTGCCCGTCGAAGCTCGCGATCGCCTCGCCCGCGCTGGTTGAAATCAAATCGCGTGTGATCAGATCGAGCCGCTTGTTGTCGGGTGTGACCACCGCCGTCGCGAGCGTCAACCCGTCCGGGCTTGCTGCCACGTCCACGATCGTTCCCGTTTCCGCCGCGCGCGGACCACTCTCCGCCGCGAGGATGCGCCCCGTCCGCCACGCGGTGCCGCCCAGCCCGTACACGATCGTATGTCCGCCCTCGGTTCCGACCACGCCGATCTCGGCGCCGTTCTGCAGCCACATCGGCTCGCGCCCCGCGATTGGCGCAAATCCATTCGGCATCTCGACCGTGGTCAGAATCTTGATGCCGTTGGTTACCTCCAGCGTCGCCGATCGCGCGACAAACACCGGCGCCGCCGGCTTGGGCGCTTCTTCTGTTGTCGAACACGACGAAAAGCCGGCGGCAGCCAGCGTGAGAATCAGGATGAGGAAAGACCTGGGCATCGAAAAGCGGTAGTCTATTTCGACCGATCGAAAAAGGCGACCCATCGGGGCAAAATAATTGGCGATGAAGAACCCATTTCAACAATTGTGGATAAGCCGCGAGGTCCGCCTCGCGATTCTGATCTCCGTGCTCGCCGCCGCCGGCGCGGTCTCATGCGATGCCGGCTACTGGACCGCCGGGATCACGATGCTCGCGATCGCGCTCGCAATCGTGCTCGCGTTCTGGTTTGCAGTCGTGCGCCCGGCGCGGATTCCCAGCGACGCAGTCCTGATGATTCGTCTTGCCGGTCCGATCGAAGAAGATGTGACCCGCTCGCCGCTCGATCAAATCATGCGCCGCGGCGCGCTCAGCCTCGATCATCTCCGCTACGTGCTCGAGTCCGCCGCGACCGATACCGAGGTTCGCGCGCTCGTCGTCGAGATCTCAGGATTCGAAGGCGGCCTCGCGACCGCCCATGAGCTGCATCGTCTGCTCCGCGCCGTCCATTCGGCCGGCAAGCGAGTGATCGCGATTCTCGACGGCGATAGCGCCGGTTTGCGCGATTACATGGTCGCCGCGGGCGCCGGCGAGATCGTCGCGAATCCCGACACGATGCTGACCCTGCTCGGCGTCGCGACCGGCGGAGTGTTTCTCAGCAAAGCGTTCGCGAAGCTCAAGATCCAGGCGCAGACCCTGCAGTGGAAAGAGTACAAGGGCGCCGCCGAGACTTTTAATCGCGACACGATGTCTCCGGCGCTGCGCGAGAGCATGGAGGCGATCGTCCGCGATTGGGAGAAGGTCCTCGTCGGCACGATCTCAGCCTCGCGCAACCTTTCTCCCGATCGCGCCCGCGAGCTTATCGCAGCCGGATTCGTCAGCGCCAAGTTCGCCGTCGACAATCATCTGATCGATCGCGAGGGCTACCGCGAAGATATCCGCGCCGAGTTCGATCCCGAGGGTAAGCGCAAAACCTTCGTCGGCATGGCGCGATACCGGCGCCACGCCATCTATGCGCGCGAGCGCGGACGCCGCGCACGCATCGCGCTGGTCCACGGCAGCGGCCCGGTCGTCGCCGGCGACGCGATGACCACCGGCGAAGTCATCAGCGGAATCTCGACCGCTGCGCAGCTCGAGCGCGCATCGCGCGACGATCGCGTGCGCGCAATCGTCTTCCGCGTCAATTCGCCCGGCGGCTCCGCCGTCGGCTCCGATATGGTCTGGCGCGCCGTGCGCGAGGCGCAAGGCCGCGGCAAGCCGGTCGTCGTCTCGATGGGCGACGTCGCCGGCTCAGGCGGCTACTACGTCGCCGCCGGCGCCGACGCTATCGTCGCCGAATCCACCACGATCACCGGCTCGATCGGCGTCGTCTACGCGAAGTTCAATATAGGCGGCCTGATGAACGAGCTCGGCGTCAATCTCGAATATGTAAAGAGCGTCCCTGTCGGCGACGCGATGTCTTTGGCGCGTCCGCTCACCGAAAACGAGCTTGCGCAAATGAATGAAACCGTCGGTCATCTATATTCCGCCTTCACCGCCAAGGTCGCCGAGGGCCGACGCCTCACCCCCGAAAAAACCGAGGCAGTAGCCAAGGGCCGCATTTGGAGCGGCCTGGCCGCGCTCGAGAACGGTCTGGTCGATGAAATCGGCGGCCTGTCGACGGCAATCGCGATCGCGCGAAAACGCGCAAAGATCGACGAGCATCAGCCGCACGAATTGATCACTTACCGCGCCGAGCGCCGATGGTTCGGCATCCGCCCCGAAAACTTCGAGGTCTCGGCGCCCCAGTGGGCGATGCGCGCATTCGCCGCCACCCTCGGCATCCCAACCAAATGGGCCCCCGCAATGCTCGAGATGCTACTCCGCGGCGGCGTCATGCTCCTTTGCCCATTCCTTGAGCTATGAATGACAGCGTAAGCGCGAAGCGTGAATCCAACCCAGCTGGCGTGGCACCGGATAAAATTGTTACCCTAGTAACATACTGATCGTGGCCGGATAGTCATTCTATCCGCTATAGGTAGAGACTATGAAAACCAGATCTTTAGCAACCGTTGTGATTTTGCTCTGTTCGTTTCTGCTCACCCCGGGTTTGGCCAAGGCCCAGGACAACGACTGGTACCAGGGACGTCAGGGCCGTTGGGTTCAAGAGCAGAACGCATGGCGATTCCGCGACCGCGATGGCGACGAGTACCGCCAGCAGGGCGATCGCTGGGAATGGGCCCGTCCTAACGTCCGGGCAGTCCCTGAACAGTGGTTTCAGGGACACCGCGGCCATTGGATTGAAAATCCAAACGGCGGATGGCGATTCCGCACCGTCGATGGCCGCGTTTACCGGCGGAGGCAGGACGGTAGTTGGGATTGGACCGAGGCGCGTGGTCGCGACCCCGAAGGCGGCCCCGGCGACTATCGTTAGCAATCAGTTCGAGTCACAGGAACGACGCTGATTTGGGTCCGTGACGCCTCTCCTTTCGGGAGAGGTCGTCGCGCGATACGTGCGACGGTTGAGGGCGCCTGCCCGCTCGATTCGCCCGCGGCTAGCCTTCCCCATCATCATCGGACTCTTCGCAAAATAGATGTCTGAAGTAGCGCTCGGGCGAGGCAAGAAACTGCTTCGTAACCCGGTAGTGTTCGGTGTCTTCGTACTGCACTGGTCGAATTGCATCGCCATCGAGGCTCAATAGCACCGCGCCGGGATACGCGAGGATGATCGGCGAATGAGTGGAGACCAGGAACTGCGCCCGTCCCGCTTTCTCTAGTCGGTGGAGGATGCTCAGGAAGCTGAGTTGCCGCTGCGGCGATAGCGCGGCCTCGGGCTCATCGAGGATGTAAGTTCCTCGATCGAGGCGGTTCGAGAACAGCGCGAGAAATGACTCGCCATGAGACTGTTCGTGGAGCGAGCGGCCACCATACCGGTCGAAGCTGCTGCCGGATTGTTCGATGTAAGTGGCAAAATTGTAGAAGCTCTCCGCCCGCATGAAAAATCCGTCGGTCACTTTGAGCGACCACGACAGCCGCAGCGCCGACGCAAGGTCCGAACGGTCCTGGTGCAGCGAGAACCGGTGATCGCGACTGCCGCCTTCGGGATTGAAGCCGCTGTTTTCGGCGATCGCCTCGAGCAGGGTGGATTTCCCCGAACCGTTCTCTCCAACGAAAAAGGTAACATTCGAAGTTATTTCGATATCGATACCGTGGGAAAACGCGGAGATGTTGAACGGATACCGGCTTGGATCGACGCGCTCCGGCAATGCCGTAACGCGCCTCAGGAACGGCCCCGAAACCTTGGGCGACGAGCGCTTCCTTCGACTGCCCATTGCCGATTTTTTCAGCGCGGAACAATCATTGCCACAGGGCCGCTGACCGAGTGGCGTGCGTTGATGCTTGTTAGCACGAGGACGACGTGAGGCAGATCGAAGCTAACATTGATGTCGCCGATTTTCCTGAACTTCGGGAGCGGCGACATCGTGGCTCCGTTCGCATCGATACGATAAATGCCGTCACTACCGGTCGCCCAGAGAGCGTCTCTTTCACGAGTCAGCCCGAAGAACGCCACCGTCCCTGATAGCTCATAGCCTTCCTTTATAACGGCGCCTGATTCCTGTTTCCGGTAGGGCTTGTAGTAAAGCTGTCGCACGTCATCACCGCAGATCTCGACGATGCGTCCACTCGGATTAAAGTGGACGAGCCCGATCGCGGCGGCGATGCAACCCGGCTTCCAGGGCTCGAAAGCGAGCGCGTTGACGGGATCGCAATTACTGTTTAGGGGTCCGCCGCACAGCTGCCCCGAGGTGTTGCGCGCAATTTCGGCGACCTTGCCGGTGTTCCGATCGATGCGCCAGAGGCCGCCGCCCCATTCGCCTTCGTTGACTCCGATGAAGATTCGATTGGGCGCATCAAGCATTGAGACATACCGTTTCGGAGCGAGCGCGTCCGAAAGAACGACGCTGGTCTGCTTGTCGTTTACAGATTCGATGAGGCGGCGGGAGGTCAACAGCGTCACCTGTTCGCCGGCGCAACTCATTCCCAACAGATTGTCACCTTCGGTTTGGATCGAGTTTTCAGTCGACCACTTACTCGCGGCCCAGCGGCGCAACGTCCAGTTCCTGCAGCCCTCTCGCTGGCAAGTGATCGCCACGGGATGTTGATCCTGTAGACACAAATCGAGTACGGGTTCCGGAAGGGCCTCTTCAACGGGTGCGTCTTTTCCTTCGGTGATAGTGAAGAGTTTGCCCGCATCGGAGAGCATCCAAAGTTTTCCCTCAGAGAAGAAAGCGCGAGTCAGGGCGTCGTTCCGGCGGTGGCCATTCGGCTCTAGGGCGGATGCGCGTGCGGAAATCGCGACGACGAGAACTGCGGGAAGCGAGAGCACCAAGATGAGGGAAGTGGTTGCTCGACTCATCGTTGGGCCGAATCCCGCTACAGCGGGGAGCGTTGGAGTTCTTCGCGGATCGAGTACATCTTCTGGCGCGCCTCGGTGATGTAGGCGTCCAGGTTGCGGCGATGGTTTGCGAACAGGCCGTCGGGCGAACCGTTCAGCACTATCAGCGGCTTCATCAGCGCCGCCTTGCCGAGCGCGTCGATTGATTCATCGCACAGCGTCTTGAGCACCGGGTCGTCCTTGAGCTGGCCCGCGTACTCGCGCTCGATCGCGATCATCATGTGGTACATCACGTGCGCGTAGCCCTGCGAGTGATAGAAATAATGGTCGCAGTCCCAGCTATGCACCGGGCTGCCGTTGTCCATGACCGTGCGGTAAAGGTTGGCATGCGCGTCGCCGAGCAGGTCGGTCCATGCCTGCACCAGCCTGACCAGTTCCACCGCGCGCGTGTTCAGCTCGCGCGACGATTCCGGCGTCGTATGCAATCCCGCGACGTACTGCCGTAGCCGCTCCACGCCGTCGTCGTATTTGCTCTCGGGCGAGGGCAGTATCCACTTCTCTGCGTCGTTTCGGAAATCGGTGTCCGCGATCACCAGGTTGGGATCGTACTGATTTGATGAAACCTTGGTCAGGTTGTCTTTGAAGATGCGGGTGGTCTCGCGCACCGCCTGGATAATCCCGAGCTGACGATCGGAGTTGTTGTCGGCGCCGACTTTCGGCCCCCACAAAAAGAAATCGTTGGGACGCCATCCGAAGCCGGTGTGCAGTTCATGGTCCATGATTGCTGCGAGCGTCGATGCGAAGATCTCGCCGGGCACCGTCGGCTTGTCGGGCGGGAAGGCCTGCGCGATATCGTAGCCGAGATGGTCGTGACTCTTCAGGCCGAAATGAAGCGCGAGGTTGCCGACGATCCAGACGAGGAAGATAGCCGCAGCGCCAATCAGGAGTCGGTTCCGAGTCATCGCGATGAAGTGCGGCGCCAAGCGACGCGCCGGCTCGAAATTATAGCCCGGCGGCTGCCAATTCGCATCTCTTCGGATGTTCGCACTTCGCCGGCAGTTGCCATCTTTGGCACCGCCGGAGTCGCGTCAATTTGGGGTGGAAGAAATTCGTAACCGAGAAAGGCGCCGCGAAGGCATTCAGTATCGTTCAACACAGAAACTATTGTATCGCGTCGCTATGACAACGGTTGTCATCGTCAGGACGCGGCGCGCAGAGGAATGGGAGGCGCGCTGCTGGCTTTGAGCTCGTCGCGCGAGGTTCCGAGTTGCTTCAGCATCGGGACGATCGCGCGGGTGTAGAAGAGCCGCGCGCTGATTCCGCCTTCGCCAATCCGGAGATTCTCCTGGTAGTTCGGAATCAGGCCGTCGCCGGGCATCTTGAAGTTCGCGATTACGTAGGCGAGATCGCGGATCGTGCCGAGGCGGTCTTCCGCCATCTCGATCTCGACCATCTCGCGGTAGAAGCCCGCGTGCGCCGCTTCGTCGCGGCTCAGCAAAAAGAAAATCGCGGCCAGCGGCTTGTCGTCCTCGAGGTCCGCGCGATCTTTCTGCGCCCGGTACGCAAGATAAGTCGCCGCCTCCTGGATTGCTCCGTAACAACTCATCTGGCGGCGCGTTGCGAACGGGACTTTCCACGAGCGCGAGAACACGTCGCTCTCGAGCTTGTCGATTTGCGCCGGACTGCGCAGACCCGAGCGGAGCAGGTACTCTTTGAGCACCAGCCCGTGCCGCGACTCCTCGAGGCTCCACGCGGTCTGGAACCACGCGAGTCCGAACACCCCGCGGGTCATCTCGACGCCGGCGACATTGTAGTCCGGCAGGTACATCTCTTCTGCGCAGTAGGTCTCGATACGAATCGCGCGCTGCTCGGTATTGGTCTCGGACGAAAGTTGATCCCAAGGGACGTCTTCGAACATATTCCAGCGCCGTTTGCGCTCGGCAGTCTCGAAAAAGTCCATATAGGCACGGTAGAATTTGTCTTTTTGTGTCATTAGAGGGGAACTCACCGGGCAAGACTATCAGTTAACCGATCTAATACCTAATCTGAATGGTTCCCTGAGGAACATTTCTCGCCCAGAAACCGAAGAAAATACTAAATAAACGTTTAGATACCGACGCTTTATTGGGTATTTCAGAGGACGCACATCGATGTGGGAGCCACAAGAATCTTAGCCACACCTACGCGGCTGGCGGCAGGGACTGACCCCTGCACCCACCATCCATTCCATTCAAGCGCAAAATCCCGAGGACGGTATTTTGCTCTCGGTCTGGGGGAAAGCATGATTCGCTTGGGGACCAGTTTCATTTGCGGTTGATTTCCAGATACACAAAAGGGGTGTAGAATTGGTGTATGAGAACCAACATCGAGATCGATGATCTGCTTATGTCTCGAGCGCGCAAGCTCACGCGGTTGCGCACCAAACGCGAGGTCGTGCAGCGGGCGCTTGAGTTGCTGGTCGAGACTGAGAGCCGGAAAGATATTTTGCGCTATCGCGGCAGCGGTATTTGGCGGGGTGACTTAAAAGAGATGCGCAGGAACCGCGTTTGATGATCGACAGTCAGTAGCACCATCCGAAACGCGCGGCATGATGCACGTCATCTGAAAAAAGCGATGCGGCGGAATCGCGTTTGACTCTGGTCGACAGTAGCGTCTGGATTGATTTTCTCAACTCCAATCGCGGGCGTGGCGGCGACGAGTTGGAGCGATTGATCCGGTCCGGCGCTGAGCTCGTCCTCGCCGGCGTGATCGTTACCGAAGTTCTGCAAGGGCTCAGACGCGATGTGGGCGAGGTCGCGCGGCTGCTGGCGCGATGGCCTCTGATCGAGGCGGGTGGGTTCGACACCTATGCGGTCGCAGCCAGCATCTTTCGGCAGTCGCGGGCGCGCGGGCTGACGCTTTCCACTGTGGATGCGCTGCTTGCTTCTCTTGCGATCGAGTATCAGGCCAGTTTGTTTACCCTCGACAAGGATTTCGAGGGCTTGGCTTTTTCGGGATTGAGGTTGCATGAGCCGAAGCGCGATGGGGGCATCTGAAGGGTGTTTGGGGGCAATCGCAAAAGGGGTGGTGGTGGCGCGAGTTGGAAACTCGCGCGTCATGAACGGGCAGGGACGCCCATGCCACTTGTTTTTTTCGGCGGCATGAGGCGGCGGCGCTCAATTCGGAGGCTTGAGGCTAGCGGATTTCGTAGATTTTGGCTTCGTAGCCGGCGAAGTTGTCTTCGAAGGTTGTGGCGTTTTTGAGTTCGATTTTGATTGCGTTGCGGGGGACTGTTACCGATTGGGCGGGGGATTGGAGGATGAAGCGGGCGGGGGAGGTGGCGATGCTCTGATTGTAGGCGATTACGTAGCGCCTGCCGTCAGGGGCGGTTTTTTCGCGGGTGACGATGTTCTCGGAGGGCTTGGCGAGCAGGACCTGGGTGTCGGGTTGTAGCAGGACTGGCTCCAGGTTCTTGACCTCTTTGGTCACGCGAACCAGCGAATTCCAGAGCGACGCCTTTTCCGATCGATCTCTTACCCATCCGAGGCCGCGCATTCCGTGCGACCAGTAGAAGACACCGGTTGCGCCCTCTGCGATCGCCATCCAGGTCATATCGTGCAGTTGCTGTTCGGTCGGCCACGAAGACATCGCGTCCGCCTGGAAAAACTGGATTACCGTCCAGACCGGCCTGGAAGCGTGGACCGCCTCTACTGCAATCCTGGTCCAATCTCCAACTTCGCCGATGGAATTATCATCGGGCAGCCAGACCGGATAGGGGTCAACTCCGGAGACGTCAACTGCGTCCTTCCAAAACTGGACATCGCGAGGATGGTCGAGAACCATGAAATTGAATCCGGCCGGATCGTTGGCCTTGATGATTTGATATTGATGGAAGGTGCGCGCCACCTTGTCGACTTCGGGTTCGTCCTGGACATAGTAGCCGGCGATCGTGCGGTTTCCCGCGAGCGCATTGGCGTAGCGCGCTATGAAGTCGTCCTGGGTCGAGGCGCCGAGCTTGGTCGCCAATCCTGTTGGGTATTGCTTGTTGTCGTCGTAGAAATTATTGACGGTTGGCAAAAGGGAGATGCCGTGTTTTTGCAATGCGTAGGTGTACGCATTGATGGCGCTTACCGACGCGCTAGTGATGAGATAATTCACCATCATGTTGATCGGCGCCTGGGAAATCTCGTCGAGCGCGGGGGCGTATGCCTGTCCACGTTCGGAATAGCCCGAAGTGTCGTAGATTCCAATTACGAAATGCGGCTTGCCGTCACCGAAGTGCGCGAGATTGCGCTCGTCGATCCACGCCTTCATCATCGCGCCGGCATTTGAACTAACCTTCACGACCCGGTACGGCGGCGGCTCGAAAAGAACTTTTCCGTTGATGTCCAAAAGCCGTCCGCGCACTTGGTAAACGCCGGCCGGCAGCGGGCCGAAATCCAGGGTTGCAGTGAAATCATCGGCGGGCGACTTGTAGGTACGATCGGTTTTTGTTCCCGAATCGGTGCGCATCGCCTCGAACTCAAAGACCAGATCTTCGCGGCGCAAGTCAGGGCCGGGGTTCATCGTCACCGCAGCGCGTACTTGCTGAGACTGGTCGGCAAAGAGGTATCCGCGATAGTTCGGATAGAGCATGAAAATCCGGACGAGCGGGGCGAGTTCCTCGCGCACGTACATGTTGGCGAACCAGGCGGGACCCGACGCGTTGCCATTGATTGCGAGATGAAACGGGGCATGAGTGCCGGGCTCAACGACGCAATGCTTGCCTTCGAACATCTGCCATCCTGCGGTGTCGTTCACCAGCGTCGTCTGGCAGTCGGTGAACAAATCCATCTGCGCGCCGGCCACCGGCTTTTTCTGGTCGCTCAGTGCCGAGGTTTTGATCTCACCGCCGATCGAATAAATGCCGGGGGGAGCTACGAACTCGTTCACCGCCTCGTTCGCGGACGGCGCGCACGAGTCGGCGGTTTCTATCTTCAGGCTTGGTTTTCCGTTGGGAGCGCGAGTTGATGAGTCGGGCTGGAAACAGGACGCGGGAGCATGCCAACCCTCCAGTCCCTGAACGAAGTCTCCGTTGACCAGCAGGTTGTCGCTTAAGGTCGATCCGGTTTCGGGAGCTTCAAGGCCGCCCGCGGTACCGCCGGTAATGTTCGCGCTCTTGCGATGGCTGAGATTCGTGCCGTTCGGCAATGCCAGTGGTGAGGGAAATTCGCGCTGCTCTTTGGTTGCGAGTGGGCGGACCGGCGCGGCGGTGCGCGGAGCGTTTGCCTCAGTCGAACATCCAGCAATCAGCAATGATCCGAGCATGCCGATGACGGCAACTCGAAAGATGTCGCACTTGCGCACCGAAGGTCGAGGCCGGGAGGCTCAGCTACCCGGAGCTTCCTCGGGAGATCATTCTAGTGATTTTCGTGCTGGACAAAGCTGATGCATTGGCCTTGGTTCTTGAAGCCGCAATTGGCAAATTGCTGCCATCCACCATCTTTGCACTGATTGGCTGAAGTCGGGGGCGGGGAGCACGGAAATTCCCGCTTGTGTCCCTCTGCCTGATTGTCACCCGCCACCGTCCCCGTCGTTCCCTGCGCAATCTCGACGCCGCTTCCAGGCGTCGCAGCATTCGCCAAATTGACGGTGCCCTCGAGAACGGCCACCTCGGTGTAATGGGAAATTCCGGGGAGGTTCCCGGTCTGAGGCGAAGTTGAAGTGTAGGAGGTGTAAAAGATCGTGCCGCGCGCTGTCAGGATCGCGTTGGGCGTATGCACTTGATAGTTGGCAGGAACTCCGCGGGTCTTCTTCACGTCGGATTTCAATACGCCGGCAGCCATGCTGACCCGGGTCGGCGTGGGGCCGCCACTGGTGTACTGATCAAGCGTGATATTGGTCGAAGGTCTGAGTTCGAGCTTGCTTCCGTCGCTCAGCGTGATGACACAGATACCTTCCACGCCGGACGCGATCTTGTCGCCCAAGTTAACCGGCGTCCCAGGTCTGGCGGCCATGATGGCGGTGCCGCGCTGGATTTGAACCCCTCCGCTTGCGCTGGAGACGATCCCGACTGAGTTTTGCGCTAGCGCCACGTGCGCGCCAGCCAATGCGCAGACGGCTGCCAGAAACACACCGGCGCGAATTAGCACATTTTGGCGATGACGGTTGGACCGCATAGCAGTACGAATAACCCAACCCTCGCCTCGTCCGCAAGCTCCGGGGATTTTCAGAAAAACCCGAATAGTCGTTTGACGATCGATCGCTGCTTCGGCACGTCGGAGGGGGCGAGCAATGCGATCGTAGCGACGGGCTTGCCGCCCTCGGTCACGTTGGCGGAGCCGATTGGCTGGCCGGCTTTGATTGGCGCTGCGATCGATGCTGGGACGTTGTAGTCCACATTGATTGCGTTCTTTTCGTCGCTGCGCTTGACGAAGACGCCGGCGTCGGCGCCCCAGACTGGTTTGATTTTGTCGATGTCGGCGCCGGTTACTCCGACGGCTTGCGTAATTGGCGTTCCTTTTTTTGCGACCGGGTGCATTTCGTAGTTTAGAAATCCCTGCGAGAGCATCTCGGATGCGACTTTGAAATTGGTCAGCTTGTGACTGCTGCCGAGGACCACGGCGATCAGACGCAGGCCGCTGCGCTTTGCGGTCGCGACCACGTTGAAGCCTGCCTGATCGTAGAATCCGGTCTTCAAGCCGTCGCATCCGGGATAGGTCCGCACCATGTGATTGGTGTTGCGGAGCACGAAGGTGCCCGCGCGGAAAGGCGCGGTGTCGATCGACGACCATCGGATTACGTCGGGATACTTGACCAGCTCACGCGCCAAGATCGCCTGGTCGTAGGCGCTCGCGACGCTGGCTGATTCGCCCTGAGCCGGCGGCAAGCCGTGAACGTTGTAGTAGTGCGTGTCCTTCATCCCGAGCGACGCTGCCTTCTGGTTCATCATGACGACGAACGCGTCGGTCGAGCCGCCGATAAATTCAGCGACCGCGGTGGTCGCGTCGTTGGCCGAGTGGACGACCACGGCCTTCATCATGTCGTCGAGCGAGAACGTTTCGCCTTCCTTGAGATAGACCTGCGAGCCGCCCATCTCGGCCGCCTTGCGCGAGGTGGTGATATTGTCCGTGAGCTTCAGCGACCCGTCGTGAATTTTCTCGGCAACGATGAGCATCAGCATCATCTTGGCGAGCGAGGCAGTCGGCCACGGCTTGTGGTCGTTCGATTCGAAGATGACGGTGCCGGTAGTGGGTTCGAGCACGCAAGCCTCGGCATACTCGCCGGGCAATTGGCCGTTAGCTGTTTCGGCGGCTGATTCGGCGGGCGCGGCCGCAGCTCGAGCACGATGCCGGTGCGCGGCGAGAGCCGCCCCTGGAGCCATCAGCATCGCGATTGCGAGAAACTTGGCAACCAGCCCGAACCGCAAATGATCCTTCATCGCACCACCTCCCAACCCAACCAGCAAACATCAGAAACGATCAGCCGTCCAGTAGAGCGAACTCGTATCGGAAAAAAGATCGAATGCGTGCGCGCATGCGGCCTCGGGGGTCATCGAGAAACGGCGCGCGAGGCGTTCCGGCGCGAGGACCTGCCACATGTAGTTGTTGTCGGTATGATGCGTGATCGGGCAGCCCGCTTCGGTGAGTTTCTTTTCGAGCTCCGGGTCGTGAGCGGTGTGCGTTACCAGGGTCGCTCGCGGCGCGCGCTCAGTTCCGCGAAGGAGAGCGGCGCCCTGATGATCGCCGACGCGACGGATCGAAGGTGCGGCTCCCGACGCTTCTTCGGCGAGATGCTTGAACATCGCAAGCATCGCGTTCGCGTCGCCGGGCCCGTAGCCAAACTCCATCACCATCGAGATGCCGTAGAAGCGCGTTACTCGCGCGTACGCCGCGATGCGGCCGTGCGAGTCGCGGCATATCGTGAAATATTCCTGCGAGCCTTCGCCCGGCTGATTACCGGCGAAGCGCAGGTTGGCGCGCCACGCGGGCTCGTCGCGGACCGCGGTGACGTTGAAGCGGCCGCTGTACGCGCGATGAATCGCGACGACGTCGGCGAAGTCGCGCGCTTCGTCGAAGACGTCTATCTCGAATTGGTGCCATCCGTCGCGAGTGAGCGGTTGCAACCCCGACGCGCCCGCGAGGACGGTGAAGTTGCGCGCCACCTCGCGCCATCCGAACTGGTTGTAGAAAGTGAGGCGGTCGGCGAACAGCAGCGATACTTCAAAGCCCTCGCGCGCCATCGTCTCGACCGCGAGCCGCATCAGCGACGACGCGACGCGTTTGTGCCGATATTCTTTCAGGGTGAAGACCGAGCCGATTCCGCCCATCGGGACGGGCTGTCCGTCGAGGTTCACGGTGCGATCGAAAATCTGAACGGTGGAAACCAGGCGGCCGCCGTCGCGCGCGACCAGGCAGAGTTCATCGCGAAAAGTCGGGTCGATTTTGTTGTAGCGGGCGAAAAACTCGCGGTCGTTGTGCCACGGCACGAGCAGGTCGAGCACTTCGTCACGCTCGTGTCGATCCGCGCCGCGTACTTCCATCGCTCAGCGCAGATCCAGATGAAGCCTGGTCGGGCTG
>Ga0210407_10001060_pt1 | contig 27179 bp, 24 predicted proteins | sample IncBWC27MmetaG_FD_150860 | JGI IMG/M metagenome (GOLD analysis project Ga0210407, IMG submission 150860) | Forest soil microbial communities from Barre Woods Harvard Forest LTER site, Petersham, Massachusetts, United States - Inc-BW-C-27-M | ecosystem: Environmental > Terrestrial > Soil >...
GACATTTTTCAGTCCGTTTGTCTCGAACTGCTTCACGAATTGCCAAAAGTGCGCGAGCCCAAAGCCCTCCCGAAATGGCTCATGCAAGTCACCGCGCACAAATGTTTTCATTCCAGGCGCCAGCGCAGTCGCCTCGTTTCCCAGGACGACGAAGAAACCCAAATTCCGGAATCCAGCGTTCCCGCTCAGGCGGAAATCGATTTCCGCGAAGTCGAAGAAGAACAGATTCTGCGCAATGCCATGGCCGAGCTTCAGCCACGGTGCCGCGAACTTATTCGCATGCTTTTTTATGAAGAGCCTCGCCGTCCGTATCAACAAGTAGCCGAAACCCTCGGACTGGCCACCGGCTCCATCGGGCTTCTCCGCCAAAAGTGTCTGGATCGGCTCAAAGGCCGTTTGGAAGCGCTGGGCTTCACGTGAGTGACAGTCGCGAAAAATCTCAACTGTCTCCCGCGCTTCTCTCCGAATTGATGGGGATGACCGGCGACAAAGAGCGAATCGCATTTTTGCGTCGCCACAAACTGCTGCGCGCTGCTGTTGTTCTTGAACTAAATGCCGCAACGCAAAAGGAATTCCGCGCCAACACAAAAAACGCCCTCTTTTTGGCCGAGGCCGCCGTTCTCGTCGCCAGGACCATCCGCGATAGCCTCCTTCTCGCTCAATCGTATCGCGTAATGGCCAATGTTCTGGCTGCAGGCGTTGACTATCTGCCCGCCATCGATCTCTATGAAAAAGCGTTGGCGCTCTTTGAAAAAGAAAACGATGACGAGGGCATTGCGCGGACCCTGACGGCCGTCATTCAGCCCCACATCATACTGGGTTCCTACGAGGCAGCCTTCAAAGTGGCGGCCCGCGCTCAAAAACTCTTCCTCAAACTAGGCGACGACCGCCGCCGCGCCCGCCTCGAAAACAACATTGGCAATATTTACCATCGCCAGGACCGCTTCGCAGAAGCTCTGGCGCACTACGAGCGCGCCTATCACGATCTATTGCCCTATGCCGATTCCGAAGAACTGACCATCTCGCTCAACAACATGTCCATGTGCCTGATCAGCATGAATAATTTTGCCCAGGCTCTCTCTACTTACAAGCGCGCAAAAGATCTCCTCCGTGAAAAAGATCTGCCCCTTATTCGCTTGATCACCGACTACAACATCGCCTACCTGTATTACCTGCGCGGTGATTATCGCCGCGCCATCGAAATGCTCAAGACCGCCCGCATCGAGGGCGAAAAAATCGATTACGCCTATCTCGTCGCCCTCTGCTATCTCGACCTTTCCGATATCTACGTCGAACTCAATCTCAGCGCCGAGGCTCAGGAAGTTGCCGAGCAAGGCTATCTGCTCTTCCAAAAACTCCAGATCGGCTATGAAGCCGCCAAAACTCTTGCGAATCGCGCCATCGCTCTTGGGCAGGACGGCAAAATGCGCCGCGCTCTCGAACTCTTTGCCGAAGCCAAGCCTCTCTTCGTCAAGGAAGACAATGAAGTTTGGCCCTGGCTCATCGATCTCTATCAAGCCATCATGTTGTTTCAGGAGGGCCGCCACTACGAAGCTCGCCGTCTCGCCGTCGGCGCCGCCGCGTTTTTTGACTCCTCCTTCCTCAAAAGCAAAGCCGCGCTCTGCCACTTCCTCCTCGCGCAAATTTCCATTCGAACGGGCGGCCTCGCAGACGCCCATTCTGAGTGCTCGCAAGCTCTCGCCGTGCTCCAGTCCGTGGACGCGCCGATCCTCCATTACCAGGGCCACTTCCTGCTCGGCCAGATTGAGCACTCGCGCGCCGCTTTTCCCGCGGCCTACGCCGAATACCAGCTTGCGCGTGCCGAACTCGAAAGTCTCCGCAGCAATCTCGGACGCGATGAACTGAAAATCTCCTTCATGAAGAATAAGACGGAGATCTACGAACGCCTCGTCGAGCTTTGTCTCGACGACTCATTCGAAGGCGCCTCGCGTGAAGAAGCATTTCAGTACATCGAGCTCGCCAAATCGCGCAGCCTCACCGAACTCATTTTTCAGAGACCCCACGCGCTTCCGGAAGTGAAACCCGGCCAGAGCGACTTGGTTCACCGAATCCGAGATCTACGCGAAGAATTGAACTGGTATCAGCACCGCATCGAACAGGAACAACTTCGCCCGGAGAAGAACTCCGCCGACCGCATCGAGAAGTTGAACGTCGAAGCGCAGCAGCGCGAGAAGTCTCTCCTGAAAGTCTTGGGCGAACTCCCGGATACCGACGCCAAATCCGCGGCGTTCTCTTCACAGCCGCAAATTCCGCTGTCAAAAATACAGCAACTTCTCGGTGACGATACAACCTTGCTCGAATACTTCTTCACTGGCGATAAAATCATGGCAGCCGTCGCTACCAAAAACTCGTTGGAGATTCTCCCGGTCAGCACCGTTTCGCGAGTTTCACAGACTCTCCGCCTCCTGCGCTTCCAGCTTGGCAAATTTCAAGTAAACCCCGCCATCGCTGTGGTTTCAACGGAAGGCGCCTTTCGCGCCACGGTCGCCCATTTGAGCGATCTATACGGCGAACTCATCGCCCCTCTGCGGCGGCAATTGCAAACGCCGCAGCTCGTGATTGTCCCGCACGGCCTCCTGCACTATCTCCCGTTTCACGCTCTCCACGACGGCGACGGTTATCTTCTAGATTCATTCACCGTATCTTATGCACCCAGCGCCACCGTCTTTGCTCTGTGCCACCTTCAGCCCGCCCTACATGGCAAAGACACTCTAATTTTGGGTGTTCCCGACGAACGCGCTCCGCTCATTCGAACTGAAGTTGAATCCGTCCACCAAATCCTTCCAGGCTCCGAGCTGTTTCTCGGAGAAGCCGCCACCCACGAATTGCTCTTACGCAAAGCCCCTTCGAGCAAATTAATTCACATCGCCACTCACGGCAGCTTCCGCCCGGACAATCCCATGTTTTCCGGTATCCGTTTGGGTGACGGCTACCTCCACCTCTACGAGCTCTATCATATGCAACTCTCTGCCGAACTCCTCACGCTCAGCGGCTGCGCCACCGGACTCAACGTCATTGCCGCGGGTGATGAGCTTCTCGGTTTGATCCGCGGCCTGCTCTACGCCGGTGCCCGCTCCTTGCTTTTGAGTCTGTGGGACGTCAACGATCGCACCACCGCCCAATTCATGACCTCTTTCTATCGCCGTATCCAGCAATCGGCAAGCATGCCGGAAGCGCTTGCCGCAGCCGCAAAAGAGATCCGCGAGCGCCACCCCCACCCCTACTATTGGGCGCCGTTTGTCCTTGTAGGCAAAGCACTTAGCGGCAAAAGCGGCTATGCGCGATAATATTTTTCGGGCCACACAATTTTTTTCCGCTCCGGGCACTCCTTTTAGCATTGCGGAAAGTCCAAGGTATTTGGCGGGATGACGGGGAAGAACGATGGCGGCAAAAACTAGCAAGCATTTTGCTTCGGAAGACTGGACGGATTTTGTGAACGGCCAACTGTCGCAGGAAAAAACGCAATCGATGCAGCGCCACCTGGACACCGGCTGCGCCAAATGTTCGCAAAGTGTCGCCCTCTGGCGCTGTGTCAGCCAGTCCGCCCGCCGCGAGGCGCAATTCGAACCGCCCGCTTCCGCGCTCCGCCATATTCGCAATTCCTTCGCTGTCGCGTCCGCGCCAAAGCGCGCCAAGCGCACCTTCGAGATTCCGCGCCTTGTTTTTGACAGCCTGTGGCAGCCGGCCCTCGCGGGCGTGCGCTCTGCCGCCGGCGCGCCCCGGCAAGTAATGTATCGCGCCGGCGAGATCTCCATCGAAATGCGCCTGGAGCCGGAGCCCAATTCCGAGCGCGTCAATATCGCGGGACAGGTTACCAAGTCGGTGGCTAGTGGCGATGGCGTTGAAGGAGCCGCGGTTGTGATTTCCAGTGTCCTGGAGAAAATTGCCGAAACCTCCACCAACAGTTTCGGCGAGTTCCAGCTAAGTTTCCTGCCCGAAGATGGCCTGCAAATTTCGTTTGTGATTGCCAAGGGCAAGGATATCTCCATCCCGCTGGATGGAGCGGGAGTGCGGGTTTTCTACCGGTAATCACTATTCTCTTTACCGGGCGAGTAGCCGAGTTTTTCCGGGGTTTTTCGGGCAACAGGGCGGACTGGCCAAGTGCATCGGCAGTCCGCCAACGGGCGAGGGGAAAAGTAGTTCAGGAGGAGAAAGGCAGTCTGGGGGATAAACGGAAGTTCTGGTCGGGCATGACCTGGGTACCATTGCCGCTTTTGGGGTAAAACCCGAAACTACGCAAGGCAACTCACGGGTGGCTGCCAGGGCCTCCGTTTGGGAACAACGACAGACTTTGAACGAATTTTAAGGATGAGGCCCCCAAACATGAAACGCGCAATTCTCTCAATCACTCTGCTGCTGGCATTCTTTGCCGCAAAACCCGCTTCGGCGGCCAACACGCAGATGCTGGTGCAGTCGAATCTCAGCACGCCAGTCATGAATCTTCTGTGCCTGCTGCGCGGCTGCCAGGTAACGCAGTCGATTAACGGCTCCCCGAGCAATTTCTTCGTCATCAGCACCTCGAGTTCGTGGAATGCCAACTTCCTTGTGGATGTCCTCGAAGACATTCCTGGGATCCTCAAAGTCACGATCCTCAGCGGCGGGCAGAATCCTCTGGGCAACCGCTACATCGTTCATACCACGGGCGGTCTGCTCAATCTCCAGTCGCTCTGCCTCCTCAATCTGTGCCAGATCCTTGGGCCGCTTGACGGGGGCTTGAATCAGGTGTTTCTCATTGGCGGGCCCAGCAATCAAGATCCTAACCTGCTCTTGGCGCTTCTCCGCATCATTCCAGGAGTTCTCAATGCCGAGCTGGATCAGCTCGTCACCGTCACCACGGGCGGCGCAACCGCCACCACGCCCCCTCCCTCGCTGGTGAATTCCACCCCGGTGCCATATTACGGCTCCACGGTTTGGGAAGGTTACGTCGACCAGCCGGCCACTCAGATCATTCATCTCGCGCAGGCGCAGCAGAATTTTGGCGTAACCGGAACCGGCGTCATCGCCGACATCGATACGGGCGTCGACCCGAATCACCCGGTCCTGAAACCGGTTCTGCTCCCGGGCTACGACTTCACGCGCAACCAACCCGGCGGCTCCGAAATGAACGACCTGCCCAGTGGCACTCCCACCACGGAGACCCCCTGCCAGAATTGCACGCCCGGCCAGGTCAATCAGCATTCCATCGCCATGGTGGACCAGCACAGCATCGCCATGGTCGACGGCCCGCAGTTCGCCGACTTCGGCCACGGCACCATGGTCGCCGGTGTCCTGCATCTTGTTGCGCCCACTGCGCAGCTTCTGCCTCTCAAAGCCTTTGGCTCCAACGGCACGGGGAATCTCTCCGATATCATCCGCGCGATTTATTACGCCCAGCAGCAGAAGGTGAACGTCGTCAACATGAGCTTTGACCTGACGACGGCTTCCCAAGAACTGGCCACTGCGGTCAATTCCGCGGAAAAGCAGGGCATCATTTTCGTTGCCTCCGCCGGTAACGACGGCAAGATGGAAATGGTTTATCCCGCCGGCCTCACCAACGTGATGGGCGTTGCTTCCACTAACTTCCAGGATCAACGTTCGTCCTTCTCCAACTACGGCAACCAAATCGTGTGGGTTGCCGCTCCTGGCGAAGCGATCGTCACCACCTATCCCTTCGGCACGTATGCCGCGGTCTGGGGCACCTCCTTCAGCGCGCCGATGGTTTCCGGCGGTGTGGCGCTCATGGAGAGCACGCAACCAAACCTCACCCAAACGCAAGCCCAGCTCAACATGGCCCAGGCGCAGTTCTTGCTGGCCTTCGGCATGGGCAACGGTCGCATCGATCTTTCCCGCGCCGTGGGCGCCAGCGCCGCTCACTAGGGCAATTTCGCATGAGCGAAAATTCATCCAGCAGCCAGCGCGCGCATTTGGTCTCCACTCCCGAGAGCCTGCGATACGAATTACGTATCAAGGAACTCGAAGGACAAGTGCGGGACCTTCGCAGCGCGCTGGTCTGTTCCTTCAACCAACTCCTGGATTTGCGCGATCTCAATACCGGCGTGCACAGCACGCGCCTCGCGGAGTGGGGTTTGCGCGTCGCGCGCGATCTCGGCGTTCCCGAAAACTTCATGCCCGACATGGAGATGGGCGCGCTACTCCATGACATCGGGAAAATTGGCGTCCCGGACGGCATTCTCAACAAACCGGGACGCCTCACCCCCGAGGAATTTGAAATCGTAAAACGTCACCCCGAGTTCGGTTGGACCGTGATTCGCAATCTGCCCGGCCTGGAACAGACCAGCCTCTACGTCCTCCACCACCACGAGAATTTCGACGGCACCGGTTATCCCGCAAAACTAAAAGGTTCCGAAATCCCCATCGGCGCGCGGATCGTCTCCGTCATCGACGCCTTCGACGCCATGGTCTCTTCGCGTCCCTATCGCGCCGGCTTGCCGCTCGCCGAAGCCATCCGCCGCCTCCACGAATCCAGCGGCACCCAGTTCGATCCCGCCGTTGTAAAAAGCTTCGTCAGCATCGCCGAATCCGAAATGCCCTCCGTCCTCGAAGCCGTCGGCGCCTCCGAAGTCGCCGTTTAGTCCCCGCTTCGAGATTCACTCCCTGCCGCGAGATACTCCTCTTCAAACTGCGTGGACCTCGGGGCAGCCAGGTTAGCTTTTTTTCTTGAGCTCGTTTTCGGCGACGCGGGCTTTCACTAGTTTCCTGAGCAATGTGGCTGGGAACGGTTTGTCGACAGGGAAGCGGATCGTGCCCTTGGCTGTTGGGAACTTCTTGAGTTCGCTTTTGTATTTCACTATCAGGGAAGCATTCATCGGGAACAAGCTGCAATGGTTCTTAAACGCGGCGAACCCGAACAGCATCCCTTTGTATTTGAACACCGGAATCTGGTAGCCGATGCTCTCGGTAGCCTCCTTCGGCACCACCGCGCGAATCACCGAACGAACTTTTTTCAAGGTGCTTCGCGCGGGCTCGGGAACGGCTGCCAGATACTCTTCCACGGTTCTTGCTCCGGTGATGAGGCCAGAAGTCGGCGCGCGCCTCGCCACGCTCTTTTTCTTCATAGCTGTGTCTCCCGCAGGTTTGGGCCCTGGGCCTGCGCGCGCGCAGACAATTGTCTTACGCGAAGCACTCCCCCAACCCAAGCGTCCGGCATCGCCAGCACGATAAGCGCAACCGGATACCAGTGCGACCCGAAAGCTGGTCCTTTGTTCCACGTCGCCACCGCTCCGGCGATGCATATAACCAATCCCACAAGCCCGCCCGCCAAAGCGTGCCCCATCGGCCGATTCGGCGCTAGCCCCGCCGTAATGTAGCTGCCCACTACGCCGTAAATCGTCCGGTAAATCGTCGCCAGTATGAGGGCCCCGTCGTATCCAACCATCGACTCGCCCCACGGTGGAAAGACGCGCGCCCCATGCAGTACAAGGTCGGTGCCCAGCGAGAGAATGACTACGACAACGAATCCTGCGAGCACAGCGCCGATACTCCTTAATGTTTTATTTTTCATGATTTCTCCAGCAGCTCTGCCAGCCGGTCGTAGCTCATCGCCACGCCCTTTTCCATCGGCGTCTTCAGCACGCCATCGCGTGCCTCGCGCGATTCGTACTGCACCGTGAGCGTTAGCGTGGTCACTCCGTCCTGCTCGGCAAGGACGTACGTGACCAGCGACTCGCCCGGGTACCACGGATCGTCGAATCTCTCCGTGGCCACAAACCGCTCCGGCGGCCGAATCTCCCGGCACACTCCCCGCGTCCCCATTTCCTCGCCGTTTGGTCCGCGCCATTGAAATCGATACGCTCCTCCTACTCGCGGATCGATCTCGCAAACGGGCATCGTCCACCCAGGCGGCCCGACCAACCATTGACTGACCAACGCGGGTTTGGTCAATGCGTCAAAGACCAGATGCCGCGGCGCGTTGAAAACGCGGGTCATGGCGATCTCCCGGTCTGTGGGAGTAGTCACTTGCAGGGTTCCGGTGTTCTTCATCGGTTCTCTCTCCTATTCCTTCGTGCGGCCAGATTTCTTTTCGTCGGCTTTCAATTCGTCGAGCAGCGTGTCCAGGCGCTGGAAATTCGCCTCCCAGATTCGGCGGTATTTCTCAATCCAGACTTCCAACTCCTTGAGCGGCGCGGGCCGCAGCGCGTAAATCCGGCGCTGCGCGTCCACCCGAACGTCCACGAGTCCGGCATCGCTAAGGACCCGCAGATGCTTGGAAACTTGCGGCTGCCTTAGACCCAACCGCTCCGCCATCTCCCCGACGGGCTGCGGCCCCTCGAGCAACAGTTCAACGATTTGAAAGCGGTTCGGTTCGGCTAGGGCTTTAAAGGTTTCCATCATGGCCAGAGCCAATATGCCCCAACAGGAATATGCATGTCAAGGAATATTCTTGCTGGGGGATATATGCAGCGCTTTCCCTCCAACAACCAGCCCTATCTCGTTGGATGTGTTTGCTTTAGCCGAATTGGGAGGACCGCAAAAGGAACAGGGCCCCCAAAACCGCAGGGGGCCCTGTCTCTCAGGAGGAGAGGCGAATTAGCTAGAATGTAATGCTTAGCGACATCTGGATTTGCCGGGCGCTCCCGATCGTCTTGTTGACGATTCCCAGGCCGCTGATCGTTGGTGAGGAGTACAGTCCCTGCCCATAGAGCGGGAAGTCGTTAAACGCCAGGTTCTGCGACACGTTGTTGATCGGAATGTCGAAACTCGGTGTATTGGTGACATTAAATATGTCAAACGTGAATTTCGAATTCACACGCTCGGTGATCCGCGTTTGCTTCACGACGGAAACATCGCCGCGCTTCTGCCACGACTGTCGGAAAATGTTGCGTTGGCCCGTCGTGAAATTGGTTTCGTACGTATCGCCGGGAGCGATGGCCCCGCCAAGAGCGCCGGGGCTTAGCAACGGCAGAGTAAAGCACGCGGCAGTGAGCGCCGGCAGTCCGGGAGTAGCCCCGCTCGCGCCCGTTAACGCCGTCTTGGCGGTGCAACTCCCGAGCGGTACAACCGGATTCGTGATGCCGTCGGAAGTGCCGTAGAAGATGCTGCCGACCGCCCCGGAGTAGTCGACCACGCTGTAGGGCTGCCCGCTCTGAATAATCGTCAGTCCTTCGATCGCCCATCCGTCCGCAAATTTCCCCGCGACTGAGGCAGGCTCAAAGAATTTCGGGAACTGATATAGATAAGTGAAGTTGATCACATGCGTGCGGTCGAAATCCGAGAGCCCGTAGCCGCTGCGCAGGTTAAGCGCATTGTTGCCGTTGTAGAAAAGTCCGAGACCGCTCTGCTCGTCAGTGGCGTGGGAATACGTATAGGAGAATCCCACCTGAAATCCGTGGCTCAAGCGTTTTTCTATATGCGTTTGCAGTGCGTTATAAGCGGAGATTCCCGCGGCCGTGTACGACTCGGACTCCGATGAGTATCCCAGATACGGCACGCGCAAATCGACGTTGCCTCCTTCATACGTCGCGAGCATCGAAGTGCCATCGGGAAGTCCCATGAAGTTGCAGCCCAAGGTGTTTGCAGGAGTATTGCTGATGGCCGGAGTGCACCCGGGCGTGTACGCGCACGCGGCGGGATTTAGCGTTGGGTTGCAGCCTGGCGGAGCCAGAATATTGTACCCGTACGTGTAATTCTGCCCGTGAATGGGATGACTCGGTGTAGCGATTCCAGCTTGATTGAAGGGCACCGGAATCACTTCATGCCGGCCCAAGTTTCCAACGTAGGCAATTTCGATGGCCAGATCGTTTCGCGGTTGCCACTGAATCCCCAGTGTCTGATTCAGCGTATACGGCAGCTTGTTCGCGCGATTGTAGTCAGCCAAAGGGAAAAGTGGCGACCCTGCCGTGATTTCCGCGGCGTTGGGAAGGAAGAGGTCTTTGGGATTGCCTGACGGAGCGGCATGGAGCGACGGACCCCAAGGATTTGAAAAAGATCCACCCTGGCCGTTCGGGGTGTTGGCGGTGGCTGGATTGCACGTGGGAATGAAGCCTTCATAAAACGTGCCGATGTCCTGGCAGACCTGGGAATTTACAAACGGCGGCGTCTGGTTCACGCCGAACGGTCCTCCTGTCACCACGCCCGCCGCGAACCCCGGTGACAAATACGTGAAAAGTTCCCCTCGGTCGTAGTACATCCCCCACCCGGCGCGCACGACCACTTTATTGTTGAACCGCTTTGGGCTCCAGGCCATCCCGATGCGCGGCCCCAATCCCCACTGCCGTCCCGTCAGCGTCGAGTCGCTCACTCCCTTTGTCGGGAATTGTTTATTGTTCCCCGCGATGATGAACCCGTTCGAGACGATGGTGTCGGTAGCGGAGTCGTAATTGTAGGCCGCGGGGTCGAAGTTGAAGAGCCGCCCATTTTTCTCCGTCAACCCCCCATGGTCGTCGAAGCGCAATCCCAATGTCACGCTCAGATTCGAGCGCAATTGGTATTTGTCCTGCACGTACGCCCCGTTTTCCTTCGAGCGATAATAACGATTGGCGTCCCCCTGCAAATACGCCGAGGTAATAAATCCGTTCGACGTATAAGAAGTATCCAGCCCCTGCAGGAATTGCGAGAAGTCAGCGAAGGCGATCGTGCCGTTATTGGTCCGGCGATCCCGCGTATTCAGCTGCGTATACGAGAAGCTCCCGCCAAAGGTCACGAAGTGTTTCCCATGACTCCAGATCGCGTTGGCCGAAGGCATGAGCCGGTTCTGGAAAACTCCCGTGAAAGCTCCTTGAGAGTTAGCTCCAGAGCCGATGTTGGTCGCTGCGTTGAAGACGAAATTCGTGTTGTAAGGCGCCGTGTTCCCGTAATCGTCGGCGATTGAAATCCCCGGGAAGTACGGCGAGCCAAACGTGTTAATGGTCGAGTCCGCGGCCGAAGCCCCCGTCAGATTCTGCACGTACGAACCGAACGCCGAGAGCGAAAATGGCTGCCCAATGGTGCTGTAAATCTTTTCACGAATGAACCCTAGTGTCTCCGTCACGCTCAGAGTCGGCGAAATGGATTGCGTGTTGTTGATGGAAGCCACTTGGCTTCCAGCGTCCAGCTGTTGCCCGAATCCTGGCGAGCCGGAGAAAGCGTAAGGAGCGAGGCTGGGGTCGTGCTGGTAATAATATTTCAGCGCCAGCGTGTCTTTGGAATTGACGATCCAGTCTATGTTTCCGTTAACTTGATCGGCGATGAAGTAAGCCGTTCCTGGCGTGAACGTGTTTTCCGGAAAATTCGTCGAAATCGTCGGATTGACCGCCGGGTTCGTGCTCGCCGAGGGGAACAGGAACTGCCCGTTCGGCAGTTTGTAGTTAAGCAGACCAAAAGCGATGGGGTTGATGTCACCGGGCGCCGTCCCAACAACGGGATTGGTTACTAACGCGGACGGAAAGTTGCACGGTATCTGCTGCGCCGAGGTGTTGGTGCAAGTCGATCCGTCTAGATTGTTGTTTACGACGGCGGCCAGTGCCGCGGCGCTGCGGTCGTTCGTGAGCCCTGGCGGCACGGAAACGCGCGAGCTGCCAATTTCCTGGTCCGAATCGTGGATATGCTGATAGCTCACGAATCCGAAAAGCTTGTTCTTGATGATTGGCCCGCCGAGCGTCCCCCCGGCGGTGTAACGATGCAGTTCCGGAACCTTCTCGCTGGCGGGAATGTTCGGGTCCGCATTGTAGAAATAAGGCGCGGCGTTCAGCGCGTCCGTCCCCCGGTGCACGTACCCGTTGCCGTGGAAATCGTTGGTGCCGGAAACAGTGCTCATGTCGATGTGCGCGCCGCTGGTCGAGCCTTGCTGCGCGTCGTACATCGACGTATTCACCCGAAATTCCTGAATCGTTTCCGGCGCGGGCGTCGGTAGCGCCTGCCCGATCGCCAGGTACGGAGACGCCGTGCTTTGCAGCGGTTCCGCGGTGGTGCTCGAGAGGCTGGCCGCGCCGCCGATCCCGGTGTTGTTGACAATGCGCGCGGAACTCACGCTGCTCGTGCTCTTACCATTGAAAAGATTGCTCGCATCCACGCCATTCAACAGGAAAGTGTTGCTGGTGTCGCGCTGGCCGTTGGCCCAGATGGGCTGATTCCCCAGGCCGGCGTTGGCCCCCGTGCCGTTCGACAGTTCGGCGCTCACTCCAGGCGAAAGTATGGCGAGACCCGTGAAGCTGCCCGTGGGCAGCGGGATAGACTGAATCTGTTCGCTGTCCAAGATGTAGCCGTTGGTCGTGTCCACGGCATTGAGCAGCGGATTCGCCTCGACGGTGACGGTGGTTCCCACTTGCCCGATTTTCAGAGAGACGTTAACGCTGGCGGTGCGGTCCGCCTGGACGAGGATGGCAGGGAATTTTTCTGACTGGAAACCGTCGTGTGTAAAGGTGAGCGTATAGGTGCCGATTGCGAGGTTCACGAAACTGTACGAGCCGCTGTCGTTGGTCTTTTGCGAACGCGTGAGCTTGGTTTGCTCGTTCACGAGCGTAATGGAAGTCTCGGGCAACACCCCGCCGGAAGCGTCGGTGACTGTGCCGGTAATGCCGCCGAGAGTTTGCTGGGCGTTTGCGGGCGCGGAGAACAGAAAACCTGCGCCGAGGCAGCAACAAAGAGACGCAATCGAAATAAGAACGGAAGAAGTAACGCTCTTGCTGGTCATTTCGCAACCGCCTCCTGAAAATATCTGGCAACTCTTGGCCTGAGTCTTTATCCAAGGGCCTCGCGGAACTGCCGGTTGTGAAATGCGCTGTTCGTGGGACCGCCGAACCCCTTGGCTAACACCCCGGAAAACGTTTCGAGGAAGGTATTCCTAATTGCCGTCGAATCGAAATGAATTCTTTGATTTTTACGGATTCGTTTTTCTATTTCTGACCGAAGCGTGGAGGAAAAGGAATCGCGGCGACCGGTGCGTCGCACCCGAATCTGTGGCGCAGTGACTTATTTCTTCCGCGCGCCGCAACTTGCGCTAGCATGTCCCATGTTTCGTTCGCGTCTGTTTCTGCTCGTCCTCGGCGCACTCCTTCTTTTTGCTGCCGTTTTTTTCGGCTTCAAAAAAGTCGCTCTCTCGTGGCCTCGGCCCGCCCGTTTCACCACGAAGTTGCGCACCACCCGCGCTTCCGCTTCCGACCTGGAACTCGCCGGCGAACTCGCGGGTCTGCCCGCCGGAACAACGCGTTACCTAACTCGCGAAGATCTCTCCGTGCTGCCCCAGGTCACCTACACCGTCGCGGACGACGCCAACTTTAAGGAACCGGCGAAGATTACCGGCGTGGAGCTCCGCGAACTCGTGCAACGTCTCGCGCAAGCTCCTGCCGAAGCTATGGTGACGGCCGTTTGCGACGATCTTTACAAAGCCCACTATCCCCGTATGTACCTCGCCTCGCACCATCCGCTGCTCGTTTTGCAAGTCAACGGTCAACCGCCCGCTGCCTGGCCCAAGAGTTCCGATGGCTCCGGCTCCGCAATGGGGCCGTACCTGATTTCGCATCCTAAATTCGTTCCCGATCCTCAGGTTCCCGCCTCCGCGGACGAACCGCAAATTCCTTGGGGCGTGGTCCTGCTGGAATTTCGCAACGAAAAAACCGTATTAGACGCCATCGCTCCGCGCGGCCGCTACGCTGCCGCATCCACCGTGCAAGCCGGTTACCGCATCGCCCGCCAGAATTGCTTTCGTTGTCATGACACCGGCGATAAAACCGCGATGAAATCGGGACGCCCCTGGGAGGTTCTTTCCGCTTGGGCTTCGTCCTCGCCCTCGAATTTCGCTGCCTACGTCCGCAATCCCAAATCAAAAAATCCCCTGGCGCAAATGCCCGGCAATCCCGATTTCGACGACGTCACGATTTCCGCGCTCGCCGAATACTTCCGCGGTTTCAACGAGCCGGGGCAGCCCTGAGGGCAAAAATTCACCGCACTCGCACGCAGTCTTTAACTGCAAATTTTCGCCTTCAACGAATTCGCTGACCTCGACCCCAATTCGCTGGAAAATTCGCCTCAGCTTTCGGCTGTGACGGCTGATCTGTTGCGGCGTTGCAGCGCGTACCACAGAAGTCCTGCGGCCAAATAGGCGAGATAGATGTATGGAAGTTTGCCGTACGGACCTTCCGGAACCGGATAGAGATTTCCCGCCAGCGCAAGAAGCATGGCGGCGCAGGCGAGCCACGGAATGATTTGCGCCCCGGGGCGGAAGGCGTCGTGGTCGCGTAGGTACCGCGGAAGTGCGACGCACACGAGCGCATACGCGACGATGAAGCCATAGGTCGCGAGCGAACCCATCCAGCCATAAACGTCCAAACCGCTGGCGCCGCGGGCGGCGAGAATCGCAACGGGAAGGACGGAGGCGATCCCCGTAACGAGAATAGCGCGTCCCGGCGTTTCGTTGCGCAGGTGCGTTTTGCGCATGGAATCGTGTGCGAGTCCGTTGTGCGCCATAAGGAGCAGAACGCGCGCTGCGGCGGTGATGCACGCCAGCGTTCCCGCAAACAGGCTGACGAGTGCGCCGATATCGATCAGCAAACCGAAAATAGAAACGCCTCCGACTCTCGCGATCACGCGCATCGGCGCCTGGCTCGTGCCCAGATCTTCACCGGCCACGCGCATGCCCAGCACTTCGGTGTACGCACAAACGATGAAAATCACTCCCGCGAGAATCGCGCTTTGAATTACGGCGCGGGGAATGGTTTTCAGCGGGTTGCGCGCTTCGGAGCCGAGCGTTGTGGCGCTTTCAAATCCCACAAAGCTGAAGAGCGCCAGCACCAGCCCGAGGCGCAAGCCGCTCCCGGTCATGCCGCGAAGTTGAAGTTGCTGCCAATCGAGATGTCCGCCGTGGCGCGCGAGCACCAAAACGACGACGATGAGAATGAAAGAAACGGAGACCGCTTCGATCCACAGCATGATGCGCGCGGAAATCTTCACATCCCGCCACGCGATCCAAATGGAGACGGCAGTGACCAGCAGCGCGAAAAAAACGGCTGACGCGCCGTGGCCCGTCGCGTCGCGTAACAAGAGATTGGCGTAGTGATAGAACCCGCCGATGACGCTCGAACCTGTCGCAATATACGCGAGGAGCAGACTCCATGCGGCTGTCGCGCCCAACGAAGGCGGCAAAATCATTTGCGCGTAAGAGTACAGCGACCCCGGCGAAGCGGAATAGCGCGCGAAGCGGCTTACGCACAGCGCGACGAGAAGAATAGCGGCCGTCGCGAGCACGTAAGCAAGCCATGTGCCGTTGCCGGCCAGCGCGCAAACCAGAGGGATAGTCGCAACTGGCGTGGTTGTGGGCGCGATGGTCGAGACGGACTGCGCGAGCGTCTCCATCGGCGATAGCGCGCCGCTCCGCAGTCCGTATCCCGCTGCCGCAGTTTGTTGCTGCGCCGCTTGCTCCATCCGACATCGCTCCCCGGTAGTTCTCGTGCCGCCCACGCGAAAAGACGATTGTTTGAGGTAGCCAACAATACTGGGGCATGGCGCGGCGCGCAAGAAATACCCGCTCACGCCGAAACTTATTCCGCGATGCGATGCATGCGAAATTCAAATCGCTGCATTGTTGTGCGAGACGCCGCGCTTCTTCGTTGACGTCACCGCTGGCTCGGCCTATAGTGGCGCTCATTTTCGGGGAGCCTGCTTGCTCGAGCGCATTTTTCATTTACAAGAAAATCAAACCACCATTCGCCGCGAGTTGCTGGCGGGCCTGACGACGTTCATGACCATGGCATACGTGGTGGTCGTGAATCCGCGGATTCTCGCGGAAGCGGGCATGCCCGTCGAAGGCGTGCTCTTCGCCACTTGCATTTCCGCGGCGATCGCCACACTGATCATGGGGTTGTGGGCCAACTATCCCATCGCGCTCGCGCCCGGCATGTCGCTGAATGCGTACTTTACATATTCGATCGTGCTGGGGCGCGGTGTGCCTTGGCAGACGGCTCTCGGCGTAGTTTTTCTTTCCGGCGCTCTCTTTCTGATTCTTACGCTCACCAATATCCGCGAACAGATCGTCAACGGAATTCCGGATTGTCTGAAATTCGGTACGGCGGCGGGCATCGGACTTTTTATCGCCTTCATCGGATTGCGCAACGCGAAAATGATTGTCGCCAATCCCGCGACGTTTGTGGGTCTCGGAAAAATTTCCGATCCCCAAGTTCTGCTTGCTGCTGCCGGACTTCTGCTCATCGCTATTCTGATGGCGCGGAAGATCGGCAGCGCCATCCTGATTGGTATCGTGGCCATCGCGCTCGCGGGAATTCCGCTCGGCCTCAGCCATTGGCCCGAACATTTTTTCTCGCTGCCGCATCCCTCAGGGACATTTCTTAAACTGAATTTGCGCGCGGCCACGAGCATCGGGCTGGGTGAACTTGTCTTTGTTTTTTTCTTTGTGGATTTGTTCGACAACGTGGGCACGCTGGTCGGCGTTTGCGAGCAGGGCGGATTTTTGCGCGAGGGAAAACTTCCGCGTGCGAGCCGCGCGTTGCTCGCCGATGCATTTGGCACAATGTTCGGCGCGCTCAGCGGCACGTCAACAGTGACCAGCTACATTGAGAGCGCGGCGGGAGTTGCCGCGGGTGCGCGCACGGGGCTTGGAAATATCGTGATCGCGGGAATGTTTGTGGTGGCGATGTTCTGCGCGCCGCTGGTTGCTGCAATTCCTAACTACGCCACGGCTCCCGCGCTGATTCTTGTGGGGGCTTTGATGTGCGGCTCCGTCGCGCGCGTCAACTGGGACGATTTCAGCGAAGCGTTTCCCGCGTTTCTAACTTTAGTGGCCACTCCGCTCACCTTCAGCATCGCTACGGGACTCAGCCTCGGCATGCTGTCCTTCACTTTTATCAAGGTAGGAACGGGGCGCTACAAAGAAATCAGTCCGTTGATTTGGGTCTTAAGCGTTCTCTTCCTTTTGCGTTACGCATTTCTCGGTTCGGAATAGCCAGGAAAAAAACTGGGATTTGCAGCTCAGCGCTTGCCGGCGATTGGCAGCACCGCTCCGGTAATGTGTGCGGCGCGTTCGTCGGCCAGCCATAGCGCGAGTTGTGCGACATCATCCGGCTTCAGCCATTTGGAAAAATCGGCGGTGGTCATGGACTTGCGATTTACAGGCGTGTCCATCGTGTCGGGGAGAATCACGTTGGCGGTGAGTCCCGCATCTTGATTTTCCGCTGCCACGGTTCGCACGAGCATGGCCAGCGCCGATTTGAACGTTACGTAAGCGCCGAGACCTGCGTGCGGTTCCGCTGCCGCCAAACTTCCGATGGCGATGATCCGGCCGGCGCCGGATTTTCGGAGATGCGGAATCGCGGCGCGAAAAACATAAAAAGCCGCCGTAAGATTCATGTCGCGCATCTGTTCCCACGTCGCATCGTTCGTATCCGCAATGGAGGAACCGCCCGCGAATCCCCCGAGCACGTGGACCAAGACATCCAATCGTCCAAACTTGCTGACGATCGAGTCGACTGCTTCGCTTACCGCTGCGGACTTCGTGAAATCTGCCGCGATAGGAACAAAATTCGGCGCGGGAAAATCATTTTGCGCGATATGTCGTGACGCACCCACTACGGTTGCGCCAGTCGCCAGAAAACGCTGAGTCACGGAATTCCCCAAGCCGCCTTTAGCGCCGGTAATAAAAATCACCTTGTCGACCATATTGTGTTTCCTTCCCGCCGCGCGGGCTTGGTTTCCTCCTACGGATTCGCGGGCCCGGCCGGAACGTGCTCCTCGAGATAGCGAAGAAGCAAGCTGAACAAGTGGAGCGTGGTGCCTTCGCCTTCCGAGATGGCGTGGGTGCGGTTGGGATATTCCATGAAGTCGATGGGCTTGTTGAGTTCGATGAGTCGATCGAGCAAAAGTTCGCTGCCGGCGAAGTGCACGTTGTCGTCGCCTGAGCCGTGGACGAGCAGCAAGTGGCCCTTCAAGCCTTCGGCGAAATTGATCGGCGAACTATTTTTATAGCCGTCGACATTTTGCAGCGGCAGGCCCATGTAGCGCTCTTGATAGATGGTGTCGTAGAGGCGGAGATCGGGAACGGGGGCGACAGCCATTCCGGCTTTGTAGACGTCGGGCGAGCGAAACATGAGGCTGAGCGTGCTGGTGCCGCCGCCGCTCCAGCCCCACACCGCGACGCGCGAGGCGTCGAGATACGGACGCGCGCGAAGCAGGGCTTGGACCGCGGCGGTTTGATTTTTCACAATCACTGGATGAATCGCGCCGTAAACCGATTTGCGCCAAGCGCGGCCTTTGGGCGCGGGAGTTCCGGGTGTATCGAAACTGACGACGATGTAGCCTTCCTGAACGAGAGCGCGGTGAAAGAGATTGCCGTCGCCCCATTCGTCGAGGACGGTTTGCGCAGCGGGTTCGCCGTACACATAAACAAGCAAGGGATATTTTTTGGAAGGATCGAAATTGGCGGGTTTCAGGATCCAGGCGTCGACGGTGACGCCATCGCCGACGTCGAGTTTGAAAAATTCCGTTGGCGCGGCGGACACAAGAGGCGTTGCGGTAGTGCGCAAAGCGTCGTTGTTGACGAGGCTGCGCGTGGAAGTGTGCGCGGGTAACTGCACCAGGTCGGTGTTGGGCGGCTGCTCGGAAGTGGAATACGTATGAAAGGCCCAGCGGCCGTCGGGAGAAATGTTGTAGCCGTGCGTCCCGGGAGCGTTCGCTGGAGTCAGGCGTTCCGGCTCGCCCGCGCCATCGATGCGCGAGCGATAGAGATATTGCTGCGTGGCATTTTTTGGAGAAGCATCGAAATAAACCCACCCGCCCTTTTCGTCAAGGCCGCGCAGATTGATCACGTCGAAATCGCCTTTCGAGATGAGCTGAACGTGCTGGCCATCTTTGGAGGCGCGATAAATATGGCGCCAGCCGTCGCGTTCGCTGAGCCACAGGAAATCTTTGTTGCCGGGAAGCCATTTGAAATCTTCGACGAGGTCGACCCAGGCGGTGTCTTGATCGCGGAAAATACTTTTGATTTCGCCGGTGGAAGACGTGGCGAGAAAAACCTCGTTGAGATTTTGCAGGCGATTCAAATGTTCGATGACCAGATCGCCAGAGTTGGGAACCCACTCCATCCGCGCGATGTAGTTATCGCGGGGATCGCCGGGAACGGAAATCCAGCGAGTGTCCCCCCCGGTGGCATTGAGGACGCCGACGCGAACGGCGGAGTTGGTGGTGCCGGTGATGGGGTAGGGAATGTCGAGGCGCTGGGGATAGCGGCCGGTGCCGGGATAAGGAAAGCCGGTGACGATTTCGCGCGGGGCGCCGAGATTGTAGAGCAGCGGAAAGATGCCGACGCCGGAAGTATCGAATTGCCAGTAGGCGATTTGGCGGCTGTCGGGGCTCCAGCGGAAGCAGTCGCGGAGGAAGAGTTCTTCTTCGTAGACCCAATCGGAGGTGCCGTTGACGATGGTGTCGGAGCCGTCGTGGGTGAGTTGCGTGATGGCGCCGGCGGCGAGATCTTCGACGTAAATATTGTTCGCGCGAACGTAGGCGGCTTTCGCGCCGTCGGGAGAAAACTTGGCGAACATGAGAGAGGATTCGGGAGCGGCGCCGCCGAGTTTTTTGAGCGCGCCGGATTTTTGCTCGAGAACCCAGTAGTCGCCGCGAGTGGCGGCGCGCCAGACGCGTTTGGTGTTGGTGAAGATGAGCAGCTTGGATTTGTCGGTGGACCAAGTGTAGTTGCTGATTGTGAGGGGATCTTTTGCGCCGGGCGGAATCAGCTGGGAGGCTTTGACAAGGAGCGTGCGTTCGCCGGTGGCGGTGTTGTAGCGGACGATGTCTTTCGCTTTTGGAAATTCCTTGGAAGTTTCGACGGTGGTGTAGGATTCGCCACCGTCGAGCCAGTGGGCGGGGCCGAAAAATTTGGGCTCGAACTCTTCGGAATTGAAGATGCGGCGGAAGAGCTCGGCGGTTTGCGGCTTGATTTGCGCTTCGGCGGGCGCGGCGGAACAGCGCGGGGCCGGGATCTGGAGCAGCAAGAGGAGTGCGATGGGCAAAGCGGCGCTGCGCAAACGGGGTGTCGAGCAGAAGAGCGAGAACCTTTTCATCAGTGAATTCCTCGGAGGAGCGTTCCGGCGAGCCGGGAGCGGCTGGCAGGGCAAGAGACCGGAAAGATGATGAAGAGGAACGGGCGGAACGTCAACTGGGGAGGTGGTTTGGTCCGGATCCCCATTTTGCCAGGGTCCGGATCACAGCCAACGCAAGTTTACGGTTCCATCCAGACAAGAGACTCGATCAGCTCCGTCGCGGGAATTCACTTTGAGGTTTTGGCTTGTGTGGCCCCCCCACCCCCCTTTTTTGTAAGTGTGGCATTTAAAGAAGTTAGCTTTTCCATAAGTCCTTTCGATGCCACACTTCCAGGCATTCTTGTAAGTGTGGTTTATAAAGGACTTACAGACGGCGACTTGCGCGCCTTGAAAAGCAAAAGCGCCCCGACAGGGTCGGGGCGCCGGATGGAAGACCGAAGTATTCCCATTCAGTATAGTAGAGGAGATGTTAGATTTTGTCAAGGGAGACAAGGCTACAACAGGAAGGAGAGGGACGGGAGAGACGGTGACGGGACAAAGTTAACGCTGGAAGGACGATTGGTGGCTAAGCGATTGAGGGGCGGCTTCGCCGCGGGTGCGGTCGCGGGCGATCTGGCCGATGCCGGAAGTGGCGCCGGTGCTGACGACGACCTTGCTTTTTGAGGGGGAGTTATTGGGAGAAGTTGCAGTCATGAAGAATCAGACCTTGGGTGGCACTGGGAATTGGCAACTTAGCATCGAGTTGGTGGTGGGGTGGTTTTCGGTTGAGCTGGCAGGGTTAATCAGGCATGGAGAAGTGCGCGACGCGAAGCAGCAACGATACCGGCAATCGCAGCAAAAACGCTATCTCCGAAAGGCGAGAATCAAAGCAGCAATCGCAAAATACATAAGCGCCCCAAGAATTCCCCAGCCGATAGAAGAGTAATCGTTGCGTGGTTTCACGCCGGGGTTTGAGGCTTTCCACTTCACATAATCTTGCCGAATGATAGACGGGAAGACGCTATATCCAGCACCCTCGACGGCCAGCAATATTATTTTCTTTATTGGTGCATCAGCCGGTATGCCCAGGAGAAAAGGAATCAGGAAAGCAATGCAAAGCAAGACGGTGTAAAACACGGTTTGCTGAGCCTTCTGCGGCTGACCCATCTTCCTCAAGCTAGCTGCCACTACTAATGCGCCTGCGATCGGACCCAGAATGAACGCAACATAGCCAGCGACCTTCGGTCTCCAGGGTGGTTTGTTCCCTGCAAGAACGGTCTCAATTGCACTCGCCGTTTCCAAGCGTTGGCTTCCGCTTTCAAGGTTGGTATTTGCCACTGGCACCCGCCAGACACCGAAGTCTCCGCCACGACTCTTGCGCGGCCATTATACATAGACAACGCGGCTGCGTGGCCAAGGAGTCGCGGTCAAGAAGGCAGCCTGCTATCCACAACACTGTAAATAGAATTTAGAAATGTTGCGCAACTGTTGGTTAGTCGTGCGGGAGATTCTGTGACTAGAATGCGTGTTTGGAATGAAAGAGGTTCGATGGAAAGAGATTTGCCGTCGCTGGTGCACGGGCGGACGGGACATTTCCTGCTGGAGTCAGGTCATCACGTGGATTTGTGGTTTGGGCTGGAGACGTTGTGCCAGCGCTCGCGGGAGATTAAGGAATTTGTAGCGGGGCTCGCGGCGCGGCTCGCACCGTACAAGGTGGGTGCGGTTGTGGTCCAGTGGTGGTGGGACGTTTATTGAGCTGCTGGTTTCGCTGGAGCTGGGCCGCGATTTTACTTATGTGGAGCGGTTCGCGGATGCAGGGCGCGCGGGATTGTTTCCGGTGGAGTACCGCGTGCCGAAGTGATCAAACGAATTTTGGACTTGTGGAGCGTCTTTTGCTCGTGGGTGATGCGTGGCATGAGAAGGAATGATTGGGAAGTTTGATTCGGCGGGGTTATTTGATTATAACGTCTCCGGAAGCGGACGTTGAGGGTGATGAAGAATGCAGCTAGAACGGCTGGAGAAATTGAGCAAAAAGAAGCTGAGAGAGGGGTTGAACGGACGGTTCCAAAATGCGGCGGATGCGGACAGTCTTGAAAGGCGTTCTGTGTATTATGCAGAATCAGATTTCTACCTACGCGAGATTGAACGGCGGCGAGCTCGGTGGGACCGGATAATGGAGATCATCATCGTCGTGATGATCGGCGCTGAGCTGCTTCTTGCCGTGCAGGGGGGGGATTTACAAGTAGCAACCGTACACCATGAGGAAGCCGCGTTTAACGGACTCCAGCAAAGTTTAAATCTCACGGAAAAGAACCTGGAAGCGCTAAACCAAAAGCTCCAGTCCGAGCTCGATTTGGCCTATGAACCCTCCCTAAACGTTCAGTTCGATCGCACGAAGGGGTCGCTGGAAATTGAGAACAGAGGAAAAGCCAATATTGAACTGTGGGGAGAAAGGATTAACGACCGACTGAACTCAGAAAAGCACCCCATCGTTATAACAACGGGCTGGCCGAATCGCGTATCGTTGCCGACCGGACTGATGAAGGGCATTGCCAAGGGAAACTTGATGGGCACCGTGGTTCTCTATCTGAAAACTGGGGCTGAAAAGGAATACGAGGCGGTATGTACCTTGGAAAACCAACGCGTGGACGAAGGGTTTAGCATCGGCGTTGGGAAGGTACAGATAAAAGCAGCCAATTGGAGCCAGAAGAAAAAGCCCTAAGGGGTCTTACTCTCAAGAACTTCATTCACTTGTACGCTATGTAACTCCGTTTGGTAGTGAAATGTCTTGATGAATGCATGGATGCTTCTTCGGGCGTTCGGAAGCTCACACGCAATAGAGGTTTCTTTGTAGTCTTGCTCGGGCTCGGCGCTGGCCCACGTGCGCACCGTACAGACGCGGCCGTCGCCAGCTACAGAGCTGGTGGCTCCGAAAAGGGCATTCATGATTACGAGCGCATTGTCCGGAGAGTCTGAGATACGCCAATATTTTTCGACATAGCTCAAGTGTCCCCGCGTGAATTTAAGAGAAGCATATAATCTGAAATGTTCAAAATCAGGGCTCTTCGTGTCGGACGGTTGCTGATTGGCTACGCTACCATCTTTGCTCAAGAAGAGCGCGGTCTGTTTGGCTAGTTCAGTAGTAACCTCGGGTTCAGTCATGCCGAGGCGAAGAACGGCATCTTGGACAACAATTGTTGGAGCTTGCGCAAAGCTTAGACCACCTACGCCGAGAGTGAGAATGATTGCGAGTGCTGCTTTCATCACGGCTTATCTCCAATTTGATAGAGGGGAACGAGCGGAGAATACCACTATTTCTTCGAATGCTGTTTCAGCAAATTTGGTAGCGTCCTGCTATGTATAGAAAATCTCCTTGAATTGTCACGCATGACAGTATACTTACTCCTACCTGAAAGGAGTTCGGATCTTGGGCTTATTGTGGATGATCCTCTTCGGCGTGATTCCCTTTGGGACGGTGATGGTCGCAACCGGGGACATATTGAGTGGCGATGTCACAGAAGCATGGGCTTGGAAGATTCCGCGGCTCATATTTGTGCGGGCCGTATTTCTTGCATATGTGCATATAGCCCTGAAGATCGCAAACCGTCGTTCAGACTAATGATGATTATGTACTTTACTCGTTGCGAACAATCTTAGTTAGTCCCGAGCCAACTCCTTCAGTGGCCTGACCCCCTTTTATGTACCAGTGCTTATGATTGGGCGTTAGCCAGGCATGTCAGCTTCCAGGATATGTTTCGATACCCCGTGAAAGATTGCAAGTTGTGGAGGGCGACGTGGTTTCGCGCATGTTGATGGCTGGTGTTCTGTTGGTTCCGTTAGTCTGCGCAGTTGTAACTTGGGCTGACACCAGATGGATTGAAGGCACCTATCGCAATCCCGCCCTCGGATACTCAATCAAGGTTCCTCCTGGGTTGAGAGGTAAGACGGGGGACCAAGATGGGCCTGAGCGCGGTCTAGGAATCTTGTTGCCTTCCGGCGGTACGATCAAAGTCTATGGGGAGCCCAATAGTTTGGAGTGGAAGAGTCCAGGGGATGGCGTGAGATTTGATCTGACTCGTCAGGATTGCGTTCAGCACGAGCAAGAAGTTAAGCGAACCCGCGTTGGCAAGCTGAGCGGGGCCAAAGCAAGCCTTGTGTGCGGTGACCGCATTCTGACGGTGATACTGGTGTTCCATCCGGGCGGTGAGCCAATCTATTGGCTACGCCTCGAAACCGCACGCATTCATGAGGCCGAAGACAACGCAATTCTCGAAAGCATCGCCGCGAGTTTCAAGTTGATTTAGTGGGAGTAGCAGGACCGGTCGGAGTCTCGTCCCTCGCTTAGCGTATGCGACGGGGGCGCGATCGCAGGTTGGCTCTGCTACCAAAAAAGGAGGCTGCCATTTGATGAATCGAATTGCAATTTTTCTTCTTTTATCGAGCGTGGCAATGGCGGCGCGGCACGAGGATGAAGTAAAGCGCCCGCGCATTCTCGGAATTTCTCATATGGCGCTGTTTGTGAGCGACTTGCAGAAATCGCGCTGGTTCTATGAGGACTTCCTGGGATATGCAGAGCCTTACAATCTGAAGCGCGACGATGGATCGGTGCGGATCGCGTTCATCAAAATCAACGAAGACCAGTACATCGAGCTGTTTACCGAGACGCCGAAACAGGAAGGCCAGCTAAATCACATCGCTTTCTACACCGACTCCGCCGAAGGCCTGCGCGCCTACCTTGCTTCGCGGGGCGTGAAGGTGCCGGAAAAAGTGGGCAAAGGCAAGATTGGAAATTCGAACTTCAACATAACCGACCCCGACGGCCACACGGCCGAGATCGTGCAGTACGAGCCGGATAGCTGGACAAGGCGCGCAGAGGGAAAATACTTACCCGACACGCGGATTTCGACGCACATGGCACACGTGGGGGTGACGATCGGCGCGCTCGATCCTTCGACGAAATTTTATGGCGGGATTCTCGGTTTCCAGGAATTCTGGAGAGGCAGCTCGTCCGGGAAGGTGCTGAGCTGGGTCAATATGCGAGTGCCGGACGGGCAGGACTATCTGGAATTCATGCTGTATTCGAAGACGCCCGATGCGAGGGAGTTGGGCGGCAAGAACCATATTTGCCTGCTGGCACCGGATGTCGAAAAAGCGGTTGCCGCCCTGAAAGCGCGACCAGCGGCAAAAGGTTATACAGCGGCGATGGAGATCAAAGTGGGAGTGAATGGGAAGCGACAGGCGAATCTGTTTGATCCTGATGGGACGCGCATCGAGTTGATGGAGGCAAACACGATTGATGGTAAGCCGGTGCCTGCGTCTGCAGCTCCGCCGCCAAAATAGGCTAGGAGTGCGAGTCGGGCTGCCGCGTGCACCGTGAAGAGTTGCTGCAGAAAAGTTTCGCACTGAGCAAACGTAGGCGGGAAGACTCCGCCATTTCATGCACTCCAAGGTGGAGAGCCCGAGCTTCAAATTGGTAAGTTCGCGCAATCGGAAACTTGAAATCCACATGGACGGTTACCGCCTTAATCAGGCATGTACAACCTGAAACAAAGGCGCCCGATTTAAGGCGCCGAGCACTATTGTTTAGAGAATAAGATTTCTTAGGATGGAAGGACCATAAGAATGGCAAAACGTTATCGGCTCCTCGTATTAGCAGGTTCGTTTCTTATGGCGAAACCGGCTCTCGGGTGCGAGCCCGTTGTTCCGTTTATGCAGGTCATGGTGCCAGCACTCGCCCTGTCCGGTTCAATAGTCGTGCTGACAATGGCCGTGGTCCTAAAATCCGTGCTGTTTGCGCTCTTCGAGCGACAGCTTCCGCGTTTACAGGCTGGTTGGCGAATGTTCCTCGGCAACGTGTTAACGAGTTTTGTCGGACTGCTTGTCGCTGTGATGATCGCAAGTGCACCCAGTTTTTGGCTTATCGGAGCGCCACTGGTTTGCGCTCTCTGCTGGCTACCAACACGGAGGCTCGTCAAGGCGGCTCCGTTACCCTGGTTGGCCCGAAGATCGCCTGCGGCTCTCGCTGGGGTGATGACTGGAGCGATGGTGGCGAGCTGCATTCTGTTCATGGCAGGCAGAGGGGCACTTGAGACTCATCAACACGCGCTCTACTGGATCATCAAACTCGCGGCAATCTTTCTAGCTCTGCTCGCAAGCATGACGATGACCACTGTCTGGGAAGAATGGGCCATTTGGCGGCTGAGTTCACGCCCCGAGGGCAGAGGCTTCTTCGCATCCGTTCTACGCGCGAATCTGTACGTCTTGCTTTTCGTCCTGGCAGTTCCCGCTGTGCTGATTCTCCCAAAGAGGCTAAAATCCCCGGACTTCCTAGCCCAGAGACACAAGATGACAGTTAGTCAAACAACCGCCTCGGATTCTTCTGCTGTCAAGTCCCGATAAGTCGGGTTACCGGACAACTGAAAACGAGCCTTCAGCTCTCCAAGGCCGCGACGGAGCGTGTTGTAGTGCAGGCTGAGGCTATCTATTGCCTGCTTTTTGGTTGATCTTGTCCACTAAGGCAGCAGGGAAAACCGATGCTACTTGGGAAGAGGACTGTGATATTTGTGCTCGCGGTAGAAAATGCGTCACCTCAAAGCCTTTCCGTTCCACCGCAGCGACCCGGACAGCGCCTTCCTCGGCGACAGTATTTCCCTTAATCGTCTTCACCCAGAGGTAGTATTTGGGATAGGAAGTGCCGCTCTGCGTGGGGCCGTCACGCAAAAATTCGTACTCGATCTTACAGTCTTTGCCATCCCTGCAAAAATAGTTCTTCAAATCTCGCGCCAACAATTGATCGAACAATTCGTGGGGAGGGATATTCGCTTCAATGTGTGACTCGGCGACAGCAGTCAATGCGTCCTGACGGCTGTGACAACCCAGCAAGGACGCGGAGCACAATGACAGCACCAAAACGCGTTTGTATATCACGCTTTTGATTGTGCCTTTCCTTGAGCGGAATTGGCTTCGACCGTCTCGCGACGACACTTCGCCCCAGCTCGCCCTTGGTCAGTGGACGATTAGTCGCGTTACCGGAGAAGTGGTTTTGGGGACCACTTTGACTTGTCCGGTTTGCCCTAATCAGGCGCGGTGCCTCGTTACTGCGCGCAGCAGCGCTTCGCCGAGCGAGACAACGTCAACTTGAGAAAAATCAGGATGCAAAAAGATACCGAATCAGAGCGATTCCGAAGGCAAATGCAAACCCATAAGCAAAGCTTTCAATTCGAG
>Ga0210407_10001061_pt1 | contig 27172 bp, 16 predicted proteins | sample IncBWC27MmetaG_FD_150860 | JGI IMG/M metagenome (GOLD analysis project Ga0210407, IMG submission 150860) | Forest soil microbial communities from Barre Woods Harvard Forest LTER site, Petersham, Massachusetts, United States - Inc-BW-C-27-M | ecosystem: Environmental > Terrestrial > Soil >...
GCCCCTGAGCAAGGCGAAGTCTTCATTTACCAAAGTCGTGGAAGGCACGCCGGAAAAGCACGTCGCGGTGAAGAACAACGGCGACTCCTTCGACCTCTCGAGCGGCGCGGTGGTGATTGCGGCCATCACGAGTTGTACGAATACCTCGAATCCCTCGCTAATGCTTGGCGCTGCGTTGTTGGCAAAAAAAGCAGTCGAACGCGGGCTGGAAATTAAGCCCTGGGTCAAGACGAGCCTCGCGCCCGGCTCAAAAGTTGTCACCGATTATTTGAACGCCGCCGGCTTGATGCCCTACCTCGAAAAACTGAAATTCCATCTCGTCGGTTACGGCTGCACCACCTGCATCGGCAACAGCGGTCCGCTGCCCGAAGCCATCGCCGCGGCCATCAAAGACAACAATCTCGTCGCCGTCGCGGTACTTAGCGGCAATCGAAATTTCGAAGGCCGCATTCATCCGCTCGTGCGCGCCAATTATCTTGCATCACCGCCACTCGTGGTTGCTTACGCGCTTGCGGGCCGAATGGATTTGGACCTCACTACCGATTCACTCGGAACGGATTCCGCCGGGAAGCCCGTTTATCTCAGCGAAATTTGGCCCACGCCGCAGGAGATCGAGTCCACCGTGCGCGCTTCCGTCACCAGCGAACAATACCGCAAGCAGTACAGCGCGGTTTACGAAGGCGACGCGCACTGGAAATCGATGCCCGTGCCCGCGGGTGACCTCTATCAATGGGATCCGAAGTCCACTTACATCAAGCTCCCGCCGTATTTCGACAACATGCCGAAAACGCCGCCTGCGCTTTCTGATTTTCACAGCGCGCGCGTCCTGGCGATCCTCGGCGACAGCGTGACCACCGATCACATTTCTCCCGCGGGGTCCATTGCCGTGGACTCCCCCGCCGGAAAATATTTGATCGCCAATGGGGTCAAGCCGCACGAATTTAATTCTTACGGCGCGCGGCGCGGCAATCACGAAGTAATGATGCGCGGCACGTTCGCGAATATTCGCCTGCGCAATCAACTCGCTCCCGGCACCGAGGGCAGTTGGACTCTCTATCTTCCTGACGGCGAGAAAATGTATATCTACGACGCCGCGGTGAAATATCGCGAGGCAGGCGTTCCGCTCGTCGTTCTCGCAGGAAAAGAGTACGGTTCGGGCTCTTCGCGCGATTGGGCCGCCAAAGGCACGCGCTTGCTGGGCGTCAAGGCCGTCATCGCAGAGAGCTACGAACGCATCCACCGCAGCAACCTAATCGGAATGGGCGTTCTCCCGCTTGAATTTAAGCCCGGGCAAAACCGCGAATCGCTCGGCCTCACCGGCCATGAGATTTTCGAGACCGAAGGCGTCACATCTCTTTCGCCAAAAAAGGAAATCACCGTCCGCGCCAAAGCGGAAGACGGCAGCGTTAAAACTTTTTCCGTGATTGCCCGCGCGGACACTCCCGAAGAAGTCTCTTACTATCACCACGGCGGCATCTTGCAATACGTTCTGCGGCAGATGCTCTAGGCTCCGCGATCACAGAAGGAATAGTTCCGACCGCGAAAAAACTATCGATTAGGCAGCTTTTCCTTCGGGAGCGGGCTGACCTCGAGTTCTCCATAACAGGATCAATCCCAGCAGAACAGACACAACACTCGCCGTCTGCGCATTGGACATGCCGAAAAATGAACGCGGATTGATGCGGATGAATTCAATCAGAAAGCGAGCAATTCCGGTGAGAATCAGATAACCGCAGAAAACTCGCCCAACCACCTCCGGATGGCTCAAGGCCTTCGAACCTACACGCCACAAAAACCACGCAATCGCCATCCATATGAAAAATTCGTAGAGTGGCGTGGGATGAACGCGTTCCGTTGTCGGCACCACTCCATTCGGGAAGCTCATTCCCCACGGCAACGTCGTTGGAATGCCGTAGTCGCCGTCGCCGGAAAGCAAACAGCCGATCCGTCCGATGGCGTACCCGACGCAGGCAGCCGGCGAACAAATGTCCAAAAATTCCAGCAAAGGAATTTTCGAGCGCCGCGCCAGAATCACTAGCGCGAAAAATCCACCCAGAAATCCGCCGAACCACGCGAAACCAAAACGGCTGAAGATCTGCGGCCAGGGATCGGCAAAAAATTCCTTCGGGCTTTCCAGTACATGATACAGCCGCGCGCCAATTAATCCCGCCAGTCCGGCAATACCTATGACGAGGAATCCTTCGTCCTGATGAACTCGATAGCCCCGCTGCAACGCCTCTTTGCTCATAAGCTGTGGGCCGCGCCGGTCGAAATCCGCCTGCAACACGTACGCCGCCGCCAGCAAGCCCGTCGCCACCATCAGCCCAAATGTGGGAATCGTCAGCCAGCCAAAATGTAGAAAAGGAATCATCAAAAGTCGTGTGAATTTACTTCAGAAGTATACACGAGCGCGCTCCGCGACTAGAAAGGCCCGCTATTCGAATCCTTCTGACTGCCGCGTCGCAGGAATGCAATCTCACTGCGCTCCCACAGCCGCGCGCCTGCGCAACCCGAATCCCATCGCAATCCAGATGCCGAGCGCAATCCATTCCGCCAACGAAAAATGCCCTGGAAACGCAGGCAGCAATTTCATCAAACACAGCAGCAGCGAGACCGCGATCCCCAAACTCGCCACCACCCGCATCGAAACCCGCTTCTCAACCAACCAAAACGAAAGGCAGGTCAGCAGCCATCCAAACGCCGACGCCATCGATCCCACTTCCGTCACGGGAACAAGCAGCGCGTCACCCAACAGCAATCCCACCAGGGTCGCCGCCGTAATTCCGATCACCGCCACCGACGGCGTCAGAAATTTTTCATGCACCGCGCCGAACCGCGGATCGATCGTCCCCCTCCGTCCAAACGCAAACAACAGCCGGCTCGACGCCACAAAATTTCCGTTAAAGCACTGAAACAACCCAAACATCGCCATCACCAGGATCACTCGCACCGGCCAGTGCGCTCCCAGTGCCTGTTCAAAAGCGATCGCCGTCGCAAATCGCTTCCCCAGCAGCCCCTGCCACGGCGCAACGTAGGCCACCGCTGCCACCGCCAGCACGTAAAATCCCGCGCCCACAAACAACGCCGTCGCAATCGCCCGGAAAAATCCCTTCGAACGAAACTCCGGATGCGCCTCTTCCGCCACTTTCGGCGCCGATTCGAATCCCGTCATGAAGTACGGTACGATCTGCAGCGTCAGCAAAATCGAAACAAACGGCGTCGTTCGAAACAATGGCTGAAAATTTCCAACACTCCCTCGCGTCGCGCTGATCCCCAGCACAAACAAAAACAGCAGCAACACCGTCCCCGTCGTCCAATTCTGAAAATTCGCGCTCAGCCGTATCCCGCGGTAATTCAGCAACGCCAGCAGCAGTGTCAACACCACTCCCAGCAACAGCCGCGGCAAAAAAACCGGCTGCCCCGCGACGCTGTAAATCTCAAACGAATTCAGCGCCGGAAAAATATACGCCGCCAGCTTCCCCACCGCCACCGCTTCCCACGGGCACACAATAAAATACGCCAGCAGCATCATCCAGCCCGTGAAATAACTCACGCTCGCTGGAAAAACCTGCGCCGTATACGCCGCCTCCCCCGCCGCATCCGGCAACCGCTGCACCCACTGCCCGTACACATATCCCACCGGCAATAGCAAAATCCCGCCCACCGCAAATCCCAGAATTGCTCCGAGCGGCCCGCTCCGCCCCAGCCAGTCGTCCATCAAGACCAGCCAGCCCACGCCAATCATCGTCCCAAACGCCAGCGCAAAATAATCCGCCAGCCGCAATTTCCGCGCCAGCGTTGCAGGCGGACCTAACATGGAGTTCGCCCCGCGTCCATCTGCAACCAACCCGCTAGCTCGTCATTTTTTCTCTTCATTCTTCAGAACTCATAGTACTTCCCCTTCACATTCGCCTGCCGGACCATGCATCCATTCCCCACTTTTGCACAAGCCAAATGACCCAATCGCGTTCCACTTTTCATTCTTCTTTCACGCAACAATAACAATTTCCGGGTATCCATGGTGCGCACAAGTTTGATCTCGCGCGCATCCCGGCCGCTGCAGCACCTCAGGGTATGTCCCCAACCGGTTTTCGCAGCGATGGCGAACGATTTACCTCCAAAGGAGAACTGATGATTCACAAATATTCGCGCTGTCTCGCGTCCGCGCTAACGGCTTTCGCTCTAACCGTCGCCATGCCCGGCAACATCCTGGCGCAGCATAAGAACGATGCCGGCAAATTCGAGACCACCACTCCCATCAAGCACGTCGTCGTCATTTTCCAGGAAAACGTCTCTTTCGATCATTATTTCGCCACCTATCCCCACGCCACCAATCCCGCTGGCGAGCCCGCTTTTCACGCCAAGGATGACACGCCACGCACCAACAACCTCCTCGCCGGCGGTCTCCTCACCGAAAATCCCAATTCCACCCAACCCTTCCGTCTGGATCATTCCGAAGCGGTCACCTGCGACCAGGACCACAACTACGCCGATGAGCAGAAGGCCTTTGACCACGGTCTGATGGACAAGTTCCCAGAATCCGTCGGTGTCGGCGGCCCCGGCTGCTTCGATGCCGGCAAGGGTAAAGGCCTCGTCATGGGTTATTTCGACGGAAATACCGTTACCGCCCTCTGGAACTACGCACAGCACTTCGCCATGAGCGACAACTCCTTCAGCACCAACTTTGGCCCTTCCACCGTCGGTGCGATTAACCTCATCTCCGGCAACACTTGCTGCGCCACCTTGCTGCCTTTTGCCGCTGATGGAGTCACTCCGGGCAATCCAAAGGGAAACATTGCTGCCGGCGTGAATAGCGGCGCCCTCGTCGGTGACGTTCGCCCCGGCTTCGACAACTGCTTGACCACTCCCATCCTCGGCACCGCCAAGAGCACCCGCGTCACGTTCTCTGGCCTCAACGTCGGCGACCTTCTCAACACCAAGAACATCACCTGGGGCTGGTTCCAAGGCGGCTTTGTCGTCACCGGCAAGAACCCCGACGGCTCCATCGCTTGCGGCAACTCCACCACTCTCCCGCAAGGCACCAAGAGCGACTACATTCCTCACCACCAGCCGTTTCAGTTTTACCAGTCCACGGCCAATCCCAATCACCTTCCCGCAAGCGATCCTGCTTTGATCGGCAAGACCGATCAGGCCAACCACCAGTACGACCTCAGCGACTTCTTCACCGCGCTAAACGAAGGCCGCTTGCCCGCCGTTAGTTTCATCAAAGCCAAGGGCGCATTCGATGGCCACGCGGGTTACTCCGACCCCTTGAACGAACAAACCTTCATCGTCCAGACCCTCAACGCTCTCCAGCAAAGCCCCGATTGGAAAGAGACGGCTGTGATCATTGCTTATGACGACTCCGACGGCTGGTACGATCACGCCATGGATGTTGTCGTCAGCCAATCCGACGTTTCCGACGACAATCTGACCGGCCCCGGCGCTTGCGGCGTCACCGCGGCGGGCGGAACGCCAGGCCGTTGCGGCTATGGCCCACGTCAGCCCCTCCTCGTCATTTCGCCTTACGCCAAGCACAACTATGTCGATCACCGCGTCACCGACCAATCCTCCATCCTCCGCTTCATCGAGGACAACTGGGAACTCGGTCGCATCGGCAATGGCTCGTTCGACGAAAAAGCTGGCACCCTCAATGGCTTCTTCGACTTCGACGATGCCCGTGGCCACAAGTTAATCCTCGACCCAGCCACCGGCCAGCCGCTCTCACAGGCGGACTGACGCCAGAACAATCCGCCTCATCCGCTTAAAACGGAATGGCTCACTTCGCACACGCGAAGTGAGCCATTTTTTTGAGTCTTCTAATGATTCCTCACTGCTTTGCGCGTTACGCCAATGTAGTGGACTCGGGAAACCGAGTGCAGCCTTCCATGACAGCCGCATGTAACCCTATCGCCCATCCCCCAGCACCATAATCGTCGAGGTCCCATGCGCCAACACGCGCCCATCCTGCCCCAGCACCTGTGCACTCGCGGAAATAATCTGCCGCCCCTGAGCCACCACCCGCCCCTCCACACGCACTCGCCCCGCGTCCTTCGTGATCGCCCTCGAAAAATTTCCCTTCGTCTCAATCGTTGTGTATCTCGCCCCCGCCGGAAGCAGCGAATGCGCCGCGCACGCCGCCGCGCTGTCAATCAACGTCAGCGCCCACCCGCCATGCACTGTCCCCATCGGATTCAGCACATGCGGCCCAGGATCGCATTCGAACGCCGCAAAGCCGTCGCCAACCTCCACCAGCCAGAACGATAGCGTCTCCGAGATCGGCGCTTGCGGTAGCCGCCCGTCGATCACCGCTTGCAGCATCTCCTTCCCGCTCATTCCCGCAATTTCCTGCGCGTTGGCCAATCCATACCTGTGCTTGGTCATTTTTGCGTCTCCCCGGGGAATAGATGCATCTGTACCATAGCGGATAGTCCTATTCGCGCAAAAGTAGAGGTATCTGTCTAATGATAAGCGTTGAAACTTCTCTCTCTCGCGGAACATCTTATTAGGTGTGGGGTTACTGGTAGCAGGGCCTCAAGCGTTGAGGTCCACAGGAGGTTCAAGCGCATGAATACTTTTAAACGTGCCGCTCGCTTCAACATGCCCCAATGGGGCAAAAAGATTCTGGTTTCCGCGTTGTCGTTGGCTCTCTTGTTCGGTGCTTGGCCTCAGCAGCTCTCCGCCTCGCAAGACCCGCAAGACTCGCAAAACCAAGCTCCCCCGGCGCCGGAAACGGCAAAGTACATTCAACAAACTCCGGAGCAATTGCAGCAATTGGTTGCACCGATCGCGCTCTATCCCGATTCCCTGGTCGCGCAGATCCTCGCTGCTTCCACCTTTCCCGAGCAAGTCGTCGAAGCCGACCGCTTTGTGCAATCTCATCCCGATCTGAAAGGCGAAGACCTGGGTAACGCCGTCGACAAAGAGCCATGGGATCCCAGCGTCAAAGCGCTTACCCCTTTTCCATCCGTTCTCGGCAATATGGACAAAAATCTTTCCTGGACTTCCTCTCTTGGTGACGCCTATTACAACCAGGAACAGGACATCATGGACGCCGTGCAATTCATGCGCCAGAAAGCCCAGGAATCCGGAAACCTCAAAAGTACCGAGCAGCAAAACGTAAAAACGGAAGGCTCCACGGTCGTCATTGAACCCGCCAATCCCGAGGTCGTTTACGTCCCGGCCTACGATCCCTGGCTGGTTTATGGATATCCCGTCGCGGCATGGCCCGGATGGTATCCATATCCCGGAATCTGGTATGGCGGGCCATACCTCTCCTTCGGTGTCGGCTTTGGCGTTGGCTTCTACGGCGGCTTTGGCTGGGGCTGGGGCCATTGGGGTGGATTCGATTGGCACAACCACTACGCCGTTTATAATCACAACCGCTACTACTCCCGCAGCACCACCTTTTACAACCGCAACACCTTCTACCGCGGCGGAGGCGGCCCGCGTGGTGATTTTCACGGCGGCGGCGCCTATAACCGTCCGGGTGGCGCCAACCGGCCCTTCGGTGGAGATTCCCGTGCGGCTCGCGGCTACACCGAACAGCATGGCCAGAGCGGCACTCGCTCCGGCGCCTTCAGCGGCTACGACCACGGCGGTCAGACTCGCAGCTACTCCTCTCGCGGCAGCGCTAGCTTTGGCGGCGGGGGCGGTGGTGGGGGATTCCACGGCGGTGGGGGTGGCGGCGGTGGCAGGCATCATTAATTCCAGTCCCGTTCTGTTCCCGGTCATCTGATAAATCTAGTACTGGAGAAATGCGACATGCGGCGACCGAACCTGAATTTCACCAACGCTCTCTGGGTCTACATTCTTAAACTGACTCTGGCCGCGATCCTCCTGAGCGGGTGCATCGCCGCCCGCTCCACTGCACAGCAACCCGGCCAGAAGACGTTTTCATCCGCGGACGACGCCGCCACCGCGCTCGTCTCCTCCATGAAGAACAACGACGAAAAGGCCATGCTCGAAATCCTCGGTCCTGATGGAAAACAGGTCGTCTCCTCGGGAGACGACACCGAAGACGCCCAAAGCCGCGCCAACTTTGTCGAACGCTACCAGGAGATGCATCGCCTGGTGAAAGAACCCGATGGATCGGTTGTTCTCTATATCGGCGCGAAGAATTGGCCCACTCCCATACCGCTCATGAAGAAAGCCAATGCCTGGTTTTTCGATACCGATGCCGGCAAAAAAGAAATTCTCTACCGCCGTGTCGGCCGCAATGAGATTTCCACCATTCACGTCTGCGTCGAGCTCGTCGCCGCGCAAAAGGAATATTTCTCCGCCCAGCACAGCGAATACGCCCAGAAAATTTTCAGCGACGACGGCCAGCATAATGGCCTCTATTGGAAAGCCTCTGCCAGCGAACCTCAGAGCCCCATCGGCCCGCTCATCGCTTCGGCCGTCGCGGAGGGTTATTCCAAAAACCAAAACGATGGGCCCACGCCATACCGCGGCTACTACTACCGCATCCTGACGCGCCAGGGAAAAGAGGCTCCTGGCGGCGCAAAGAGCTACCTCGCCAACGGTAAAATGACCGAAGGTTTCGCCTTCATAGCCTACCCGGCCGAATACCGCTCCTCCGGCGTCATGACCTTCATCGTTGGTCCCGACGGCGTGGTCTACCAGAAGGATCTCGGCAAAAAGACCGCGTCTCTCGCCAAGGCCATGAAGGAATACAACTCCGATTCCACTTGGCAAAAAGTCGACGAACAAGTCGAGACCGCCACCGGTCAGCAGCCGAAGTAACCCCGCTAGAAAAACCCGGCCACCGGCAACCCAACAAGTTCGGTTCCTTCGCCACCTCGGCACGCCCCTTAGCTGAGAGGCTTGCCTCTCGCTTCTCGACCCGGCTCCCTCCCGAACTCGAGCTCGGCTGAAACAGAATTGGGGCACGTCACCGCGAGAACTGTCCTCCCTCGCGCCCGACCTCTGCCGTTAACACAGGAAATGGCCGCGTTCCACTAGCAACCGGGACAGCTCGACCAGACAGCTGTTCCCCACGTAACCTTTTCTCCCTTGACAAAATCTAACGATTCGCCTACTGTACCTAATAGGAAAACTTGGGTTTTTCCTTTGAGCGCTCCCGCCGTGTCGGAGCGCTTTTGCTTTTCAGTCCGGGAAAATCCCTCCCGTAACCCCTTTAGAAGCTACACTTACAAAATCCCTCGCAAGTGTGGCATCTAAAAGACTTACGAAAAACCTAACTCCTTTAGATGCCACACTTATAAAAACACGGGGGGTGGGTCCACTCTAGAAGAAACCGTAGCCCTCAACACCAGCCCTCGGCAATCCCATCGCCAGGTTCCCAGCTTGCCGCTTCTGCTCTACACTCCTAGCCATGAAACTCGAAAAACTCCTCAAAGAAGCCTCCCATCTCGCCGAACCTTACCGCATCACCAAAGGCAAGGAATTCCGGATCAGGGACTTCGACCCCGCCGACACCGGCGATCTCAAGAACAAGGACCACGCCAAGGCTCTCCTCGAAGCTACCTCCGAAAGCATGATCGAAATGCAGGAGAAGCTCTACGCCCAGAATCAATGGTCCCTGCTCCTCGTCCTTCAGGGGCTCGACGCCGCGGGCAAGGACGGCGTCATCAAGCACGTAATGTCCGGCGTGAACCCCCAGGGGTGCGACGTCTGGCCCTTCAAAACCCCCACCCGCGAGGAACTCGATCGCGATTTTTTGTGGCGCACACACAAATGCGTTCCCGAGCGCGGAAAAATCGGCATCTTCAACCGGTCGTACTACGAAGAGGTGCTGGTCACCCGCGTACATTCCAAACTTCTAAAGCAAGGGCATATTCCCGAACGATTAATTACCAAGGACATTTGGGAAGAGCGCTACGAAGATATCAACGCGCACGAGCGCTACCTCTCGCGCAACGGCGTGGTGATTCGCAAATTTTTCCTTCATCTCTCGAAAGGAGAACAAAAGAAACGCTTCCTCGAGCGCCTGGACGATCCCACCAAAAACTGGAAATTCTCCATGGCCGATATCGAAGAGCGCGGCTATTGGAAGGCCTACCAGGAAGCGTACGAAAAAATGGTTCAGAATACTGCCACGAAACATTCCCCGTGGTACGTGGTTCCCGCCGATAACAAATGGTTCACTCGCCTGGTCGTTGCCGCCGCGATTGTCGAAACCCTCCACGGCCTGGACCTCGCCTTCCCCGGCGCGGACAAAGAGAAAAAGAAGGAGTTGGGGACCGTCCGCTATTCCCTGCTCCACGAGAAAAAATAGTTCGCGGTTCCGGCTCTTAACTTTCGTTCCCGATAGCGAGCGCCTTGTAGTTGGGCAGCATGCCTGCCGGCCGCAGGCGGGCTGCGCAACTACAAGGTGCTGTGGACCCTGCGGAATCCGTAACGCATGAAAGCCGGATGAAAATTCTAGTTGTACGCTCCCGGAAAACTGATAACTTCGCTGGTGCTAAAAATCGAAATGATTCCAGGCCAAGTATTGGAATCGGGAGCTGAGAGATGACTCAAGTAGCCGCGGTAATCGGTGTCGGATTCGTTGGTCGCGCTCATGTGGACGCTTTGCGGCGGCTCGGCGTGAACGTGCGCGGGATCATGGGCAGCTCGAAAGAACGCGCGCAGGAATCCTGCAAAGCGCTCGGTATCGAGCGCGCCTACGGCTCCCTCGATGAACTTGCCGCCGACGATGCGGTCACCGTGGTCCACGTCTGCACTCCCAACTACGTCCACTTCGAGCAATCCAGCCGCATGCTCCGCGCCGGCAAACACGTCCTCTGCGAAAAACCTCTGGCCATGGATTCACGCGAATCCGAAATGCTCGTCAAGCTCGCCAAAGAAACGGGAAAGGTCGGCGGCGTAGCCTACAACCTGCGCTACTACCCCCTCTGCCACGAAGCGCGCGAACTCGTTGCCAAGGGCGCCATCGGCCAGCCTCGCCTCGTTCACGGAAGTTTCTTGCAGGATTGGCTCGTCTATCGCAGCGATTGGAACTGGCGCCTGGACTCCAAACTCGGCGGCGAACTCCGCGCTACTTCCGACATCGGCACGCACTGGCTCGATCTCGTTCAATGGATCACCGGCAGCAAAGTCACGGAACTTTGCGCGGACCTCGCCACTGTCGTACCCGTCCGCGACAAGCCGCGCGGCCGCGTGGAAACTTTCCAGAAAGCCACCAAGGGCGAACACGACGAAATTCCCATGACTACGGACGATTACGCTTCCGTCCTTCTGCACCTCGAACGCGAACTGCATGGCGTCATGAGCGTTTCCCAAGTCAGCGCCGGACGCAAAACGCGCTTGTGGTTCGAGATCGACGGCAGCGAAGGCTCGCTCGCGTGGAACTCCGAATCCCCCAATGAGTTGTGGGTGGGACGCCGCGACAAATTCAACGAAGAATTAATTAAGGACCCTGCGCTGATGAGTCCGGGAGCCCGCGGCTACGCTGCGTATCCGGGTGGCCACGCCGAAGGCTATCCCGACACGTTCTATCAGCTCTTTCGCGATTTTTACGAGTACCTCGAGGCCAAGAAATTCTCCGCTCCGCGCAAATTCCCCACGTTCGAGACCGGCCACGACGAGCTCATCCTCTGCGACGCCATCCTGAAAAGCTCGCAAGATCGCGCCTGGGTCAAAGTCCAGTGGGACTGATTCGTCCCTGAATGCTCGCCGCAAGGTCTTTGTAGTGGCGCAGCTTGCTGCGCCTGCGCGTGGCAGCAACGAAGAATCTCAACAAACTTCACGCACTTCTTGTCTACAATTGCGAGGAAAAACACAGGGACAATGATCTGCGGCAAATGCTATTTCGCAATCGGCCGCGTGGATTCGCGGGCGACCAATTCGGCGGGAACTCTACGCCGCGAAGGCGCAAAATCGCGTTTCTGTTCCGCGCCGCTGATGGCGTCCAGAATAATTCCCGCGCTCAGCGTGCCCATCGACTCCATCGGCTGCCTCACCGTCGAGAGCGAAGGCACAGCCAGCGCCGCCTGCGCCACATCGTCAAAACCAATCACCGAGCAATCTTCCGGCACGCGGACGCTTTTTTTCTTCAGTGCGCGCAACGCGCCGAGCGCCGTCATGTCGTCAAACGCCATCAACGCCGTGAATAGTCCGCCGCGCCGCAACAATTCCCCCGTCAAGTTCGCGCCCGCTTCAAAACTCGAATTCGGATCGAGCGATTCCGGCAACTCCGCGATGCGTTTTGGCTCCAGAATAATTTTCGCGGATTGCGCGAAACTCTTGACGCCTTTCCACCGCTGTCCGCTGCTCGACAAAGACTTTGGCCCGCGGATGAACGCGATGTCGCGGTGCCCGAGATTGTAAAGATGTTCGAGCGCCGTGCTCGCGCCCGCTTCGTTATCCACGGCAACCGTGCTGACCGTATCGATGTCGATTTCGCGTCCCACGATCACCGTGGGAACCTGCTTCCGCGTGAGGTCTGCGAGCAGCTTGATGTCCATCACCAGCCAGTTGGCGATGACGATTAGTCCCTCGACTCTACGATCGAGCAGCATCTCGAGGTAACGCTCGAATCGCCGCGGTTCGTTGTGCGCGTCGGCCAACAGCGAAAGATAATTCCCCTGATAGAGAGAATTTTCGATGCCGCGCAGGATCGGCGTGCAGTAAGGATCGGTGATGTCGAAAACCATCACGCCAACAACGTTGGAGCGCTGGCTGCGCAAGGAGCGTGCCAGCGGATTGGGCCGGTAACCCAAACGACGCGCCGTTGTTTCAATGCGCAGTTTTGTGTCGGCGGGGATGTAACGCGAGAGCGGCGCGTTGTTGAGGACAATGGAAACAGTGGACGCCGAGTAACCGCTTTCGCGCGCCACGTCCCGGATTGTCATGACCGCGCCTTTCGCCATCGTCACTCCGCCTCACTTCGGCGTTGCGCTCTGTTGTGTTTTGAGTGCCGGGTCGGGCGCTGCAAATTGATAGCGCAGGCTGGATGGCAAACGGTCCGAGCGCGGCCGCGTGTTGTACTCCAATTGATAGCTCAAATGCTCCGCGTCCACGGGATATTCCTTCCCTTCGGGATAGGGATACGGCGTGAGCGTGTGGCGCGGCAGCGGCTCGACGGTAAATCCATGCGCCGCGTAGAAATCCAGATCCTTTTCGAAACCATCGGCGTAGAAAAAGTAGTCGCGCACCCAGCCGGCGGGAAGCGCCGGCAGATTCTTCGGATCGAAATCGAGTTTCACGCCCTCGCCGGAACTGAAGACAACGAATTTGTCATCCGAAGAACGCAGCAGATCTTTTACGTCCCCATAGCGCGTGTAATTTCCGGCCGCGTGCGCGTAAGGACCGGTTTTGCTGCGCCGCGTGTACGAATACGTCGTGTCGCTCGCGGGCTGCAGGCGAATTTCGCGCGGGAATCCCAGGAAATCCAGCGAGGCTTTCGCGAGCGGCATTTCCGCGACATGCACGTCTTTTGTTTCGGGCGTTTGATCGATGCGGATCGCGTCCCAATAAATCTTCAAATTGTTCACGATGCGGATTCGCCGCGTTCCCGGCGGTAGCTTGCCAGTCAGATCGGCGACCATTGTGCGCGCGAGTCCAGCGGGAAAGCCCATGTCTTCCACGACTTTTTTCCAGTTGCCTTGCGCGTCTTGCGCTTCGACGTACGGCGCAATCACTTTGATTCCGGCCTGGTCGGCGGCGTACATCGACGTGGCGGTGAAATAATCGGTGTAGCCGTCGAGAATCAGCCGCAGCGGTTTCGCGGGATCCCAGTGGCCGAGATCGAGTTCGAGCCAGTGCAATTTCGCGAAACCAGCGAACGGCAATTCGTCGAAACTTGTGACGTATTTCCGGTCGCGCTTGGCGATGAGCGGCAGAACATCGTTTCCACGGTCGTCCCACGCGCCAACAGGCGGATGAGTATCGCGGGTGGCGATGACGCGAAATTCTGGAAATGGCGGCGCGCTGGCGAATCGTTCGTTCGCTTCCACCTCGTACGCCGCGGGATGATCGATGGCCAGCAGGCGCACCTGATCGAGATAGACGGTTTCTTCCATCGGCTCCATGAAGCGGAAACTCAGCAAGCCGTTCCTTGGTTTCACACTTCGCTCGTTCACCTTCAAGTATTCGTCCGGGTCGGGAACATCGCGCTCGCCGGGAGCTACCCAGTGACCGACGACGCCCGGGCCGATCATGTCGGCGATAAATTCATATTCGCGTCCGTTCCAGGAAAATAAAACCGGGCAAGAACTTCCCCTGCGGTCGAGTTCGGCAATCGGTTGCAATTTATTTGCCGCCAAATTTATTTCGTCTTGCGGCACTCCGGTCGGCCACAGCAGCCGCACCACTTCCGCATTTGTTTCCGCGCCCATTCCCGCCAGCACCGGCGCGGCATTTTGCCCGAGATATCCGGAAGCTCCCTGAATCTCCCACTTCTGATAGAGAGAGCCTGCGTACATTTCCACCTTTGTTCCGATCCCGCTCTTGTTGTCGGCGAGGGCTTTCAGGTCGATGCGCATCCAATTATTTTTTTCCGCGCCTTGGTTGTGCAAAACGATCGGCGGTCCGCCCAGTTGCGTGACGACCAGATCCGCCGCGCCGCGTCCTTCGAGATCGGCGATAGCAATTGCGCGCGGCTGCGAAAGTTTTAGCGTGTCGAGTCCGACTTCTTTCGTGATGTCGCTCCAGCCTTTTGCGCCGAGATTTCGAAGCAGACGGAGTTCGCCGCCGTTGGCGGATTCTCCGGCGGCAACGAGGTCGATCCATCCGTCGTTGTCGTAATCGATGGCGGAAATTCCCCAGCCTTGTTTCCATCCGAGATCGGGTAGCGCGACGCGCTCGAGGCCTTTGCCTTCGATGTTGCGCCACAAACTAATTCCCGGCGCGCCCGCATGCGTGAAAGCAAGATCCGTCCATCCATCTTTATCAAAATCGAAGGCTACGACACCGACAGCGGGCGGAAGATTTTCTTTTTTGAAATCGATTCCCGCGAGCGCGGAAAATTTTCCTTCGCGCGGATTCAAATAAATCGATGCGCCAGCATTTCCTCCGGCGATTACGAAATCAATCGCCCGGTCATTGTTGAAATCGGTGGTTACCACTCCGCCGTTGGTGGCTTCCATTCCAAGCGCGGTCTCTTCGGAAATGTCGGTGAAGGTGCTGTTGCCGTTGTTTCGCCACAAAACATTGCGAGCGCCGGAGCCGGAAGCCGCGGTGACGTAGAGATCGAGATCGCCGTCGTGGTCGTAATCAACAAACGTCAGACCGACGCAGCCTGGTTCGCGGCGAATGCCAACTGCCTGCGTGACGTCTTCGAACTTTCCTTTGCCGGTGTTGTGGAGAAGATGCACGCCGTCGCTCAAGCAGACGGCGAGGTCTGTTTTTCCGTCGTTGTCGAAATCGCCTGCGGCGCAACCGAGGCCGCTTCCCTTCAATTGAATTCCCGCGGTCTGGGTCACGTCGTCGAATTTTCCATTTCCGAGATTGCGGAGCAGGCGGCTGGCGCCGCCGGCGGTGGCGCTGACGAGAAAAATGTCGGGCTTGCCATCGTTGTCGAAGTCGAGGAAACACGCGCCGGCGCTTGGTCCGGGAGCGGAGGATTGGCCGCCCATTTCTTTTAGCAACGAGGCGATTGGTTGCGATAAGAATTTCACGGGAATTGCGGCGGGAGCGTTGGCGACCTCGCCGCGGGCGAGTTCCGCAAGCGAATATTTTCCCTGGTCGCCGTAGCCGGCGCCAAATGGCGCGCCCAAATGTTCCGTGGTTATTTTTTGAAAACGCGCCAGATGCTCGCGGGCCGCGTCTATATTTCCTTTTCGCTGATATGCGCGAGCGAGACCAAATTCCGCGGAGGCGTGATGGGGAAATAACGCGAGGCCTTTTTGAAAGGCGGCGATGGCTTCGTCGTATTTCTGGAGTTGGGAATTCAAATAACCAACGAAGTAGTAGGCGTCGGAATCGGAGGGGCGAATTTGGGTGACGTGTTCGAATGCCGCGACACCCTTTTCCAGTTCCCCGAGATCTTTGCAGGCGAGTCCGAGGTTGTACCAGGCGTAAGGATCTTTCGGGAGGTGCGCGGCGGCTTCGGCGAGCGCGGCCTTGGCCTGATCCGGCTTTTGCTGGCTCAAAAAGGAAATGCCAAGGTTCAGGCGGGCAATCCAAAATTTGGGGTCGGCCTCGAGCGAGCGTTCGAAAAGTTTTTGAGCATCGGCGGGGCGCTGCTGGTTCATGTAGGCCACGCCGAGCGTATTCAGGCGGAGCGCCTGGTTCGAATCGGGCTTCGCGCCGTTTTTCTCCGCGGCGGCTTGCTTGGCATCGAATTGGGCCGCGTGTGAATGCAAGAGAAGCGCGCGGCCACCAAACAGAAGCACGCAAGCGAACGCGAGCGGCGCCAACCGCCGATGAAGAATCTGCATGAAGGTCAATCTTCCTGTCTGCGCGGGACGCCGCGAACGCATTTTCGATGGGTCTGCGGCCTTCTTGATTGTGTGGTCAGCACCGCACGTCGTCAACCGTTTTCACAAGGCGACTTTGCGCGCTTCCGCGCCTTTGGGAACCGCTTGACCAGGGCGACGGCTCCGCATAGTCTCGCGTGTCAATCTATGAGCACGTTTCCGTATCTGAAAATCAGCGAACTTACGAACGGAGTTCGCAACAAAACATTTTCGCCGGTGGAAATTGTGGAAGCGCATCTGCGGCGCGCCGAGAGATGGCAGCCACAACTCGGAGCCTTCGTGCATATCGACGCCGCGGCTGCGATGATCCGCGCGCGCGAGGCGGAACAAGCCGTTATGCGCGGCGATTCACTGGGGCCGCTGCACGGCGTGCCTCTTTCTATCAAGAGTTGCATCGACGTTGCGGGCTGGCGTTGTCCCGTTGGTTCAGCGCTGCGGGAGGCATACGTTCCCATGCACGACGCCCCGCTGGTGGCGCGACTCAAAGCTGCGGGCGCGATTCTGATTGGGAACACGAACACGCCGGAATATTTGATGGCGTATGAAACCGACAATCTGCTGTTTGGAAAAACGAGCAATCCATGGAATTTGGCTTATTCGTCAGGGGGATCGAGCGGCGGCGAAGCGGCGGCGATCGCCGCGGGCTGCTCGGCGGGCGGCGTTGGCAGCGACGGCGGCGGGTCCATCCGGGTGCCCGCGCATTTCTGCGGCATTTGCGGGCTGAAGCCGACTCCGGGAAGAATTCCATCGACAGGTCATTTTCCGCCGGGGTATGGAGCGTTCTCGTGGCTTGGCGTTGTCGGGCCGATGGGGAGGACGGTCGCAGACTTGCGGGCGCTATTTGAGGTGATGGCGGGGCCCGATGCGGGCGATCCGCACTCAGCGCCGGTTCCTGTTCGCAACATTCAGGGAAAAGAATTGCGCGGGATGCGCATTGGGGTTCTGGAAAGCGCCGGACTCGGCCTGGCGACGACGGAAACTTTCGAGGCCGTGCAGAGGGCCGCGAAGTTGCTTGGTGAAAATCACTTTGTCGTCGAGCCGCTGCGGCTGGATGGGCTGGAGCAAGCGCTGGAATTGTGGTGGTTTTTCTTCGGAAACGTTGTCGGGCATCTTTTTCGCAAGAGTCTGGCGGGCCAGGAAGAAGCGCTGAGCCCGATGTTTCGGGAATATCTTTCGTCGAGCATTGCGGAAGAACCCGCGACGCTCGAGCAGTTTCTGAAGGCCAGCGCCGAACGCGGCATGCTGCGCGCGGAACTTGTTCGCCAACTTCGCGATGTGCCCGTGCTGCTTTCACCGGTTTCCGCTGCCCCTGCTTTTCGCCACGGAGAAGGCAATTGGAAGCGGGGGACGGGATATCGGGAGACGATGCGGCACTCGCAGTGGCTGAATCTCGCTGGGTTTCCGGGAATTTCCGTCCCGCTAGGCGTTTCATCGGAAGGATTGCCAATCGGGGTGCAGTTGATCGGGCGTCCGCATGAAGAAGAATTGTTGCTTGCGGTTGGGGAAGCGTTGGAAGAGAAGCGCGGGCCGTGGCAGGGGCCGGGGCTTTAGCGGAAGCCGAATAAGATCCACAAGAGTGAGAAAAGCGGCGAGCACGAACGGCGATTGGGGATGGCGTTCCGCGGCACAAGCGGAAGTGTCGGGAAGGGATTGGCAGAACACCAGGGCCGCGAAAAGTTGAACACATCCGGCGAAAATCGAGAAGCGGTTGCAGCGCAAGCCAGAGTATTAAAACTCCCCAGCTGAAATTGCCGCTTGACATCGGCGGATAAATGCACTATTAACTCGTTTTAATAGACTGTTTCGGTGCGTTTCTTGCGGTCGTCGAGTGGGGGGGTGTACTCACGATGAAGCATATGCAAGTGGCCCGCCGTGCGTTGCCCGCATTGATTGGGAACGCATCCCCCTCGTGTCCAGCTGTCTCACAAATTTCTAGATTTCCCGGAGGCTCGATCGTGAAAGAGAACTCTCGTTCGTTCCATTCTCGTAAAAATATGCTGGGAGCAGCGCGGTTGCTCTTCTGCGCCCTGGTGCTTGCCTTGGCGATCCCGCGTGGTTCGGTGGCGCAGCTCTATACCGGATCTGTCACCGGAGTGGTCACCGATACCTCGGGGGCCGCTATGCCCGCGGCCAAGATCACGCTAGTGGACGAAAATAAAGGCTTCTCGTTCACGGCTACCACCGATTCCGTCGGCAGGTACGTGCTGCGTTCGATTCCCCCAGGGACCTATAAAATCACTGTCGAGGCGGCGAATTTCCAAGGACAGACGCAGGACCACGTTAAGCTGGATGTTACGCAGAATATTTCGATTGATTTCACAATGAAAGTTGGGACGACCACGACGTCCGTGGAAGTGAACGCGAGCTCGGTACAGTTGCAAACGGAGGATGCCGTCACCGGGCAAGTGGTGAACCGCAAATTCGTTAACGACTTGCCGCTGCTGGATCGCAATTTTACGAACCTGGCGTATCTCGCTCCCGGAGTCACGGAGACCAGCGCGCCGGGGTCGCAAAATTCCCAGGGGGGAATCAACTTCAATTCCAACGGCAGCCGCAATGCCACGGCGGATGTTTTGATTGACGGGGCGAGCGCAACGAATTTTGACCAGAACAGCGGAATTCTCAATGTTCCTTACTCCCCTTCGGTCGACTCCGTAGAAGAATTCAAAGTGCAACAAACTAATTTCACCGCGGAGTATGGATTCGCGGGCGGAACAATCATCAATGTGGTGACGCGATCCGGCGGAAATCAGTTCCATGGGAGTGGCTACGAATTTTTCCGCAACTCGGTGTTGGATGCGAATGACTGGTTTACTAACCAAGCCGGCCAGCCGATTCCAGCCTTAAAAAGGAACAATTTCGGGGGCACCTTTGGGGGCCCGATACGCAAGGACAAGACGTTTTTCTTCGTCGACTACGAAGGATTGCGGGAGAACAGGGCAACGTCGTCAGGGCCAATAGGAGTACCCAGCTTGTGCGAAAGAGGAGAAGGTCCGTGTCCCGCCGGCAACACAGGGTTAGGAAACTTCAGCGAGCTGTGCACGCTACAAGGCGGAACATTTAACGGCGCCGGAATGTGTTCGGTCGCCTCGGGTCAGCTCTGGGATCCGTATTCAGGAACTTTTTCAAATAACCCACCGCAACCGGACCCGAACAACACGCTGGGGGCAGGCGCCGTCCGCAGTACCTTCATTCCCTTTAACGATCTTTCTACCTACACAAGCTCCCCGAATCTCCCTGGAAACCAAGCTTTGCAGGGAACGCCATTTCAACTTCGCGCGGGCCCTGGAAATCTAATCAACCCCACGGCAGCCAAGCTGCTTCTGTTGTTCCCAAAGCCGACCATAAACGCCACGGATTTGGGGACGCTTCAGAACGCCAACTTCTTCGATTCGGGCGTAAATACTAATTCAAACAATCAATTCGATATCAAGGTGGATCATCGCTTCAGCGAAAACAACCTATTGAGCGTGCGGTATTCTCAGCAAAAGCAGAGTTCCACGAGCTTTAACACTTTTAATAACTTCGCTGACCCAACAACTGGCGGACCGGGTTATTTCACGCGGCACCTGGTGACTATCGACGATACTCATACGTTTACTCCGCGGGTGGCACTGACGGTGACTTTCGGCTATGTACGGGGATTTGACAACTTCCCGGGTGTCGCGGGAGCGTTTCCGAGCATCAATTCCTCGTTCAGCCAGTTGGGCTTTCCCTCCTACCTCAATAACGGCTTCGGAACACTTCCCGCGATCGGAATCAGCGGGTATGGCAGCTCGAACGGGACCAACATAGGAACGAATCCATTCACGATCACGCGGGAAGGCCAGGATTCGGCGCACCTGAGCGGCGCCGTGAGCTGGCTGCGCGGAAAGCATGAGCTCAAGTTCGGAGCCGAAGGCCGAATGTACCGGATTAACCACGTGAACCCAGGCTGGCCTTCGGGCTTTTTCAATTTTGACGCGACGAGTACAAATCAAATCTCAACGGAGACGAGCACGAACTCGAACGGTTTCCCAATATTAGGCGGGGACGGATTGGCCAGCTTCCTCACGGGAGTGGGGTCGCCTAACTTGAGCGGCGGGACCGGATGCACTCCTTGCCAGCAGGGCTTTAACAATTACGTGAGTTCGCAGAGTTTTCGATTTGGCGGTTTTTTCCAGGACAACTACAAAGTGACCCCAAAGCTCACGTTGAATCTGGGAATGCGCTACGAGATCAACACTCCTCGAACCGAGCGATTCAACCGCATGAGCTCACTGGACCCCACGGCGCCTTCGCCGCTGCAACTGACACCGGCGCAAATTGCCGAGGCGCAATCGCTGGGACTTCCGCAGCAGGCCATTACAACGTTGAGCAATTTGCAAGGGATCCCGGTTTTCGCTAGTCCACAGAATCGCCACGACTACCCTTACGACTTTACAAACGTTCAGCCGCGATTCGGGCTGGCCTACCAGTTGCCGCACAGTTTTGTGATCCGCGGAGGTTACGGGATTTATTTCTCGACGCCGCGCAGCGGTGCGGCCGGGAGCGGCCCCATAGCGGGCTACGAAGGCTTCAACATTCAACCTGCCTGGCTGACCACGCTCAATATCGACCACGCCACGCCTTGGAACACGCTGAGCAATACTTCCTGTGCTTTCACCCCTCCCTATACTTGCAGCGTGGCGCCTCCGGGGAGCAATTTGAGCTCTTCCACCGATCTGGGAGGAGGACCGGCGGGGCCCATTGCCAGCCTCAACAAGAACACGCCCTACGAGCAGGCGTGGAGCTTCGGGTTCCAGAAGGAACTGCCGGGAAAGATCCTGTTCGATGCCACTTACGTCGGCAAGAAAGGGACGCATCTCTATTTCGGCGGAAATCAAAATCTCAATATCTTGCCTCAATCCGTGATTCAAGGTCAGACACCCGCGCAGCTTGCGAATCTGCAAAATCTAGTTTCGAATCCTTTCTTTTTCAGCGGACCGGGGACTTGCGATCCCGCTCACTACATTTGCGATGGAGCGGTTGGGGGGCTAGCGACTTCTCAGGTTCAGGAGTTCCAACTCCTGTTGCCGCACCCGCAATACACGATTTTCGAGGGAGACTCGTTCCCCATCGCGAACTCCATCTACCATGCGCTGCAGGTTCGCGTGGAAAAGGAGTTTTCGAACGGTTTGCAGTTTTTGATCACCTACGTTTGGTCCAAGTCCATCGACGACGCCTCCGCGACGGACGGCAGCACGGTGTTTCTAGGCGGCGGCAACGGCAGCAACACCCTGAACGTGCAGAATCCCTTCGATCTGCGCGCCGAGCGGAGCGTTTCCGTTTTCGACATCCCGCAAGTCGTGCAGCTGAGTTACGTTTACGAACTGCCGGTGGGGCGTGGAAAAGCTTTCGGCCGCAATATGAACTCCATCCTGAATACCGTCGTCGGTGGCTGGCAAACCAACGGCATCATCCGCGTTGACAACGGCAGACCGATCATTCCGTTGCTGGCCGGAGGAACACCAATTCCTACGTATGGGCAGCGGCCTAATTTGTCAGCACCGCTACTGCGTGCCTCGGGCTCGCCGGAAAATTTCACCAATTCGGGCGGACCGGGCTATTTCGCGAACCCTGGAGTGGCTTCTATTCCAGATAACTATACGTTTGGCAACGCATCGAGGACGATTACGAGTGTGCGTCAACCGGGAGCGCGCGACGTTTCGATGTCCCTGTTCAAGGAGTTCCCGCTGGCCAAGGTCCACGAAGGCATGCATCTGGAGTTCCGGGCGGAATCCTTCAACACATTCAATCATCCGCATTTTAACGGACCCAACAGCAACGTGGGCGACAGCAATTTCGGCATCATCAGTTCCACGGTAAACAATGCGCGTGAATTACAGTTAGCGTTGAAACTGTATTTCTAGCGCTTCTTGGCACCGTTGCAGGTACTGAAGCGAGAGGGGTGGATCAACTCCTCTCGCTTCTCTTTTTTCCAGACAATGCCTGCGGCCGATATTATACGTTCGTTTTTCTGCTGGTCTTTCTCGGATAAATTTTACGAATTCCGGTGTTCTCTTTGGTTTCAGAAGGAGTACAATGCGGCGCATGAACAGACGAACATTTATAGGCACTTCATTCGCAGCTGCAACGACAGCATCCCTGGCCTCGCGGAGCTCCTGGGCCGCGGAAACAACACACAAAATCGATCGCGTTGGCATCCAGCTTTATACGGTGCGGGACGCAATGAAGACCGACTTCGAAGGCACGATCGCGAAAGTAGCCGCGACGGGTTACAAGGAAGTGGAATTCGCGGGGCTGTTCGATCATTCGCCAAAGGATGTGCGGGCGATCATCGACCGCAACGGGCTGACCTCGCCGTCGATGCACGTGCCGTATGACGTGGTGGAAAAAAAGTGGGCGGAGACGCTAGAGACTGCGCACGTGATGGGGCAGAGCTACATCATTTGCCCGTGGATCGATGAGTCGCAGCGCACGGCACCCGACGGATGGAAGCACGCTGCGGAACTGTTTAACCGCGCCGGGGAGACGGCGAAGAAGGCGGGAATTCAGTTCGGATATCACAATCATTCGTTCGAATTCGAGACGTATCCGGGACTCGACGGGAAGCTGGCGTACGATTATTTGCTCGCGGAACTGCACCCCAAAAATGTTTGCATGGAACTGGATCTTTGCTGGATCACAGTGGCTGGGAAGGATCCGCTGGATTATTTTGCGAAATACCCGGGGCGCTTCCCGCTGGTGCACGTGAAGGACTACGTGAACGATCCGAACTCGACGAGCAGCTTTAGCGGGGCCACGGGGCCGTCGGTGAACTTCAAGGGGCATTTAGCGGATGTCGGCCAAGGCGCGATCGACTGGAAGAAGATTCTCTCGCATTCGGATCAGGCGGGGATCAAGCATTATTTCGTTGAGAATGACGAGCCCAAGTCGGCGTTCGCCGATATTAAGATTAGTTACGACTATCTGAGCGCGTTGCGCTTCTAACTGCGAAAACATTTACTGGCAAGGAGAGCCTTCCATGTCGAAAGCATCTCTGCGAAAAATCGCGCTGGCCTGCACGATAGCGGCTGCATTTTTGCTGGTGGCTGCGCGACCGCAAAGCGCGGAATGGAAGCAGCTTTTCAACGGCAAGGATCTCGCTGGTTGGAAACACGTGGGCCCTGGTGATATGACGGTCGAGGACGGCCTTATTCGAACGCATGGCGGGATGGGGCTTCTTTACTGGACCGGTGGAAAAATGGGTAACTGCAAGATTCGCGTGGTGTACAAGATGCGGGACCACAACGACAATTCGGGCGTGTTTATCCGGATCCCGCTGGAGCCGCGCGAGCCCTGGATGCCAGTGCATTACGGGTACGAAGTGCAAATCGACAATCAGCCGGAGGATTCGAAAGAGGATGAGTACCACGTGACGGGGACGCTGTATTCGCTGACGAAGCCGAAGGCGCGCCCCGGAAAGCCGGGGCCCGAGTGGAATACGATGCTGATCACGCTAGATGGCCCCCACACGACTGTTGTGCTGAACGATGTGCTCGTCACCGATTACACGGAGGGGCAGCCGGTGCCGGAGCGGAAATTCGATTTCGAGCCGCAGCATGGCACGCGGCCCAACGAGGGCTACATCGGACTGCAAAATCACAGCGACAACGATATTGTGTTTTTCAAGGAAGTCGCGGTACAGCCGCTGCGCTAGGTTTCGCGGCTGGAGCATATGCCCATTTTTTGCTACTTCAGTACGCGAGCATTGAGGCTTTTTCTAATTTGTCATCGAGGTGACACGCATGATGAAGGATCTTTCGCGCCGGCAATTCATCCAGCGCACTGCCGGAGCGGCTAGCATCGCGGCGGTATCGAGAAATCTTCTTGCGGATCCGAATCCCATTCCACCGGCAAACTCTCACGTGCCTCCGAGTGACCGGGTGCGGTTCGGGATCATAGGCGTGGGAATGCAGGGATCAGGATTGCTAACGGGCGCGGTGACGCTTCCTGGCGTGGAATGCGTTGCGGCGGCGGATTTGTACGACGGGCGGCATACGCTGGCCAAGGAGATAGCCGGCTCGAAGATTTATACGACGCGCAAGTATCAGGAATTGCTCGATAACAAGGAGATCGATTGCATCGTCGCCGCCGTGCCGGACTTTTGGCATAAACAGGTGGTGGTGGACGCGACCGCGGCGGGCAAGGACATTTATTGCGAAAAGCCCATGTCGCACACCGCACCAGAGGGCGTGGCGATGGTGGAGGCACAGCAAAAAACAGGCCGGATCGTGCAGATTGGATCGCAGCGGGTCAGTTCCGTGATTTGCGCCAAAGCAAAAGAAATGATTGCCGCCGGTGCGATCGGCAAACTCACACTCGTCGAGGGCTCGCTTGGGCGCAATGATCCTACCGGCGCATGGGTCTATCCGCCGCCGTTCGATTTGTCTCTGGCCAATTTTGACTGGGACACCTGGCAGAAGGACGTGCCGAAACGCGCGTGGGATCCCAATACTTCGCCGAAGTATTTCGCTCGCTGGCGATGCTGGAAGGAGTACGGGACGGGCGTGGCGGGAGATTTGCTCGTACACCTGGTCAGCGGAATGAACTATATGCTTGGATGGAATGCACCGCCGAAGCGAGTGTTCACACTCGGAGGGATTCTGCGTTTTCCGGATGGGCGAAATATGCCGGACGTGCAGGCAGCGCTCTACGATTACGGTGGTGCTCCCGTTTATTTGCGGCTGAATCTTGGATGCGAAACCCCAGAAGTCTACCGCTTCCAGGGATCAAAAGGGATACTCGAGGTCACGGAGTACACCATTACGCTATATCCACAAACGGGCGAAGATTCGGCGCCGAGCTACTACACGAGCAGCTTCCCTGCAGCGATGCGCGAACAATATTTGAAGCAGTGGCACGCGGAGCACGACCCGGTAGTCGGCAAGGAGCCGCTGACAGAGTCTTACAACTACAAGGGGAATTCGTGGGACGACGTGCGCCCGCATTTGTGGACGTTTTTCAGCTGCGTCAAATCGCGCAAGCCGCTGACGGAGGATGCCGTCTTCGGGCATAACGCGGCGCTGGCTTGCCATATGGCGAACGAGTCGTATTTCCGCAACGCTGCCACAACATGGGATGCCGCATCTTCCACGATAAAATCGTAACTAGGTTGGGTCGAAACAAAGCGCGATAAACAAAGGCAGTGCGGCCCGAACAGTTTAGATCCTGCCAGGCGTTCTAGCTAGAGCACCCCGTTCGCATTAGTAGCGCTCGTTCTCTTTTCTCGGTGTCACTGAGGTCCAGGACACCCCGGAAACTCACGCAGGGTAGTGTTGCCGATGTACTGGAGATCATCGATGCCAATTTTGCTGGTGTAAAAGGCATCGCAGGTCATGTTGCGCAGAAAGGCGAAGAAGGAGACCCCGTGGCTCAACGAGTGGTCTTGTTTGGCGTTTTTTCGGAAGGCGATCAAGTCGAGGACTTCTTTCTTCTGCTCCGGCGTGCAGGCCAAGAAGGAAGTTCCGTAGCGGTCGCCGCAGAAATTATCGAGCCAAGCAAGCCCGCCACCAAGTTTTAGCGCGTACTTTTCGTTTTCGCTGGTGAGCAGATCGATGAATTCCGGAGCACCCGCTTCGACGGCGCCGCCCGATTTTTCGTCCTTGGGAATGATCAAATCGCAGAGCACCGTGAGAGTGGCGTACTGAGGAGCCGAAAAATATTTCGACGCGTACTTCCCTGCCGGCGCCGCGGTCTTCTCTTTGTGGACCATTTGGTGAGCGTACTCGGCGGCGGCCGCGGGAATCACTCGGAGGACGGAGCCGCCGGCGGCAGTGATGGCCAAAGTTTTTAAGATGTCGCGACGACTGATGGCATTGCTCACGTGTTTTCCTCGCGGCAGTTTGTGCGGTAAGTGTTCACAGGTTGCCTTTTTTGGCTTCTTCCAATAAATAATCCGACGCTCGCCAGGAGAGAGCCATGATGGTCAACGTGGGATTCTTGTCGGGATTGGTGACGAGCGGCGCGCCGTCTGTCACGAAGAGATTTTTCACGTCATGTGACTGGCAATATCCATTCAAGACTGAGGTTTTGGGGTCGGCGCCCATGCGCGCGGTGCCCACTTCATGGATGATTTTTCCGCCTTCGAGGATGCCGTAGGGATACTGGCCGCCGATAGAAGTCTTTGTTTTGTACTCGCCGCCCATCATTTCGACGATGGCGCGGAAGGTTTCTTGCATGTCCTTTGCCTGACGCAACTCATATTCAGTCCACTTGAAATGGAAGCGCAGAGCGGGGATGCCCCACTGGTCGACCACATCGGGGTCGATTTCGCAATACGTGTCGGGATTGGGAAGCATCTCGCCGCGGCCAGAGAAACCAACGTTGGCCCCGTAGGTCTGGCGCGCGCGCGCTTTCAATGTGGCTCCGTAGCCCTCTTCCTCGTAGCACAAGCCATGGAACATCCCAACGCCCGGCAGGTCGCGCCCTCCGCCAATTTCAACATGATAGCCGCGGGGAAAATCGTTCTTGCGGTCGAATTTCCACCAGGGAATGTACATGTGCATGCCGCCAACGCCGTCGTGATTGTGTGGGGGAATTTTTTCCATCTCGGGGATGTGGCCCCAGCCGTCGCTGCCGACGGAGTCGGTGAGGTAGCGGCCGACGGTGCCGGAGGAGTTGGCGATGCCGTCGGGAAACAGAGACGATTTCGAATTGAGGAGCAAGCGAGCGGATTCGCAAGCGCTGGCGGCGACAACGACGGCGCGGGCGTAAATGCGCTTTTCGGTGCGCGTGGCTTTGTCAACGTAGGAGACGCCCTGGGC